>Ga0164243_10000711_pt1 | contig 58640 bp, 48 predicted proteins | sample OricompcompostOP_FD_108781 | JGI IMG/M metagenome (GOLD analysis project Ga0164243, IMG submission 108781) | Organic Plus compost microbial communities from Emeryville, California, USA - Original compost - Organic plus compost (OP) | ecosystem: Engineered > Solid waste > Mixed feedstock >... | reverse complement strand
TCCAGGTTGCCAAGGTGAAGTGCCGATTGCAGGCCCACTTTGATGCGCGCAAGGCCGCGCGTGATCTTGCGGGTGACGAACGTCTCGCCTCGAAGTGGCGATTCGTGATTGAACAAGATTCCATTGCATGCGTACATCCCATACGCCTCGCGATAGTTCACCGTGATCCAGAACGCGTACACCTTCGCCGCTCCGTACGGGGAGCGCGGATAGAAAGGCGTGGTCTCGCGCTGAGGAATCTCTTGAACTTTGCCGTACATCTCCGAGGTAGAGGCCTGGTAGAAGCGCGTCTTCTGCTCGAGTCCGAGGATTCGGATCGCTTCGAGCAAACGCAGAGTCCCAAGCGCATCCGAGTTCGCCGTGTATTCGGGTGTTTCGAACGAGACTTGCACATGGCTTTGCGCGGCCAGGTTGTAAATCTCGTCGGGCTGGACATGCTGAACGATACGAATGAGATTCGTCGCGTCAGTCAAATCCCCGTAGTGAAGGAACATCCGCACACCCCGCTCGTGCGGATCCTGATACAGGTGATCGATGCGATCCGTATTGAACAGGGAGGCGCGCCGCTTGATCCCGTGGACCTCGTAACCCTTGTCCAGCAGGAATTCCGCCAAGTACGCGCCGTCTTGACCCGTGATACCCGTGATAAGTGCCTTCTTCGTCAACTCGAGTCTCCGCGCCCACAACTTTCGGTGGCGGCGGATGCTATCAGGTCAGCGTTGAGGGAACAGCCATGTGGGCGCGATCAGCATCGCCAACCCTTGACTCGGTCCAGTAGACCGCGCAGCGACTCATCCACGCTGGCCTGATCTGGATTCTCCACGACCGGCGCGAGCGAATCCGCCAATTTCTTTCCCAACTCGACACCCCACTGGTCGAACGCGTTGATATCCCAAAGCACGCTTTGCGTGAAGACCTTATGTTCGTAGAGCGCAATGAGGCGCCCGAGGGTCTTCGGGCCGAGCCGGGGGAACAGCACGATGGAACTCGGGCGGTTGCCGGGATGGAGCTTGTGGACGATCAGACGCTCGATCTCTGCAGCCGGCAACCGCTTCGATTCGAGATCCGTCCTGACCTGTTCCCTTGTCTGCCCGAACGCAAACGCCTGCGCCTGCGCGAAGCAATTCGCGAGCGCGAGATTCTGCTGCTGTTGATAAGGGCTCGATGCATTCACCGGCGCCAGAAAGTCGAGCGCCACGCGCGCGGTGCCTTGATGCAGCAACTGGAAGAACGAATGCTGCGCATTCGACCCCGGCTCGCCCCAGATCACAGCGCCCGTATCCCATGTCACTTCTTCGCCTTCCAGCGTCGTGCGCTTGCCGTTCGATTCCATTTCGAGCTGTTGCAGATACGCTGGAAAGCGATGCAGCCGCTGGTCGTAAGGCAGGACCGCGAGCGAATCGAGACCGAGGAAGTTGCGATTCCAGACGCCGATCAATCCCATCAGGACCGGCAGATTGTTCTCGAACGGCGTGGTGCGAAAATGCTCGTCCATCTCGTAGCCGCCCTCGAGCATGACCTCGAACTGATCCATGCCGAGCGCGAGCGCGATCGAAAGCCCGACTGCCGACCATAGCGAGTAACGACCGCCGACCCAATCCCACATCGTGAAGCGGTTCTGCGGCGGGATGAGGAACGTGTCCATCGCTTTCGAATTCGTTGAGACCGCGGCGAAATGACGCGCGGGCGCGCCGTCCCCGAGGCGATCGACGATCCATTGCCGCGCGATCTTCGCGTTCGAGAGCGTCTCGAGCGTCGTGAACGTCTTCGAGCACACGACGAACAGCGTTCGCGCCGGGTCCACCTTCTCGAGCACGTCGCCGAGCTGCACGCCGTCGATGTTCGACACGCAATGCAGGCGCACGTTGTGATTGCGGAACTTGGCGAGCGCTTCGGTCGCCATGACGATGCCGAGATCCGAGCCGCCGATGCCGATGTTCACGATGTCGCTGAACGGCTTGCCGGTGTGCCCGTGAATGCGGCCGCTGTGCACGCCTTCGGCGAAGTTGCGCATCTTCTCGAGACTCGCACGAATCTCCGGCATCACATCCTGGCCGTCCACGAGCACGGGACGGTTGCTGCGATTGCGCAATGCCGTATGCAGCACGGCGCGATTCTCCGTCGTGTTGATTTTCTCGCCCGCGAACATCGCGTCGATGCGAGTGCGCAAACCTCGCGCGTCGGCAAGATCGAGCAGCAGCCGCAGCGTCTCGCCGTTGATTCTTTGCCGCGAGAAATCGAACAGCAGATTCAGCTCGCAGCGCGAGAGGCGCTGGAAGCGGTTCGCATCGGCTGCGAAAAGCTCGCGTAGATGAGTCGTACGCATCTCGTTCGCGTGACGCGCCAGCGCCTGCCATTCTCGTAGCTGAGTCACATTCACGATCGTCCGCCTCTAAAGGATCCGTGCTCCCGCGCGGGAAGCACAACGCTTACGTTCGGACCGGCGCTCCGGTCCTAGGGAAAAGTGGAGGCTACAACACGGGCAATTGCGCGTGAAGAAGGCTGCGGCGGAGTCTACTTCGCCCGATAGTAGTCGACGTACCACGCCACGAATTTCCGCACGCCCTCCTCGACCGGCGTCGCGGGCTTGTAGCCGACGTCGCGCACGAGATCGTCGACATCCGCGAACGTATCGGGCACATCGCCCGCCTGCATCGGCAGCAGATTCTTCTGCGCCTTCTTGCCGAGCGCCGACTCGAGGCACTCGATGTATGTCATCAGCTCGACCGGCGCGTTGTTGCCGATGTTGTAGAGCCGATAAGGCGCCTTGCTCGATGCCGGATCCGGCGCATCGCCGCTCCAGTGCGGATTCGGCGTCGCAATTCTGTCCGTCGCCCGTACGACGCCCTGCGCGATGTCGTCGATGTACGTGAAATCGCGCCGATGGTGGCCGTAGTTGAACACGTCGATGGGCTTGCCGTCGAGGATGTTCTTCGTAAACGTGAACAGCGCCATATCCGGGCGGCCCCACGGACCGTAGACAGTGAAAAACCGCAGCCCGGTGACCGGTAACGCATACAGATGCGCGTAGGTATGCGCCATCAGCTCATTCGCTTTCTTCGTTGCTGCATAGAACGACAACGGGTGGTCGACGTTGTGATGCACTGAGAACGGCATCTTCGTGTTCGCGCCGTATACGGAGCTCGTCGAGGCATACACCAGATGCTCGACGCCGTTGTGCCGGCAGCCTTCGAGCACGTTCGCGAACCCGACGACATTGCTGTCGATGTACGCCATCGGATTCTGGATCGAGTATCGGACGCCCGCCTGCGCGCCCATGTGAACGACGCGCGCGAATTTCCCCTTGGCGAACAGCTCCGCCATGCCCGCGCGATCGGCCAGATCGAGCTTGATGAACTCGAACGCGTTCGCCTGCTTCAGCACGTCGACGCGCGCGCGCTTGAGCGACACGTCGTAGTAATCGTTCAAGTTATCGATGCCGACGACCTCGTCGCCGCGCTCGAGGAGCAGACGCGCGACGTGGAAACCGATGAAGCCGGCGGCGCCGGTGACGAGAATTTTCATGGCGGTTGGCGGTTAGCGGCTCGCGGTTAGCTGGAGTTTCTGGGCGAACATCCGCGTTATAGGCAGAACGTGCGCAGCGCAGTGCAAGCAAAATTCATTGGCGGGTGAGAGAACAGTGTTCATGGACACGATCAAAAGCCACAAGGATCTCGTCGTTTGGCAGCAATCCATCGCGTTGGCGAGCGCAGTCTATGCCGCAACACGATCGCTGTCCGCAGAAGAACGCTTCGGCCTCTGCAAGCCATTGCGGCGCGCGGCCGTTGCGGTCGCCACCAGGATCGCGGAGGGATCCGCCCGCAGGACGACGGCAGAGTTCGTACAATTTCTCCAGGCCGCCCGCGGTTCCCTGTCGGAGCTCGAAACACAGATCCTGATCGCAAGTGATCAAGGCTGTCTCACGCGCGCGCCCGAGCTTTCCGCGCAGATCGATGAAGTCGGCCGGCTTCTCAACGCCCAGCTGCGAAGCCTCAGCTCGGCAAGACAAGCGGCGCATGCTCGCGCGTGCTCAGTCCACGCGCTGCGAACCGCCAATCGATAACTGCGGTGGTGGGCTCGATCACAGCAGATACACGACCGCTAGGAAGCCCACCGTCGTCATCACCACGGCATACGGCAGCGCCATCAACAACATTTTTCCGTACGAGAGCCGGATCAGTGGCGCCAAGGCCGAGGTCAGCAGAAACAGAAACGCCGCCTGTCCATTCGGCGTCGCGACGCTCGGAATGTTCGTCCCCGTATTCACGGCCACCGCCAACGCGTCGAGTTGTTCGCGACTGATCGTCCCTTCGAGAAAAGCCGCCTTGACCTCGGTGATGTAGATCGTCGCGACGAACACGTTGTCGCTGATTGCCGAGAGCACGCCGTTTGCGAGATACATCATCGCAACCTGTGCCTGCCCTTCCTGCCGCAAGACCGCGGCGACGATCGGCTCGAACAGATGCTGCTCGTGCAGCACCGCGACGACCGCAAAGAACACGACGAGCAGCGCTGTGAACGGCAGCGCGGCTTCGAAGGCTTTGGCGATGCGATGCTCTTCAGTCACGCCGGTGAAGGCCGTCGCGAGGATGATGATGACGAGGCCGATGATCCCGACTTCCGCGAGATGCAGGCCGAGCGCGATGATCAACAGCACGGCCGCGAGCGCCTGAACGATCAGGACGGCGCGGTCGCGATTCGTGCGCTGCGCCGCTTCCTCACGATCGAAATCCTGGAGTACTTCGCGCACCGCGGGCGGTAGAACCGTCCCGTACCCAAAGAGCCGAAGCTTGTCGACGAGCACGCAGGTCGCGAGGCCCGCGGCCAACACCGGCAACGCAACCGGCGCGACATGCGCGAAGAACTGCCCGAAATTCCAGCCGACCTGCGTCGCGATCAACAGGTTCTGCGGCTCGCCCACCATCGTCGCGACGCCGCCGAGCGCAGTGCCCACCGCCGCATGCATGAGCAGGCCGCGCAGGAAGGCGCGGAAGGCATCGAGATCGGAGCGATGCAGCTCATGGACGTCTGCATCGTGGCCGAAATCGTGCTCGGCCTCGCGGTGCGGCTTACCGGACGCATAACGATGAAAGACCTGATAGAACCCCATCCCGACCGTGATGACGACGGCCAGAACCGTCAACGCATCGAGAAACGCGGACAGCGCCGCAGCGACGCCGCAGAACATCAGCGACAGCAGCGCCGGATGGCGGATCTTCAGCAGGATCTTCGTGAACGTGAGCAAGAGCAGCTCTTTCAGGAAGTAGATGCCTGCGACCATGAAGATCAGCAGCAGAATCACCGGCAGCGCATTGACCGTCTCCTGATAGACCGACTGCGCCGACGTCAGCCCGATCAACACGGCTTCGATCGCGAGCAAGCCGCCGGGCTGCAGTGGATAGCACTTGAGCGCCATGGCAAGCGTGAAAATGAACTGCAGCAGCAACAGCCAGCCCGCAATCGTGTAGCCGTGCGGCCCGCCGGCGAGCAGCACGAGCGGATTCACGATCAGGAAGCCGACGATCGTCAGCTTGTACCAGGTCGGCGCATTGCCGAGGAAGTTGTGCGCGAACGCGGCCGAAAGCTTCATGCGCGAGACGGCGACCGCAGGCACTGTCAAACGGCCATTTCGAGCGGCGCTGCGAGCCGCGCGCTCTCCTCGATCTCGAGCTGCGCCTCCTGGATCGTGCGCCAGATCGTTTTGCCGCCGCTGGCCTTGTCGAGCGCAGCCAGCACGCGCTCGTGCGCCGCGAGCTCGGCCTCCGAGGCGCGAATCACGCGCAGCACGCCCCGCGGAATCGGCGCGAATACGACTTCGGCCGCAGCGCTCGCTTCGGTCTCGAGCTCTTCGCCGAGGATGAGCGCGGTCTGGCCGCCGGTCATCGCGAGATACACGTCGAGCAGGATCTGCGCGTCGAGCAACGCGCCGTGCAGCTCGCGGCGGGAATTGTCTACGCCATAGCGCTTGCACAACGCATCCAAGCTGTTGCGCTGACCGGGATGCATGCGGCGCGCGAGCGGCAAGGTATCGAGCACGGTGCACAGCTTTGCGACTTGCCGCAGCGGCCCGGGCAACCGTTTCAGCTCCGCGTCGACGAAGGCGACGTCGAACGCGGCGTTGTGAATGATGAGCTCCGCGCCGCTGATGAACTCGATCAGTTCCTCCGCCACATCCGCAAACCGCGGCTGCTGGGCGAGGAATTCGTTCGTGATGCCGTGAACCTGCAACGCGCCCCAGTCGACTTCGCGGTCGGGCCGCAGATAGCGGTGAAACGTCCGGCCCGTCTTGCGGCGGTTGAACATTTCGACACAGCCGATTTCGATGATCCGATGTCCTGCCTCGGGCTCGAGGCCGGTGGTTTCGGTGTCGAGAACGACTTGCCGCATGTTCAGGACAGAACCGCGTCTTTGAGCGCGGCGACCACTTGCACCTGCTGCGCCTCGTCGAGATACGGATGCATCGGCAAGCTGATCACGCGCGCGGCAGCCGCTTCGGAGACGGGGAAGCTTCCCGGCCCCTGCTTCAAATCCGCGAACACAGGCTGCAAATGCAGCGGCACGGGATAGTGCACGGCCGTCGGAATGCCGCGCGCCTTCATTCGCTCCTCCACCTGCGCGCGATTCGCGACTTCGATCGTGTATTGCGCATACACGCTCGTGCGGTCCGGCGCGACATGCGGCGTGGTCGGGCGCAGAGACGCCGGCGCTTGCGCGAAGGCATCGTCGATCAATTGCGTATAGCGAGCGCCGATCCGTTCGCGCGCGGCGACTTCCTCATCGAAGACGTCCAACTTCGCGAGCAGCACGGCCGCCTGCAGCGTATCGAGCCGCCCGTTCACGCCGAGCCGCGGATGGTGATAGCGCCGATCCTGGCCGTGGACCCGAATCTCGCGAAACAGCTTCGCGAGCTGATCGTCGTCGGTGAACAGCGCGCCGCCGTCGCCGTAGCAGCCGAGCGGCTTCGAGGGGAAGAACGAAGTCGAGCCGATCTCCGACAGAGCGCACGACTTGCGACCTTTGTACGCAGCGCCGAAGCTCTGCGCGCCGTCCTCGATGACGGGCAGGCGATGCTTTTTTGCGATCGCGTTGATGGCATCGAAGTCCGCACACTGGCCATAGAGCGAGACCGGCATGATCGCCTTCGTGCGCGGCGTGATCGCGCGCTCGATCAGCGCCGGATCGATGTTGTAAGTCCTGGCGTCGATGTCCACGAACACGGGCGTCGCGCCCGCGAGCGCGATCATTTCGCCCGTCGCGATGAAGGTGAACGGCGAGGTGATGACTTCGTCGCCGCGTCCGATCCCGAGCGCCATCAGCGCGATCAGCAGCGTGTCGGTGCCGCTCGAAGCGCCGATGCAGTGTTTCGCGCCGACGTAGTCGGCGAGCCGCCGCTCGAGCTCGACCGTCTCGGCGCCGAGCACGTATTGCCCATGTTCGAGCACGGCTTGAATGCGCGCGTTCATCGGCTCGCGCAGGCGGCGGTATTGGGATTTGAGATCGATGAAGTCCATGGAGCTGGCGATGGCGGATAAACGATGGCGGATAGTTTAAAGACCGCGCGCCGTTGCGGATAGCGGTCGAGCAGCGATTGGCGCTCCGCTATCCGCCATCCGCGATCGCCTTCCCTCGCAGCATCTCATCGATCGCCTGATTCGCGAGCCGATCGGCGCGCTCGTTGCCCGGGTCGCCGGCGTGGCCCTTGACCCAATGCCACTCGATCGTGTGGCGCTCGATTTCGCGTTCGAGCGCTTGCCACAGATCGACGTTCTTGACCGGCTTCTTGTCGGCCGTGCGCCAGTTGCGCGCCTTCCATTGCGGCAGCCATTCGGTGATTCCTTTGCGCACGTATTGCGAGTCGGTGTAGAGCTGCACTTCGCATGGCCGAGTGAGCGCCGCCAGCGCGCGGATCGCCGCGGTGAGCTCCATGCGATTGTTCGTGGTCAGCGGCTCGCTGCCGCGCAATTCTTTTTCGTGCGAGCCCGCGCGCAACAGCGCGCCCCAACCGCCGGGTCCCGGATTGCCGCGACACGCGCCGTCGGTGTAGATGATGACGGAAGACATTGTTGGCGGGCGACTCGCGATTCGTGAGGGCGATTGAGAAATGCGGCAGGCGCATTCTTGCTCAATCGCGAATCGCGAGTCGAATCACGATCGCGTTCGCGTCGTCGGCTCGATGAGCCCGCCGACCACTTTCGGCCGCAGCCGCCAGCGCGGGCGAATCGGCGTCAGCGTGTAGACGCGCTTGCGCGCTTTGATGAGATAGCCGCCTGCGAACATCGGCCAGAGAATCTCGCCGGTGCGCTCCATGAAGCTCTGCGAGGTCGGCTGCGGCGCGCCCCATGGCAGCGTGAACAGGTAGCGGCGCGAATCGACGATCTCGAAGCCGAGCAGCTTCAGCCAATCGCGCAGACGCCGCTCGCCGATCAGCCGATCGAGCCCGGGCGGGAACCCTTCGCGCGCGAACAAATGCCGCATGCCCCAACTCGAGAACGGCCGGAAGCCGAGCACGATGAGATGACCTTCGCCCGCGAGCACGCGGCCGACCTCGCGCAGGATCTCGTGAGGATCGGGCTCGTATTCGAGCGTGTGCGGCAGCAGCACGGCATCGGCCGCATCGGATGCGATCGCGAGCGCATCGGTTCGCGAACGAATCACTGGGTCGCTGCGCCCATCACGATGCCCGTGCCACGCGAGCACCGTCTTGCGCTGCGTTCGCGCATCACCGATGAGGCCATCATCGTCGCCCCACAAGCCGATCTGCAGTAATTGCCAGCCGAAAACTTGCGCGAGCGCCTCGCTCACGAGCTTGCGTTCGAGGGCGTACAGACGCGCGCCGAGCGGCGTGCGCAGCCATGCGTGAACTCGATTCGCTTGCGTCTGCAGCATGCGCGAAAGAATAACGCCGTGACCGCGCGCTCGCTCGTTTCGAAGCGAAATTCGTGCTTGCCGCTGCGGAAGGTCGCATGTTTAATACGGCCGACACGTAGTCCCCACGGGGTTCGGACAAGATGCTGCAGGTCACCCCAGTACGGGCGTTCTCCGATAACTACATTTGGCTGATTCATTCGCCGCGCGATCCTCGGCAGGTCGTGGCGGTCGATCCTGGCGACGCGGCTCCGGTCATCACGACGCTTGCGACGCAAAATCTCGAGCTCGCGGCCATCCTCCTCACGCATCACCATCACGATCACGTCGGCGGTGTCGCAGCGCTACTACATGCGAATGTAGTTCCTACGTTCGGCCCTGCAGCAGAAACGCTGCCGTGCGAGCCGACGCGGTTGCGTCAAGGCGACGTCGTGGATCTTCCGAGCCTCGGGCTGCGTTTCGACGTGCTGGACGTGCCGGGCCATACGGCCGGCCACATCGCATACGTGGGACATGGCGCCGTGTTCTGTGGAGACACGCTGTTCTCCGCCGGCTGCGGCCGCCTCTTCGAGGGCACTGCGGAACAAATGAGCGCCTCGCTGGCCAAACTCGCGTCCTTGCCCGAAGACACCGCGGTCTACTGCGCGCACGAATACACGATAAGCAACCTGCTCTTCAGTCTCGCCGTCGAGCCCGACAACGCCGAATCGCGCGCCTATCTCGAAGAATGCCGCGCGCGGCGCGCCCGGGATCAGGCAACGGTGCCCTCGAACATAAGGCGGGAGAGGAATGTGAACCCGTTCCTCAGGTGCCATCAGGAGACTGTGAAACAGGCCGCGGAAGCGCACGCGGGGCGCGGGTTGAATCGGGATACTGAGGTTTTCGCAGTGATCAGGCAGTGGAAGGACGGCTTTCGCGCTTGAGCGAGCATCGGTGTTTCGCGCGGCCGTGGGCAAACGGGCGATTCGAACGAAAGGTGAGCTAGCGATTTCACGTCCGGGCGGTCCGGGCAGTATTGCGACACATCCGGCATTGCCGGCGAATGAAGCGGGCCAGCGGCCCAGGTTGGAGGGGTTTCGATGTTGATGGTCCGACGCACACCGGCAGCGCTGTATGCCATTTGGCTTGCAGCCTTCGCCCTCTTCTCTGCCGGGTGCAGTCACGTTGCCCCCTTCGCCGACTCCGAAACCTCCGATGAAGCCGATCTGCTCGCCGACGAAGACGACGCTCCCGATGGCGAGCTGAAGGTCGATGAAGCCGACATCGGCTCGCTCGGCCCCGCGCAGGTCGAAGAGGCGATCGAAGCGCTCGACGCCCAGACCGGAACACGCCCCGCCCTCGTTTCAGACATCAACTCCCAGGTCGGCGGCCAGGCCGCCGGTGCAGATATCTTCGAGCGCATTCGCGCTGGCTTCGCGCTGACCGACGTCGAGCACGAGGCGATCGATCGCGAGCTCAGCTGGTTCGTGCGGCATCCCGCCTACCTCGACCGCACGTTCAAGCGCGGCGAGCGCTACTTGTTCCACATCGTCGAAGAGATCGAAGCGCGCGGCATGCCGCTCGAGCTCGCGCTGCTGCCGGTCGTCGAAAGCGCCTTCAATCCTGTCGCCTATTCGCGCGCGCGTGCGGCCGGGCTGTGGCAGTTCATTCCCGCGACGGGCCGCCGCTACGGCTTGAAGCAGAACTGGTATTACGACGGCCGCCGCGACGTGATCGCCGCGACGACCGCCGCGCTCGACTATCTGGAGTTCCTGCACGACGAATTCGAAGGAGACTGGCTGCTCGCCGTCGCGGCGTATAACTGCGGCGAGATGAATGTCGCGCGCGCGGTGAAGCGCAATCGCGACGCCGGCAAGCCAATCGATTTCTTCAGCCTCAAATTGCCGCGCGAGACGCGCGCCTATGTGCCGAAGCTGCTCGCGATGCGCCGCATCGTTGCCGATCCTGCGGCGCACGGCCTGATCTTCGCGCCGATCGCCAATCAGCCGTATTTCGCCGAAGTCGACACCGCCGGCCAGCTCGACCTGAAGGTCGCCGCCGAGCTTGCCGAGCTGCCGAAGGAAGAGCTGCTCGCGCTCAATCCCGCCTTCAATCACTGGGTGACCGATCCGGACGGCCCGCACCGCCTGCTCGTCCCGGTCGATCGCGAAGATCGTCTCGCGGCTGGCCTCGCGGCGCTTCCGCCCGAGGAGCGCGTGCGAGTCGTGTATCACCGCGTGCGCCCCGGCGACACGCTCGGCGGGATCGCGGACAAGTACAACGTGACGGTCGCGATGCTGCGCTCCACGAACAAGCTTCGCGGCTCGATCATCCATCCGGGACAGGATCTGCTGATCGCCGCAGCGCCGCGCTCGGCGGACACACAGAACGTCGTCGAGCGCGAGGCCGTGGAGCCGGAGCCGATCCGCGTTTCGAACGGCGGCCGCCACAGGGTGCGCCGCGGCGACACGCTGTGGAGCATCGCTCGCGCGAACGGCGTCAGCGTCGATCGTCTCGCGAAGATGAACGGCTTGAAGCGCAACGGAACGCTCTCCGTCGGCCAGACGCTGAAGATTCCGGGCAGCACCGCAACGCTTGCGTCTACTACGCCGGACGCCGTCAGCCCGAGCCCGATCACGTACATCGTGCGCGCCGGCGACACGCTGTCGCGTATCGCGACGAAATTCCGCGTCAGCATCACCGACCTGCTCGGCTGGAACGACCTCGAAGCCGGCAACGTGATCAAGCCCGGCCAGCAGCTCGTCATGTACGTGGCCGGCCGGTCGGGAATCTAAGAGCCGCGAAACCCCGCCGCGTTGAGGCACAATACGCGCCTTTCAAATTCGATGGAGGCTGCGTATGGGGTTTCTCGCCGGTAAGCGTGCACTGATCATTGGGCTCGCCACGGAGCGCTCCATTGCCTACGGCATCGCCAGCGCGATGCGCCGCGAAGGCGCCGAGCTGGCCTTCAGCTATCAGGACCGCTTCAAGGACCGCGTCGAGGGCATGGCCGGCGAGTTCGGCTCCAGCACCGTCTTCGAGATGGACGTCGCGAACGATGCGAGCATCGAGGCGGCGTTTGCGCAGCTCAAGAACTCCTGGGATTCGCTCGATATCGTCGTTCACGCCGTTGCGTTCGCTCCGAGCGACGCCATTCGCGGCGGCTTCGTCGAATCGACGACGCGCGAGAACTTCCGCATCGCCCACGATATTTCGAGCTACAGCCTGACCGCGGTCGCGAAGGTCGCGGCGCCGCTGATGGAGTCGCGCGCAGGTGCGTTTCTGACGCTCTCGTATCTCGGGGCCGTGCGCTCGCTGCCGAGCTACAACGTCATGGGCCTTGCGAAGGCGAGCCTCGAAGCGAGCGTGCGCTTCCTCGCGGCCGATCTCGGGCCGAAGGGCATCCGCGTGAACGGCATCTCCGCCGGCCCGATCAAGACGCTTGCCGCCGCGGGTATCGGCGGATTCAGATCGATCCTCAAGCACGTCGCCCAGGTCGCGCCGCTGCGCCGCAACGTCACGATCGAGGACGTCGGCAACACGGCTGCCTTCCTGTGCTCGGATCTCGCCGCGGGCATCACGGGTGAAATCGTCTATGTCGACGGCGGGTTCAATACGGTGGGCATGGCGCTGCCGACGGAAGAGTGACCGTCGTCCGGACGCAAGTCGGGACCGCATTCAGCAGCGGACGGTGGATGGGGCGATCCCGACTTTCGTCGGGATGACGGCGGACACCCTGCTGTCGTCCCGACGCAAGTCGGGACCGCATTCAGCAGCAGAAGGTGGATGGGGCGATCCCGACTTTCGTCGGGATGACGGCGGACACCGGCTGCGGCCGGGATGACTGGGATACCCCGGGACCCGATACCGGTCGCGGGCTACTCGAACACCTTCAAGTTCTTGTCGATGTCCGCGGTGCGCTCAGCTTCCTTCAAGTACGCCGCGAATTCCTCGTTGCCGAGCTGACGCGCCGTCTGCTGCTGACGCGCGACCTTTTCCTGCGCCGGCTCTGCGGCCGCATCCGGAGCGCGCACGGCGCTCAACGACCACACGGCGTAGTTGCCATCGTCCGTCGCAACACCGGCGATGTACGGCTTGTCCGCGTTCACATCCGCGCGCGAAACATCGAACGCGGCGCGTAGTACGGCGCCCGGAGCGACTTGGTCCTGCCGCGTCACGAAGCGGCGGCCGGCGGGTTGCAACTTGAGCTCACCCATCACGGCGGACCAAGCCTCGCCCTTCTGCAGACGCGCCACGGCGTCCGCGCCCTGTTTCGCCGCTGCATCGCGCATCGCCTGACGCTTCAGCTGCTCTTCGATTTGCGGCCGCACGTCCGCGAGCGGCCGCGGCTCCGCCGGCTTGTGATCGGTCACGCGCAGCACGACCGCGCGATCCTCGCCGATCGGCACGATGGGGCTGTTCTGTCCGCGCTCGAGCACGTCTTCGCTGAAGACCGCTTTGATCACTTCGGGATCGTTGCCCAGCTCGCCGCCGCCCTCGCGCGTGAAGCCCTTCACGTGCTGCAGCGGCAGGTTGAGCGACTTCGACACCGAAGCGAGCTCGGTCAATGCCGCGAACGATTGCTCATCGAGCTTCGCGGATTCGTCGCTGAAGATGGATTCCGCGCGCTCCTTGCGATACTCGGATTCGAGCTCGGCGCGCGCTTCTTCGAACGTCTTGACATGGCCGGGATCGATCTCATCGAGGCGCAGGATGTGATAACCGAACTGCGTCTTGATCGGGCCGCGGATCTCGCCCTTTGCCATCGAGAACAGCGCATCTTCGAACGGCCCCAGCATCGTGCCGCGCTCGAGCCAGCCGACATCGCCCCCCTTCTGCGCCGAGCCGGGATCCTTCGAATTCTTTTGCGCGAGCTCGGCGAAGTTCGCGCCCGCCTTTGCTTGCGCCGCGAGATCGGCCGCCTTCTTTTCCGCGGCCGCATCGTCGAGTCCGTTTTCCGCCGTGATCAGGATGTGGCTCGCGCGCCGGCGCTCCTGGGTCTGAAAGCGGTCTTTCACCGTCTCGTAGTACTCCTTGAGCGCCTGATCGGTAACGTCGACCCGGGCCTCCGCCATCGCGCGCGACACTTCGATATATTCGACATCGGCCGTCTCGGGCGACATGTACTCGGATTTGTGTGCGTCGTACCAGGCCTGGATCTGCGCATCCGTGACATTGACCTGACCGGCGAACGAGCTTGCGGGAATCAGCGCGTAGTCGAGCTCGCGCTCCTGGCGATCTAGCGCGTAGCGACGCTCGAGCTCGTGCGGGAGCACGAACGCCGAATCGACGACCGCTTCCTGAACCTGCGTGATGAGCAGCTCGGTCTTGAGGTCGCCTTCGAACTGCGAGTTCGTGATGCCCGCGTTTTGCAGCAGTCCCTTGTAGCGCTCTGCCGAGAACTTGCCGTCGACCTGGAATTCAGGGAACTCGCGCACGCGCGCCGCGAGAGCTTCATCGCTCACGTGATAGCCGAGATCACTCGCGCGCTGCTTGAGCAGCGTCTGTTGCGCGAACTGCTCGAGCATCGCGCTCTGCTGTGCTTTCAGGAGATCGGGCGGGACTTCGTCACGCAACATCTGTTGGAGCTGCGACAGGCGCTGCTGCCATGCGCGCTGCACGGTCTGGACCGGCACTTTCTCGCCGTTGACCTTCACCGCGTAGGTCGCGGCATTCGACTGAAAATCGATGCCCCAGAAAACGAACACGACCGCGATGGCGCCGAGGAATATCGTGGCGACCCAGCCCGTAATCTTGTCGCGGATTTGTTGCAGCATGTGGAGCGGACGAAAGTTGAGTGCGTGCGTCGCGTCATTCGACCGTGAGCCTTTGGGCTCGCGGCGTGTCACTCAATGACGCGAGACATCACATTTATTCACTTCTGTAGAAAGTGGCGGAGCGGACGGGACTCGAACCCGCGACCCCCGGCGTGACAGGCCGGTATTCTAACCAGCTGAACTACCGCTCCGCGCTTGAAGCTGTGATCCCATGAAAAATCTAGGCGTGGTGGGTGCTGAGGGGATCGAACCCACGACATTCGCCTTGTAAGGGCGACGCTCTACCGCTGAGCTAAGCACCCCCGTGGCCTGCCGATGTCTCGCTGCGCATGAAGCATCGGCGGCCTCTCGTTCCGGTGACCGCGTCGCGTCGAGCGAATGCGAGTCGGAACTTCACCTCTCGACAACTGCGACCTTCTCGGTCCGGCCCGTCGAGGGCGCGCTAATTTACAGCATCCTTCAGAGCCTTGCCAGCCTTGAAGCCGGGGACTTTGCTCGCCGGAATTTCGATCGTCTCGCCGGTGCGCGGATTACGACCCGGACGCGCTGCGCGCCCTTTCACGACGAACGTTCCGAAGCCGAGCAGCGCGACGCTGTCGCCGGACTTCAGTGCCGCAGTGATCGAATCGAACACGGCGTCGACGGCCTTCGTCGCCTCTGCCTTCGCGAGTCCCGTCTGTCCGCTCACGGCATCGATCAGTTCGGCTTTGTTCATGTCGGTTCCTTCTTATCTACTCGTGTCGTGGGCCTGCAGCGGCAGGCGGGGGCGCGTTATAGCAGCGCGCTCGAGAATGGGTCAACCGCGATCGTGGCGAAACGTGAGCGCTGTGAAGGGCCGCGGCACAAGCCACGGCCCGTCGATGGTGCAGCGATTACGTTGCGGACTTAATGCGCTCGAACTGCTTTCGGCGGACGCTTCGCGATGCGGCGTGCACGAGACTTGTCGTTCGGCCGCGACGTGCCCCCTGCTGCTGCCACAGGCGCAGGCATGTGCTTGAGCGCGATCTGCAACACCTCGTCGATCCATTTGACCGGCTTGATCTCGAGGCTGTCCTTGATGTTCTGGGGAATGTCCGCCAGATCCTTCGTGTTGTCGTCCGGGATCAGCACGGTGCGAATTCCACCGCGATGCGCCGCGAGCAACTTTTCCTTGAGCCCGCCGATCGGCAGCACTTGTCCGCGCAGCGTGATCTCGCCCGTCATTGCGACATCCGAGCGCACCGCGACCTTCGTCAGCGCCGACACGAGCGCCGTGCACATGCCGATGCCTGCGCTCGGGCCGTCCTTCGGCGTGGCGCCTTCGGGCACGTGAATGTGCACGTCGGCCTTCTGATAGAAATCCGGATCCAATCCGAGCACCGAAGCGCGGCTGCGCACGACCGTCATCGCGGCCTGAATCGACTCCTGCATCACCTCGCCCAGCTGGCCGGTGTGCGTGAGCTTGCCCTTGCCTGCAACGACGGCAGCTTCGATCGTGAGCAGCTCGCCGCCGACTTCCGTCCAGGCAAGTCCGGTCACTTGACCGACTTGATCCTGCTCCTCGGCGAGACCGTAGCGGAACCGGCGCACGCCGAGATACTTGTTCAAGTTCTTCGGCGTGACGTTCACGACCTTCGTGTCCTTTTCCGTGAGCAGCTGCTTCACGGCCTTGCGGCAGATCTTCGAAACTTCGCGCTCGAGATTGCGCACGCCGGCCTCGCGCGTGTAGTAGCGCACGATGTCGAGGACCGTCTGGTCGGAAACCTTGAGCTCGTTCTCCTGCACGCCGTTCTGCTTCATCTGCTTCGGCAGCAGATAGCGACGCGCGATCGCGCTCTTCTCGTCTTCCGTGTAGCCGGGCAACCGAATCACTTCCATGCGGTCGAGCAGCGGCGCGGGAATGTTCAAACTGTTTGCCGTGCAAACGAACATCACTTCCGAGAGGTCGAAGTCCACCTCGAGGTAGTGATCGTTGAACGTCGCGTTCTGCTCGGGATCGAGCACTTCGAGCAACGCCGATGACGGATCCCCGCGGAAATCCATCGCCATCTTGTCGACCTCGTCGAGCAAGAACAGCGGATTGTGGACGCCGGTCTTCACCATGTTCTGAATGATCTTGCCGGGCATCGAGCCGATGTACGTGCGGCGGTGGCCGCGAATCTCGGCCTCATCGCGCACGCCGCCCAACGACATGCGCACGAACTTGCGATTCGTCGAGCGAGCGATCGACTGGCCGAGCGAGGTCTTGCCGACGCCCGGCGGACCCACGAGGCACAGAATCGGCCCCTTGAGCGTTTTCACGCGCTGCTGCACGGCCAGGTATTCGACGATGCGCTCCTTCACCTTCTCGAGGCCGTAGTGGTCCTCGTCGAGCACCTTTTCGGCGTGATTGATGTCGTTGTGCACCTTGGTCTTCTTTTTCCACGGGCACTTCACGAGCCAGTCGACGTAGTTGCGCACGACGGTCGCTTCCGCCGACATCGGCGACATGAGCTTCAGCTTGTTGAGCTCTGACATCGCCTTGTCGCGCGCTTCCTTCGGCATGCCGGCCTTCTGAATGCGCTGCTCGAGCTCGGCGAGCTCGTTCGGCGCATCTTCGATTTCGCCGAGCTCCTTCTGAATGGCCTTCATCTGCTCATTCAAGTAGTACTCGCGCTGGCTCTTTTCCATCTGCTGCTTGACGCGGCCGCGGATGCGCTTCTCGATTTGCAGCACATCCATCTCGCCTTCGATCAACGCGAGGATGTGCTCGAGGCGCTTGCGCACGTCCTGGATCTCGAGCACTTTCTGTTTCGCATCGAGCTTCAGCGACATGTGCGCCGCGACGGTGTCCGCGAGCCTGCCCGGCTGCTCGATGCCCGCGAGCGAGGTGAGAATCTCGGGCGGCACCTTGCGGTTGAGCTTCACATACTGCTCGAACTGCGACACGACCGAACGTGCCAGCACGTCCATCTCGCGTTCATCGTATTGCTCTTGATCGCGCAACGAGGTGATCTCGGCGCCGAAGTACTGACCGGTCGTCAGCTTCTCGATCTTCGCGCGCTCGACGCCCTCGACGAGCACTTTGACGGTGCCGTCGGGAAGCTTCAGCAATTGGAGAATCGTTGCGACCGTGCCGAGCCGATACAGATCCTGCGGACCTGGATCGTCGACGTCGGCCTGCTTCTGGGCGACGAGGAGAATCTGCTTGGTGCCGCGCATCGCGTGATCGAGCGCGAGAATGGATTTCTCGCGTCCCACGAACAGCGGAATCACCATGTGCGGATACACAACGACATCGCGCAGCGGCAGCACGGGCATCGCGGCGGAAGGTGTCGGTGCATCTGTTTGTGGAATGTCTGTGCTCACGCGCATTTCCTGTGGCTGGAATCGAGCATCGGCATCGATTCGAAAAAACGTCTTTTGGAAAATACCGGAAGCGGTGCGACCCCGCTAGCGCTCGAAGCCGTAGATCGCCGCGTATTTTTCCGAACAAGAGATGAGCGAATGGCGGAAGCAGGGATCATCCTATTGCAACCCATTCGCGCACGGAACCATGAAAAAACGCCGCGCGCCGAGCGTGAGATTCTTGCGCCTGCTGCGCGGAAACCGCTAAAAAACTAGGGCGCCACGCGGGCGCCCTGTTCTACATCCACTGGCAGCGGTTGTCAGTGATGATCGCTGCCTGTCGGTCTTCGTTCCTCGACCGCCGTCAATCGTCCTTCCTCGCCGGCGCCGTAAACGACGTAAGGTTTACTTTCGCCGAGAATGACGGCCTCGTCGACGACGACCTTCTGCACGTTACGCAGGGACGGCAATTCGTACATCGTCTCGAGCAGCACGTTCTCGAGGATCGTGCGCAGACCGCGCGCGCCCGTCTTGCGCTGCATGGCCTTCTTCGCGACAGCCTTCAACGCATCGGTGCGGAACTCGAGCTCGACGCCTTCCATGTCGAACAACTTCCGATACTGCTTGCTGAGCGCATTCTTCGGCTCGAGCAGGATCGACACGAGCGCCGCTTCATCGAGCTCATCGAGTGTCGCCACGACAGGCAGGCGGCCGACGAACTCGGGAATCAAACCGTACTTGATCAAGTCCTCGGGCTCGACATCGTGGAAGACATCGTTGCCGTGCGGTCGATCTCCCTGCGGACGCACATCCGCCATGAAGCCGATGCCCGTCTTCTGGGTGCGGTTCAGGATGATCTTCTCGAGTCCGGCAAAGGCACCGCCGCAGATGAACAGGATGTTCGTCGTGTCCACCTGCAGGAATTCCTGCTGTGGATGCTTGCGGCCGCCCTGCGGCGGAACCGACGCGATCGTGCCTTCGATCAGCTTGAGCAGCGCTTGCTGGACGCCTTCGCCCGAGACATCGCGAGTGATCGAAGGGTTGTCGGACTTGCGCGAGATCTTGTCGATCTCGTCGATGTAGACGATGCCTGTCTGCGCCTTCTCGACGTCGTAATCGCACTTCTGCAGCAGCTTCTGAATGATGTTCTCGACGTCCTCGCCGACGTAACCCGCTTCGGTGAGCGTGGTTGCGTCCGCGATCGTGAACGGAACATTGAGGAGCCTGGCGAGCGTCTCGGCGAGCAGCGTCTTGCCGCACCCGGTCGGGCCGATGAGCAGGATGTTGCTCTTCGCGAGCTCCACTTCGTCCTTGGAGCGCTGCTCACCCGTCTTCGTCTGCAATCGTTTGTAGTGGTTGTACACCGCTACCGAAAGAACCTTCTTGGCGCGCTGCTGACCGATCACGTACTCATCGAGCACTTTCTTGATCTCGTGCGGACGCGGCAGCTTGTCCCGCGTGCGCTCAGCGCGTTCTTCGAGCTCCTCACGAATGATGTCGTTGCAGAGCTCCACGCACTCATCGCAAACGAACACCGACGGACCGGCGATCAGCTTGCGAACTTCGTGCTGGCTTTTGCCGCAAAACGAGCAGTACAGCAGCTTGCCGTCGTCGTGTTTGCCGCGGGAATCATCGGGCATGCGTCACCTCGAGCCTGGTCGACACCGTGTCAAAGAATGTGACAGTACGGTGTCGAGGTTATATATCACGCGTCGCCACCAGCCTGCAAAGACGGCCCGCCCAGCAACGCGAGGAGTGATGGCCGTAAGGTAAATACCTAATAAATCCAAGGTAATGGGCCGAGAGGACCGTTACCGCAGCCCGTCAAACGGGCGCTCCTGAAGCGAGGCAGGCAATCACTTGCCGGGGACCAGCCCCGTGTCGCCGCGACGCTCGAGCACCTTGTCGATGAGCCCATACGCCACCGCCGCTTCGCCGCCCATGAAATTGTCACGGTCGGTGTCCTGGCGGATCTTTTCGATCGTCTGCCCCGTGTGTTTGGACAGAATTCGGTTCAACCGGTCGCGCGTCTCGAGCACCTCGCGCGCGTGGATGTCGATGTCGGACGCCTGTCCCTGAAAGCCGGCCAACGGCTGATGGATCATGACGCGCGAGTGCGGGAGGCTGTATCGCTTCCCTTTCGCACCGCCCGCGAGTAGGACGGCGCCCATGCTGGCGGCCTGACCCACGACCATCGTGCTGACGTCCGGCTTGATGAACTGCATCGTGTCGTAAATCGACAATCCGGCGCTCACGGACCCGCCAGGAGAGTTGATGTAGAGCGCGATATCTTTGTCCGGATTCTCGGATTCCAAGAACAGCAGCTGCGCAACGATGAGGTTGGCCATGTGATCTTCGATCGGACCGACGATGAAGATCACGCGCTCCTTGAGCAGCCGCGAATAGATGTCATAAGCACGTTCGCCGCGAGCGGTCTGCTCGACGACCATCGGTACTAGATTCATAACGGGTGTATTGCGTGTTGCCATGAGTTGGATATCGGGACGCGTTCCTGGTGTGCAACAGGTTAACGCACTTGCCTGCACTTCACCTGCATTGGCCGCGGCGCATTTCTGCTACGCGCCGAAATTCATAATTTCCTTGAAGGTCGAGGGCTGATCCGTCACCTTGGCGCGTTCGAGAACCCAATCCACGACCTGGTCTTCGAGCACGCCCGCTTCGAGCTGGCGCTGAATCTGCGGATTGTTGCGATAGGTCTGCAGCGCCTGGTTTGGATCGGGGAACTGCATGGCGAGTTCCTCGAAGCGCGACTGCACTTTCGCCTGATCCACCCTGAGCTCGGCCGTCTTGATGATCTCGTTGACGAGCAGCGTGAGCGCAACGCGCCGACGCGCCGCTTCGACGAAACCTTCCGCCGGCGGCAGCTGCGACATGTCCTGCGCGCCCATGCGGCGGCCGGCATCGATCTGCATCTCGCGAACCGTCGAATCGACGAGGCTCTTCGGCAACTCGAGCGGATTCGCTGCGAGCAAGGCGTCCATGATCTGCTTCTTCATGCGACCGCGCACGGCATCGCCGAGCTCGCGCCGCATGTTGTCTTCCACCTCTTCGCGCAGGCGCTCGATGCCGCCGGAGTCGACGCCATAGAGCTTGCAGAATTCATCGTCGAGTTCGGGAAGCTTGCGCTCCTCGACCGACTTGATCGTGATCTCGAATTGCGCGGTCTTGCCCGCGAGATTCTGTGCGCTGTAATTCGCGGGGAACGCGACGTCGACCGTCTTCGTCTCGCCGGCCTTCGCACCGCGCACGCCATTCTCGAAATCAGCGAGCATGCGGCCCGCGCCGAGCACGATCGAGACGTCCTCGCCCTGCCCGCCTTCGAACGGCTGCCCATCGAGCTTGCCCGCGAAGTCGACGACGACGCGATCGGTGTCCTGCGCCGGGCGGTCGACGGCGGTGTAGGTCGGACGCTGCTCACGCAGATTCTGGATCATCGCATCGACGTCCGCCGGCGTGACGTCCGCGGTCGGGCGCGTCACTTCGATGTTCTCGATGCCCGCGAGCTTGATCTCCGGCAGCACTTCGAACGTCGCACGGTACTTGAGGTCGCTCCCCTGCTCGAGGCTGAGCGGCTCGATGCGCGGGCCGGCCGCGGGCACGAGCTTCTCTTGCGTCACGGCCTCGGCGAAGGTCGATTGCATGACATCGCCGAGCACTTCCTGGCGCACCTGCTGACCGAACTGCTGGCGCACGACTTTCACCGGCACCTTGCCGGGACGGAAACCCTTCAATCGCACGGTCCGGCTCAGCTTCTGCAGGCGCTCGTCGATCGCTTTCTCGACACGCTCGGCGGGGACCTGAACTTCCATGCGGCGCTCCAGCGCGCCGGTCGTCTCTACGGAAACCTGCATTGCTCACGGACCTCTGTTTGTAGACCTGGTGCGAAAGGAGGGACTCGAACCCTCACGGGGTTACCCACTGGAACCTAAATCCAGCGCGTCTACCAGTTCCGCCACTTTCGCAAGAAAGACTTTGGCTCAAGCGCACCCACCCGCCCAGGCGGGGGCGCGGAGTATACCCGACGACTGCCGGTCATTAACCGATCGGGACGCTCGACAGTGGGAGCCCTGATGCAGTGCGGTCCAAAGGACCGCGAACGCGTCAGAAGAAGAAGGTGGTGGGCCGTATAGGACTCGAACCTATAACCAACTGATTAAGAGTCAGCTGCTCTACCAATTGAGCTAACAGCCCACGTTTCGAACCATGTGCGAGTCGTTGAATCCTCGCTATCGCAGCGCCCGGTTTCTACCTGCGCCCTGCCTCACCGCGTGTCAGCCGCGGTTGGGGTGGACGATGGGACTCGAACCCACGACGGCCGGAATCACAATCCGGGGCTCTACCAACTGAGCTACGTCCACCATCGTCCGCAATGGCGAAAGTTTTACTTTCGCTCGCTTGTTCCTGCCTTCGCGCGGTTGGCGCGCCCGGCAGGACTCGAACCTGCGACCCTCGGCTTAGAAGGCCGATGCTCTATCCAGCTGAGCTACGGGCGCAAGCCTCTCGATCAATCCGCCTTCGGCCAGGGCACGAAGAGAAGCGCCGTCCGCTTCGATGGTCGGGGCGGAGGGATTCGAACCCCCGACCCTCTGCTCCCAAAGCAGATGCGCTACCAGACTGCGCTACGCCCCGCCAGCAAGCCTGCCCCGCACGGGACGGCGAATCATACGGATGGCACCTGGGAGCGTCAATTTGAAGAACGCAAGAAAAGTGATGGCGGATTCGCTCCGGCCGCTCGATCAGAATGCGCAAGCAATCCGACTATGAGCGCCGCCACGTCGTCGCACCGCCAGGCTTGTCTTCCAGAATGACGCCCGCCGCCGCGAGCTGATCGCGAATCTCGTCCGAGCGCTTGAAGTTCTTCGAGCGGCGCGCGTCGGCACGCTCGCGAATCAGCGCTTCCACTTCGCCGTCAGAAATGCGACCTGCCTGCGGCGCAGCATCACCGGCCTGCGGCGGTGCGGCTTTGCCCTTCTGCAGAAACTCGCTCGCATTCTGTTGCAGGATGCCGAGCACGCCGCCGAGCTCGATCAATTCCGCCGCGAGCACCGATGCTCGCGCGGCATCGCCGCTCGCCTTCGCGCGATTGATCTCGGTCGCGAGCCCCTGCAACACGGCGAGCGCTTCGGGCGTGTTGAAGTCATCGTCCATGACTTCGACGAACGCGCGCGTCGCCGCGCCCGCTTCGACCTTCGCCGCGGGCACCACATCGCGCAGCGCCGTGTACAGCCGCACGAGCGCCGCATCGGCCTGCTCGATCTGCACGAGCGAATAATTGATCGGCCCGCGATAGTGGCTCGAGATCAGGAAGAAGCGCAGCACCTCGGGATCGCGCAACAGCCCGGAGCCCAGCACGTCGCGGATCGTGAAGAAGTTGCCGAGCGACTTCGACATCTTCTCGTCGTCCACGTTCACGAAGCCGTTGTGCATCCAATAGGTCGCGAAGCGATCGCCGGTCGCGGCGCAGGATTGCGCGATCTCGTTCTCATGATGCGGAAACTTGAGATCGGCGCCGCCGCCATGGATGTCGAAGCGCGGGCCCAAGAGCTCATAGCTCATTGCCGAGCATTCGATGTGCCAGCCCGGCCGGCCGTCGCCCCAGGGCGAGGGCCAGAACGGCTCGTGCGGTTTCGCCCGCTTCCACAATACGAAGTCCGCGGGATCGCGCTTCGCCTCATCGACCGCGACGCGCGCACCGGCGCGCAGGTCTTCGAGATGCTTGCCCGACAGCTTTCCGTACGGCGCGAACTTGGCGACCGAGTACAGCACATCGCCATTCGTCGCGACGTAGGCGTAGCCTTTGTCGATCAGCGTCTGCGTCATCGCAATGATTCCGGGAACGTGCTCCGTCGCCTTCGGCTCATACGTCGGACGCAGGATTCCCAAGCGGTCGTAGTCCTCGTGCATCGCTTGCGTGAAGCGCGCCGTCAGCGCCTGGATCGACTCGCCGTTCTGCGCCGCGCGGTCGATGATCTTGTCGTCGATGTCGGTGATGTTGCGAACGAAAGTGACCGTGTAGCCGCGGAATTCGAAGTAGCGGCGCACGACGTCGAACGCGAGCTTCGAACGCGCGTGGCCGATGTGCGTGTAGTCGTAGACCGTATCGCCGCACACGTACATGCGCACGCTGCCGGCCTCCAACGGCTTGAATTCTTCTTTGCGGCCCGAGAGGGAATTGAAGAGCTGTAGCATGGCGTCACTCAGCGGCGCGGCGCGCTGCAGTCAGGCGGGCCTGAACTTCATCGCGAGTCAACAAGGTCAAGAGCGGTCCGAGCTCCGGGCCGTGCGTCTCGCCCGTCAGCGCGGCTCGCAGCGGCATGTAGAGCTGCGGCCCTTTGCGGCTCGCTGCCTGACCGATCTGACGAGCCGCCTGCTTGAAATCCTGTGTCTGCGCGAACACGCCCGCTGCGGTTTCGAAGAACGCGGCCCCTGCCTCACGAATGGCCTTGAGCGCATCACCCGTGTACGGCGCCAGCGTGCCGAACATGACCTCGGCCCAGTGCTTCGCGTCCGACGGGAATTCGACATTGTGTCGTACCGCACCCGCGAACGCGGTGAGCTGCGCCTGCGTCAATCCGGCCGGCAGCTGATCGGCAACCCAGCGCAGAAACTCCTCATCGCTCAAATGCGCGACCGCTTCTTTCTGCCAATGACGCAACTGCGCGTCATCGAACTTCGCGGCCGCCCGGCCGAGGCGCGCGAGATCGAACTCCGCAACGAGCGCTTGGTCATCGAGCCAGCCGTCGTTTGTGACCGTATGCCCCAGACGCACGAGATGGTTGCGGACCGCGCCGGGCAAATAGCCCCGTCGACGCAGATCCTGCAGGCTGAGGTCGCCATGGCGTTTCGATAACGGCGCGCCGTCCATGCCGAGCAGAAGCGCCACGTGCGCGTACTGCGGCTTCGGCAGGCCCAGCGCATCCAGGATCATCAGCTGACGCGGCGTGTTCGTGAGGTGATCGTCGCCGCGCAACACGAGCGTCACGCCCATCAGCGCATCGTCGATCGCGTTCGAGAAAAAGAACGCGGTGCCGCCGTCGGCGCGGCGAATGATGAAGTCGCCGATATCATCGCTCAGGAAGCGCTGCTCGCCGTGCACGAGATCGACGAACGACACCGTCTTGCCGCTTGGCACTTTGAACCTAAGCGCCGCGGGCTTGCCGCTGACGAGCCGCTCCGCGCGCTGCGCCTCCGTCAATGCGCGGCAAGTCCCCGCATAACGCGGCGGCTTGCCGGCCGCGAGCTGCTGCTTGCGCGAGATGTTGAGCTCGGCCGGCGTGCAAAAGCACGGATAGGTGAGCCCGAGCGCATCGAGCTTCTGCAGCCATTCCTCATAGATCTCGCGCCGCTGCTTCTGGCGATAGATCGTGTGCGGGCCGCCGATGTCCGGGCCCTCGTCCCATTCGAGCCCGAGCCAGCGCAGATCGGCGAACAGCTCGTGCATGAAGGTGTCGGTGCTGCGCGCCTCGTCCGTGTCTTCCACGCGCAGGATGAATCTGCCGCCCGAATGACGAGCCGCGAGATAGTTGAGCAAAGCCGTCCGCGCGTTGCCCAGATGCAAATGACCGGTAGGGCTCGGCGCGAAGCGTGTGACTAAGGGTGTCGACATGGGTTCGCTGGGATCTTGATGGCCTGTCCTGGCCGAATGAGGGCGGCATTCTATACAGCTTGCGCCTTGGCCGTCGCTGCCGGAGGCGGCCGCAGGCTTTGCTAAGATCGCGAACGTTGTCGGCCTTCCACCGTGAGTTATGCATCGAATCCTTTGTTGCGCGCTCGCCCTGCTCGCCCTCGCCGCGCCCCACGCAAGCCGCGCTCAGACCAGCGAGGACGTGCGCGTCAGAATCGAGACCTCCATGGGCAACTTCGTCGTCGCGCTGGATCCCGCGCGTGCGCCGCTGACGGTCGCGAACTTCCTCGAATACGTGCGCGCCGGCCAGTACGACGGCACGATCTTTCACCGGGTCGTCAACAACTTCGTCGCGCAGGGCGGCGGTTATGACGAAAAGCTCGTCGAAAGACCGACCCGCCCGAACGTGCCGAACGAGTCCGGCAACGGCCTGTCGAACCGCCGCGGCACGATCGGCATGGCGCGCACCGGTGAGGCGCACAGCGCGAATGCGCAGTTCTATCTCAATCTCACGGACAACCCGATGCTCGATCCGCAGCCGAGCCGGTGGGGCTACGCGGTTTTCGGACAGGTCGTCGAAGGGATGGAAGTCGTCGACGCGATCGGCGCCGTCGCGACGGGAGAAGTCGGACCGTTCGATCGCGACGCGCCGTTGAAGCCGGTCGTGATCCACAAAGTCGTCGAGATCAAAGCGCCTGCGAACGCCGGTCAGGAATGACGACGCTCTTCATCTCGGACCTGCATCTGGACGGCAGCCGTCCGGACATCACCGAGCAATTCCTCGACTTCCTGCGCGGCGAAGCGGCGCGGGCGGAGCGCCTGTACATCCTGGGCGATCTGTTCGAAGCATGGATCGGCGATGACGATCCCGATAGCGACAAGCGTCGCGTCGTCAGCGCGCTGCACGCGCTCACGACCGGCGGCGTGCGCTGCTTCGTGATGCATGGCAATCGCGATTTCCTGCTCGGTGCCCGCTTCTGCAAGGAAACGGGCACGGAGCTCATCGACGACGGCACGGTCGTCAGCGTTTATGGACGCAAGGTCCTGCTGATGCACGGCGATACGTTGTGCACCGACGATCACGCGTATCAACGGCTGCGGCGAATCGTGCGCAATCCGGTCGTCCAATGGGCCTTGCGCTCGCTGAGTCTGTCGCAACGGCAACGACTCGCGGTGCGCATGCGCGCAGGCAGCAAGGCGCATATCGAGGCGGCGGACAAATCGATGCCGTATGTGATGGACGTGAACAATGAAGCTGTCGCAAACGCATTCCGCCAGAGCGGCGTCGATTGCCTGATTCACGGGCACACGCATCGACCCGCGATTCACGAGCTCGACGTCGACAGCAAACGGTGTACCCGCATCGTGCTCGGCGATTGGTATGAGCAAGGCAGCGTGCTGCGCTGGACCGTGCAGGGCTACGAGCTCGCCGGCCTACGCCGCTAGCCTGCCTGCCCCGCACCGCCGGTCCCCTTCCCCGCAACGCGGGGGAAGGGCTAGGGATGGGGGCCCCGGGAGCTACCCCCCGGCACCCCCGAATGAAACCGAAACTGCGAATCCGGCGACGTCACCAACTCCGCCTCGATCGCCCCCAGCTCCGCAAGCCGGGCGTTCCAATCCATCCCGCCCGCACGCTGCTCCGCCAAGCGCAGATACAGCGATTGATGCCGCGCCTCTGACTGAGCAAGCCCGCCATAGAAATCGCCAAGCGGCTGGGCGAGCCTGGGCGCAAGGCCTACGAAGCGTTCGCAAGACCGCGCTTCGATCAACGCACCGCACAGCAACAGATCCAGCAGCCGATTCGGCTCGAAGCTCCGCACGGCGCGGCGCAAGCCCTCGGCGTAGCGCGACGGCGCGAGGCGCGCGAACGGCACGCCCAGCTCACGCATGTACTTCTGCACTTGCTCGAAATGCCTGAGCTCCTCGCGCGCGAGTCGCGACAGGCGATCCGTGAGCTGCATGTCTTCCGCATACGTGAACATCAGGCTCAACGCGGTCGACGCGGCCTTCTTCTCGCAATTCGCGTGATCGACGAGCAGCTCGCGCCAACGCTCCGCAGCGACGTCGTACCAAGCCTGCGGCGTCGGCGCCAACAGCATGCTCGATGAATTGTCCGATGCGACGCTCACGGCGCTCATGAATACTCCGTCAGCGCGTGGATCAGCTCTGCCGCGTTCGCGAATCGACCCGCCGGCTCTTTCGCCAACAATCGATCCAACAGCGGCTGATAGCGCGCGAGCTCGCCTTCGAGCCGCGGCAGCGGCGCATTGCCGTGCAGATAGATCACGCCCATGGGCGTCGGCGCCAGATACGGTTTCTTGTGCGTGAGCATCTCGTAAAAAATGATGCCGAGGCTGTACAGATCGCTGCGCTCGTCGAGGTCCTGGCCGTGCCCTTGCTCGGGGCTCATGTAATACGGCGTGCCGAAGATCTCGCCCGTGCCGGTGATGTTCGTCTTCAGCTCCGATTGTTTCGCGAGCCCGAAATCGATGATCGCGACGGAATTGTCCGCCCGCAGCATGATGTTGCCCGGTTTCAAGTCCCGATGCAGCACACCGACCGCATGCACGACTTCGAGCGCAGATGCCATTTGCGCGAGATAGGCGAGCGCGACGGGCGGCGGCAGCGGCTTCGCGATCCGCGCGCGCAGATCGCCGCGCGGGAAATACTCCATCGCGATGTATGCGTGATCGTCCGCGATGCCGAGATCGTAGATGCGCACGACGTTCGGATGGCGAATCTTCGAGATCAGCTCGTACTCCTGCAGAAAGCGCGTGAACTGAATGTGCTCATCGCCGCTTTGGGCGGAGTCGCGCAACACCTTGAGCACGACCATGTCCCCTGCCCGCTCGCTCTCCGCCAGGTACACCATCGACGTGCCGCCGACCGCCAGCTCGCGCACGAACCGGTGGCCTAGAATCGTGACCTCGCCGAAACGCGACACCTGGCTCGCATTGCCTGCGGTGCTCAGAAGCGCAAGCTCCTGGCGGCGCTGCTGCACGCCCGCGCGCAGCGCGAGCGCCAGACGCCGGTGATCGATGCGCTCGCGCACGAGGCATTCGAGCGCACCGCGGCGCATCACCTCTTCCATCAAGTCGAGCTCATCGCCGCGGGCGAGATAGATCACCGGCGGAAAATGCGGCCGATGCATCAGGTTCTCGAGCCACTCCGAGCCGCGGCCGCGCTCGACTCGATCGTCGAGCAGCACGATGTCGTAACCGATGGCGCAGAACGCGGAGTGCAGCCGGCCCGACACCATCGGCGAGTGCACGCGGCATTCGGCGTCAGACCAGACGATAGAGACGTGCTGCTCGAGGGCGCGGCCGAGCTCGGTGTGATCGGTGATGATCATCACGCGCGGCGCGATCGATGAATTGGTGATCGACGACGGCCGGACCGCCGTCGTGACGCTGGGCGAGCTCATGGCGGATGACCGGCCGCCGGCGGCGCTTATACGGCGCGGATGGCTTTCAACGAGCCTTTCGTCGTCTGCCGGCGTCGTTCCTTCGCCAGGTCCGAACGCTCCTCCTGCAGGCGCGCGAGATACGCGGGCGTGACATCGCCCGTGACGTATTCGCCGGAGAAGCACGACGTGTCGAATTCGTGGATGTCCGAGTCGTGATGCAGGCAGGCACGCACGAGGTCGTCGATGTCCTGATAGATCAGTCGATCCGCGCCGATCGCTTTCGCGACGTCTTCTTCCGTCCGGCCGGCGGCGACGAGCTCCGATGCCGCGGGCATATCGATGCCGTACACGTTCGGATACCGCACCGGAGGCGCGGCAGAGGCGAAGTAGACGCGGCGCGCGCCGGCTTCGCGAGCGAGATCGATGATCTGAGCGGAGGTCGTGCCGCGAACGATCGAATCGTCGATGAGCAGCACATTCTTGCCGCGGAACTCGAGATCGATGACGTTCAGTTTCGAGCGCACGGATTTCGCGCGCTGCTCCTGGCCCGGCATGATGAACGTGCGGCCGATGTAACGGTTCTTCACGAAGCCTTCGCGGTACTTGATGCCGAGCAGCTGCGCGACTTGCACTGCAGCGGTACGGCTCGTATCCGGAATGGGGATGACGACGTCGATATCGTGATCGGGCCAGATGCGGCGAATCTTCTCGGCCAACAGATCGCCCATGCGCAGGCGCGCCTTGTGCACGGAAATGTTGTCGATGATCGAATCCGGGCGGGCGAAGTACACGTACTCGAAAATGCACGGCGTGTGGCGCGCGACCGGCACGCATTGATGCGAATGAAAGCGCCCCTGCTCGTCGATGAACACCGCCTCGCCGGCACCCACGTCGCGCACGCGCGTGAAGCCGAGCATGTCGAGCGCGACGCTCTCGGAGGCGAGCATGTACTCGGGACCTTGCGCGGAGTCGCGGCGGCCGAGCACGAGCGGACGAATGCCGTGCGGATCGCGGAAACCGATGAGGCCATGCCCGACGATCATCGCGACGACGGCGAAGCCGCCGCGGCAACGGCGATACACGGAGGTGATCGCATTGAAGATGTCCGCCGCCGAAGCGCGCGGCTTGCCGGCGTGCGACAGCTCGCTCGCGAGCACGTTCAGGAGCACTTCGGAATCGGAGCTCGTATTCAGATGCCGGCGATCCTCGCGGATCAGCACTTCGGCGAGCTCGGCGGCGTTCGTGAGATTGCCGTTGTGGCCGAGACAGATGCCATAGGGCGAATTGACGAAGAACGGCTGCGCTTCGGAGGAGGTGTCGCAGCCGGCAGTCGGATAGCGCACGTGACCGAGGCCGATGTTGCCTTTCAGGCCGAGCATGTGCCGGTGCTGGAACACATCGCGCACGAGGCCCGTCTGCTTGCGCATGAACAGCTCGCCTTCATGGCAGGTCATGATGCCAGCGGCGTCCTGGCCGCGATGCTGCAAGACGGTGAGCGCATCGTAGATCTGCTGATTCACGGCCGAGTGACCGACGATCCCAACGATTCCGCACATGTACGTTAGCCTCTCACCATCGATGACTGCGGCGCCCGCATTGCGTGCGTCTGGCGTTCCAGTACTTCCATGCCGGTTTCGGCAAAAGTCTGGATCCAGCCGGCGCACTCCACTGCATATGGCAGCAAACGGGATTTTTTCCACCATGCCGCCTGCTCGAGATGGGCAAATTGCGCGAGCAGGACGACGACAGCAATCACGACGGCGCCGCGCACGACGCCGAAAAACATGCCCAGCAATCGATCGACCATGATGCTGAGCGTGGAGTGTCGCAGAAAGTAGCTGAGGATCGCTGCCAGCAACCAACCGACGATCAACACTGCAACGACGATGACGGTGCGCGCGACCCACAGCGAGCGCGGCTCACCGAGCGATTCATGGAACAGCGGTTCGACCAAAGGCGCGTAACGCCAGGCGAGCCACAGACCGCCAAGCCACGCGAGCAATGCGATGGATTCGCGGACGAAGCCGCGAAACAGGCCCAACAGCATGGAGAACGCGAGCACACCGAGAATCAGGTAATCGGCACCATTCATACGCGCGGCGAAACCACCGTGGCTAAGTCGAGAGCGATTCCAAAACGGGTGCTTACCGTGGGCGGCGAGTCGTTCATTCGGATGTCAAATCAGCGACTCGGATACGAGCAGGACCAACCAAAAAGCGCGCGGATTCTACCAGCGGCTCTCACGGATGCGCCACGACCGCCGCATTCGCAACACGCTTCTTGATGCCGGCGAGCGCATCGTTCGCGGCCGCGCGTTCGGCGAACGGTCCGACGCGCACTCTATAGAGAGTGTTCGCCCCGGACTTGACGGGCATCACAAAAGCGTTGAGCCCGGATCCCGAGAGATCTTTCACCATCCGCTCCGCCGTCGCGCGGCTCGAAAAGCTGCCGAGCTGAACTGCCCAGCCCTTGGATGTTGGGACGGATGGCGAGGAAGCAACGACGGGCGTGCTTGCCGGTTCGCGCGCGCGCGGTTGGGGTTGGGGCTGCGGTTGAGCTTGCTGCTGCGCTTGCGGCGTTGCCGGCGGCGTGCTCGCGACGCGTTCAGGCGCCGGCGCTGCGGGTTCGGGGCTCGCAGATTCAGGGGAAGCCTGAGTGCTGCTCGAGGAGGTTTCAGAAGGCGATCCGCCCTCGGGAACGGGCGTTTGCGCGACGGTCTCCTCGACCGGCGGCGGACGATCTTCGGGCGGTGGCGCCTGCTCGGAAACCGGCGTCGCGGTCGGTACGCCCGGTGAGCGATTCAAATCGATCGTATAGGTCTTGTAGGGGCCGTCGCTCGGCGCCGCCGCGGTTTCGTTCTTGTGCTTTGGCCCCGACAACATTTCGGGGATCAGAATGATCGCTGCAGCCATGAGCACTGCGGCGCCAACGAGACGTTCTTTTACGCGACGTTCCACGGCCGCGAGTATAAACGCACGCTCTCGATTAGTCGGCGGCTACATCGCGGCCGTGCAGCCATTGCAGCGCCGGGCCCACCGTGAGGAAGGATCCGAACACGACGATGCGATCGCCCGGCGATGCGGCGCGCTCGGCGAGCTCGCACGCTGCGGCGACCGAAGCGCCGGTCGCGATCACGTTCGCACCTTGCTGCCGCAGCCGATCGGCGAGGACATCCGGAGCGATCGCGCGTCCGCCCGACAGGCCTGCGATCACCCAGCCCGCAAAACAGCCGTGCAGCGCTCGCGCGATTCCCTCGACATCCTTGTCACCAAGAATTCCGCAGACGGCGAATGTCCGGCGCGCCGATGAATCGAGCCGCAGCTGTCCGGCGAGCGTCGTCGCGGCCGCGGGATTGTGCGCGACATCCAGCACCCATTCGATCCGCCCTGGAATGATCTGAAACCGGCCCGGCAACTGCACTGTACGCAGGCCATCCTCGATCGCCTCGCGCGTCACTGTGAAACGCTCACGCAGACAATGCAGCACCTGAAGCACGGCGGATGCATTGTCGTATTGGGCATCGCCAAACAACGCCGGCGGCGGAAGGTCATCGAGCCGCGCGCTTGCGGCGGTGCTGTGCCACGCCCAAGTGCCCTGCCCGCGTTCGAAATCGAAATCGACACCGAGACGCAGCAGTCGGGCGCCGAGACGATGCGCCTCGGCTTCAATCGACGCCGGCATCATGCGCGATCCGAAGACCGCAGGTTGCCCTGCGCGAAAGATGCCGGCCTTCTCGCGGCCAATCGCCTCCACGTCGGATCCCAGCCATTCGCAGTGATCGAGCGCGATGCTCGTGACGAGCGCGACGTCCGCATCGACGACGTTCGCTGCATCGAGCCGCCCGCCCATGCCGACCTCGAGAACGATCGCATCGAGATGCGCGGTTTCGAACACCAGCAGTGCGGCGAGCGTGTTGAATTCGAAGAAGGTCAGCGTATCGCCGCCGCGCGCGGCATCGATCCGCTCGAACGCCGCCATCAACGACGCGTCCGACACCTCACGGCCGCCGATCGTGATGCGCTCGTTGTACCGAACGAGATGCGGAGAGGTGAACGTGCCGACGCGATAGCCGGCGCCCGAGAGAATGCGGCTCAGGAGCGCGACGCAGGATCCTTTGCCATTCGTGCCGCCGACGGTGATGACGGGACAGGCCGGCCGCCGCCAACCCAGGCGCTCGAGGGTGCGATGCAGGCGATCGAGCCCCAGGTCGATCGCGCGCGGATGCAGTGTCTCCTGCCAGGACAGCCAGTCGGCGAGATTCGCGAACCTCAACTGACCGCCGGCAGCTTGGTGAACATGCGCAGGAGCGATCCGATCCGATCGCGCATGTCGCGGCGATCCACGATCATGTCGAGCGCGCCATGCTCGAGCAGGAATTCGCTGCGCTGAAAGCCCTCGGGCAGCGTCTCACGAACCGTCTGTTGAATGACGCGTTGGCCCGCGAACCCGATCAGCGCCTTCGGCTCGCCGATGTTCACATCGCCGAGCATCGCAAGGCTCGCCGACACGCCGCCGGTCGTGGGATCGGTCATGACAGAAATGTACGGCAGGCCCGCCTGCGACAGCCGCGCCAGCGCGGCGCTCGTCTTTGCCATCTGCAGCAGCGACAACAGCGCTTCCTGCATGCGCGCGCCGCCGCTCGCGGCGAAGCACACGAGCGGCTTGCGATGCTCGATGCAATGCTCGACGGCGCGGACGAAGCGCTCGCCGACGACCGAGCCCATCGAGCCGGCCATGAACTCGAATTCGAAGGCGCATGCGACCAGCGGCTGCGTGTGCAGCGTGCCCGCCATGACGATCAGCGCGTCTTTCTCCTGCGTGGTCTTCTGGGCTTGCAGCAAGCGGTCGCGATACTTCTTGCTGTCGCGGAATTTGAGCGGATCCTCGGGCTCGATCTCATCGGCGAGCTCGACGCCGGATTGCGCATCGAGAAATGCATCGAGCCGCTCGCGCGCGCCGATGCGCATGTGGTGGCCGCATTTGGGGCAGACGTTGATGTTGCGTTCGAGCTCGGCGCGATACAGCACCGCATCGCACGCGGCGCATTTCATCCACAGGCCTTCTGGGACCGATCGCGTACGGCGCTCGGTCTTGATCCGTGAAGGCATGATTTTCTCGAACCAAGTCATTCAATGCTCTCGAATTGCCGACAAGGGCGGCATCTATACGCGGTCCGACAATCGGCGGCAAGCATGGACGGGGCGCCGGCGCAGCTCAACCGGACAGCAAAGCGGCCGGGCGATCGGTCCGCTCGCTCGGCAGCCCGAGAGCCGCGGAATAGCGAACGCCTGTCAGATACAACCCACCCGGGGGCGCAGTGATCCCGCCCAGGGTTCGATCGCGCGCTTCCAGCACTTCGCGCGTCCATTCTATCGGCCGCTCGCCGGTCCCGATCGCGATCAACACGCCGGCGATGTTTCGCACCATGTGATGCAGGAACGCGTTCGCCGTGATCTGAAGCTCCAGTACGGCGCCGAACCTCTGCACGCTGACCTCGAAGACGCGCCGCATGGGCGTGCGGGCCTGGCACTGGGCGGCGCGAAACGACGAGAAATCATGCTCACCGAGCAAAAATTGGGCGGCCGCGTGCATCCTTCCCTCGTCCAACGGCTCGCGAACCCAGCTCACGTAGTCCGCCCCGATGGCGGCCCGGACCGGCCGATTCAAGATGTAGTAGCGATAGCTGCGCGCCTGGGCGCTGTAGCGGGCGTGAAACGCGTCCGACACCCCGCGAGCCCACAACACGGTGATCTGTTTGGGCAAGTTGGACGTCGCGCCGAGCATCCAGCCGCGTTCCGTGCGCTCCGCCGTGGTGTCGAAATGCACGACTTGCATGAGAGCGTGCACGCCGGCGTCGGTACGGCCGGCAGCAGTGACTTCGACCGGATGGTCGGCAACCGCCGCGAGCGCGCGTTCGACGAGGGATTGAATGCCAGTCGCGTGCGCCTGGGACTGCCAGCCGCGAAACGCGCTGCCGTCGTATTCGATGCCGAGGGCGATGCGGGGCATGAACGGAACAGAAACTGAGTGCGAGATGCGCGGCCCCCATCCCTAGCCTTCCCCCGCGTCGCGGGGGAAGGGGAGTAGGATGAGGCCTTATCTGATCGAATCGAGCAACCGCATCGCTTCCTGCTTCTGGCTGCCGTTGCCTTCCTGCACGACCTCCTCGAGGATGCTGCGCGCACCGTCGGGATCGCCCATGTCCATGTAGGCGCGCGCGAGGTCGAGCTTCGTGCCCACCTCGCTCATCGTCACGGGCTCGAGCTCGGACAGCTCCATTTCCGTCGTGATGACCTTGTTCGTCGGCTCGCGATCCTCGGCGGGCAGCGGCTCGCCGACGTCGAGATCGACCTTTGGGAAAGATGCGGTCTTGTCCGAGCCGAACACGTCATCGGAGAAGCGCGCGATTTCCGCATCGCCGCGCGCGGGCTGCCGGATCGTCTCGTTGCTCGGCATCTCGCCGCCCAGATCGCCTAGGTCCAGATCGATGTCGGACGGCCGCTGCAGCGAGGCCGTCGAGTCGACATCGGGACGACGCTGCTCGACCGTGTCGCCGCCCGACAAATCCACCTGATCGACGTAGATCGTGCCGGTGCTTTCGATATCGAACGACTCGACGCGCGGCGCCTCCATCGTGCGATCCATGCTGCCGAGCGAGGGCGCGAGCTGCGTCATCTCGTCATCTCGCAGCGGCGCGAGCTGAGTTTCATCGACCGAATCTTCGTGCAGCGCGGTCGTGTCCTCGAGCGAGCCCGTCGCCTCGAGCGAATCGACGTCGAGGCCGAGATCATCGAGCGACAGCTCCGCCGTCTGCTCCGTGCCGTTCTTGTTGAAGGCGAGCTTGTCCACCTTCTCGCGCATCGTCGTCGCGGCGCGATCGATCATCGGCGATTCGATCGTCGGTGTTTCCTGCGTGCGCGCGAGCGGATCGACTTCGCGCGTCGGCTCGTCGTCGCGCACCGGCTTGTCGTCATCGAGCAGGAAATCGAGATCGGAATCGCCGCCGCGCGAGCTCAGCGATGCGTGCTCGCCGCTCGTGAACTGCAGGTCCAGGCCGGCTTTGTCATCGTTGTCCTGCGGCTCGGCGAACAGATCGACGTCGACGCGGTTTTCGCCGCCTTCGAGATTGACGTCGACGAGATCGACCGGACCGCCCTCGCCTTTGAACATCGGATCGTCGGCAGCGATCTGCTTGCCCATGATCACGACCTTGTCCCATTCGCCGGCGGGCGCGGCATCGCGCGTCGCATGCAGCTCGCGCGCCGTGTCGAGGAACAGGTCCTTGTTGCCCCACACGAAATAGATCTCGAGCAGCTTGAGCTTGAGGTCGCGGCGCGCGGGCTCGCGATCGAGCGCGATCTTCACGAGATCGGCGGCCTGATCGTACAAGCCATAGGCCATGTGGAAATCGGCTTCGGCCAGCGCATCCTGCTGATCGAAGCGGACGGCGGTTTCGCTGCTGAGCGTATCGTCCGCGGCCGTTGTTGCGGGCGCTGCGGCGGCTTCGAACGACTCGACCGGACGCGTAGCGGGGCTTTCCGTGCGGCGCGCCGATACCGGCGGCGCAAAGCTCTGAGTCTCTTCGTCTTCGAACGCGGGCTCGTCATCGACCGCGAAAGCCTGCTCGCGGACTTTCGTCGCGGCAGCGCGTTCGGTGCGCGGCTCGAAGTTGAAGGTGTCGCCGGAAACATCGGGCAGATCGCTCGGGCTCGACTGATCGCGGCGGCGCTTCAGGAACGCGAGCGCGCCGATCACCGCGACACCGAGGGCCACCAGGACCCACCAGTAGCCGATCAACTGATCCATCAGCGACGGGCCTTCCGGCTGCGGTTGAGCGGCAGGTGCCGGACGCGGGCGCGGACGTTGCGGTTGAGCGGCCGGGGGCTGCGCGGGCGGCGTCTCGGCCTGAGGGGGCGCCTGTTCAGCCGTGGGCTGCGGAGCCTGGTCGACCGGCGTTTCCGGCGCCGGCGTCACGGGGGCTTCGGTCGCGTTTTGCTGGGCGCGTGCCAGATCCGGGCTCGTGACCTCGAGGCGGCGGTCTTGCGAGGCCGGCGTGTTCGAGGAACCAGCGCCCGGCTGCGTGGAAGCGGTCGGCCGCTCCACTGACGGAGCCGGCGCGGGTGCAGTCGGTGTCTCTTCGGGGGGAACCAGCCGCAGGCGGCTCTGCTCTTCGCCCGCGGCCGTGCGAGCGGCGCTGCTCCACTCCTGCTGTTGGCGATTGACCTCGGCCGAGGCTTCGGCCGTCGAGATCGCTTCGATCTCGGCCTGCTCCGGAATGCGCAGGACGCTGCCTGCCTTCAGGCGATTGATGTTGCCGTCGAACGCTTCGGGATTCGAACGGAACAACGCAATCATCGTCTGGTTGATCACGCGCGGGCTTGCGCCCGGTTGTGCATTGCTCGCGATACGCCACAGCGTGTCATTGCGCTCGACCGTGTAGCTGCCGCCCAGCGAGGCGGGCGTTGCGGCCGAAGGCGTCGGGGCCGCCGCGGGGGCAGGTGCCGGTGCACCTGGAGTTGGCTCCGGTGCGGGTGCAGGCGTCGGCTCGGCGGGTGCAGGCTCGGGCGTGCGCTCGATTCGGCCTTCGGTGCGGGCGCCGGACTGCGCTGAGGTAACGGGCGGTTGGTTTTCGGGCTGCGAGGGCATGAACACGGGCGGATCGAGCAGCACGGTGTATTCGCGCAGCAAGCGGCCTCGGCCCCAGTTCGCTTCGACCAACAAGGTGACGAAGGGCTCGGTGACCGAGCGGTTCGAGGTGACCTTGATCGCGGCGCGGCCGTCGCGGCCCCGGGTCACGGAGAATTCGAAGTTCGACAGATAGGCGGGACGGTCGATGCCGTAGCGGGCGAACAAGTCGTTATTGGCCAGGCCCACCTTCAACGACGCCAATTCCTCGCTGGTGGGAGCGATCAGCTCGATATCTGCGTCGAAGGGTTGATTGAGCGCGGAGTTCAGGCGGATTTCGCCCAGACCCAAGGCGTACAACGTCGCAGGGGATAGCAGTGCGCCCGTGAGCACTAGGCGCGGCAAATATCGTCTCATCAGCTCTCCCGGTACCGTGTCCTGAGCACCCGCGAGGGATGCCTAAAGCGTTGTAATGAGATAGGCGCGACGGTCGTCAGCTCGCACAGCCGGCCCGCAGCGAGTCCCCGCCCTGCCGGCCAAAATGCTCATGTGCTGCTTGACTTTACGCGCGCAACTATAACTTACAGGTAATCTTTCACCAAAATCTCGGCGATCTGGACGCTATTTAACGCCGCTCCCTTGCGCACGTTATCGGACACAATCCACAAATTCAGACCGTGGTTATGACTAATGTCTTCGCGAATGCGACCTACGTACACCGGATCGGTCCCTGACCCCTCGGTCACCTGAGTCGGGTACCCGCCCGGCCGGCGCTCGTCGATCACGACCACCCCGGGCGCCTTCGACAGGAGCGCCCTCGCCTCCGCCTCGGTCAGCTTCCGTTTCGTCTCGATGTGCACGGCTTCGGCATGGCCGACGAACACCGGCACCCGCACCGCCGTCGCGTTCACCCGGATCGAGGTGTCGCCCAGGATCTTCTGGGTTTCCCAGAACATCTTCATTTCTTCCTTCGTGTAGCCGTTGTCGAGGAAGACGTCGATCTGCGGCACGCAGTTGTAGGCAATCTGCTTGGCGATCACTTTCGCCGTCGCTTGCTCGCCGCGGGCCAGGGCCGCGACCTGGCCTGCGAGTTCGTCGATCGCCTTCTGACCGCCGCCCGACACGGACTGATACGTGGCGACGTTGATGCGCTGAATCTGCGCCGCGTCATGCAGCGGCTTGAGCGCGACGAGCATCTGCATCGTCGAGCAGTTCGGGTTCGCGATGATGTTGTGCTTGCGGTAGCCGTCGATCGCGTGCGGGTTCACCTCGGTCACGACGAGCGGAATGTCGTCCTGGTAGCGGAACTGCGAGGTGTTGTCGACGACGACGCAGCCCGCCTGGCCCGCGCGCACGGCGTGGACTTTCGACACGCTCGCGCCCGCCGAGAACAAGCCGATCTGCGCCTGGCTGAAGTCGAAGGTTTCGAGGTCCTGAACCGGAATGTCGCGGCCCTTGAATTTCACCGTCTTGCCGACCGAGCGCGCGCTCGCGAGTGCGAACACCTCGCGCACCGGGAAATTGCGTTGCTCGAGAATCGACAGCATCGTGCCGCCGACCAGGCCCGTCGCACCGACGACGGCTACGTTCCAGCTTCTGCTCATGATCGATGATTTGATGAAAGTGGCGTGAATGAGGGCGCCGACGCGCGGCGCGTTGGTGTCGAAGATTCTAGGTAAATCCCGCCCGCGAAACTGCCGAACAGTGCCGGTCCGTGCGCGGATGACGAGCCGTTCGCGCTCAAGCCCGGTCCAGCGAGGTGCCTCGCAAACCGGCCCAGGCGCAAAAGGTCGCCAACACTACAACAACCGCCGCGCCCAGATAAGCGGCTTCGGGTGAGATCTTCGACCATACGATCCCACCGCACAGGCTTCCCAACATGCCGCCGCCGCCGTAACCGATGCTGCTGAAGAGCGCCTGGCCCCGAGCCGCGGCATCAGGCGGAAACTGACGCTGCGCCGTCAGCACGACGGCAAAGTGCAGCACGGCAAAGCCCATGCTGTGAAGCAATTGCGCAAACGCCAGCACAAACACGTCGTCCGCAAACAGCGCGATGAGCGTCCAGCGCACTGCCGTTGCACCCGCGGCGGCGATGTAGAGCGAGCGGATCGAATACTTCGCGAGCATCGAGCCGCCCGCCGCGAAGATGCCGATTTCCGCGATCACGCCCAGCGCCCAGAGGAATCCGATGACGCTGCGGCTGTAGCCGTACCGCTCGAGATACAGCGAAAAGAACGTGTAATACGGACCGAAGCTCAACGAGATCAGCAGCGCGACGAGCAATGCGAATACGACCGGCCGCGAGCGCAGCGCGCTTCTGAAGCTCACCGTGCGCGGCGCCAGCGCGAGGAGCTCGGTCGAGGCGATCGACATCGTGGCCAGGAGCGTCGCGCAGATGAATGCCATCATGAGCGACGGCACGAGCTCATACCCCAGCCGATCGAAGATCACGCCCCCAAGCCATGCCAGCGTGATGAATCCCACTGAGCCCCACAGGCGGATGCGGCCGTAGCGTGCCGAGGTCGGCCCGAGGCGAGCGAGCGTGTGAGTATCGAGCGAGGGTGCGATGAAGTTCCACCCGAAACAGAACAGCACCGTCAGCACGATGAATCCGGCGAGCCCGGACAAGAGCGGCAGGAGCGCAAAGGCGAATACCGAGCACAGCGCGGCAAGGCGCAGGATCGCAGTCGGCCTTCCGGACGCATCGGCGAGCCAGCCGAAGGCGAGCGGCCCGACGGAACGCACGCCCGCCGCGACGGCGAGCAGCAGCCCTATTTCGAAGGCATCGAAACCGCGCAGCGCGAGATAAGGGCTCCAGAACGGCGTGAACACGCCGATGGCGCTGAAATAGACGAAATACGCAACCGACAGACGTACGGCAGGCGAGCTCACTCGTCCGTGCGGGCCGGAATGATCGGCGTCAGAGGAATCACATCGCCGTTTTGCGCGCGGTGTTTCAGGTAGTGATCCATCAACACGAGCGCGAGCATCGCCTCTGCGATCGGCGTCGCGCGCAGGCCGACGCAGGGGTCGTGTCGGCCCGTGGTCACGACGTCGACGGGATTGCCGTCGATGTCGATCGTCTCGCCGGGGATCGTGATGCTCGACGTCGGCTTCAACGCGATGCTGACGGTGATGTCCTGCCCGGAGGAAATGCCGCCGAGAATCCCGCCCGCATTGTTCGACCGGAATCCGCGCGGCGTGAGCTCATCGCGATGCTCGCTGCCGCGCTGTTCGATGGAAGCAAAGCCCGCGCCGATCTCGACGCCCTTCACTGCGTTGATGCTCATCATCGCGTGCGCGATGTCGGCATCGAGACGATCGAACACCGGCTCGCCGAGTCCGGGCGGAACCCCGGTCGCGATCACGTTGACGCGCGCACCGACCGAGTCGCCGTCGCGGCGCAGCGCGATCATGTAGTTCTCGAGCTCGTCCAAACGCGTTGGATCGGGGCTGAAGAACGGATTGTCGTACACCGTTTCGAGCGATTTGACCTCGAGCTTCAGCGGCCCGAGCTGCGCGAGATATCCCTGAATGCGAATCGACAAGCGCTCGCGCAGATACTTGCGCGCAATCGCACCGGCCGCGACGCGCATGACGGTTTCGCGAGCCGACGAGCGGCCGCCGCCGCGGTAGTCGCGAAAGCCATATTTCTGTTGATACGTGTAGTCCGCGTGGCCGGGACGGAAGCGGTCCTTGATCTTGTCGTAATCGCGCGAGCGCTGATCTTCATTCGTGATCAGAAGCCCGATCGGCGTGCCGGTCGTGCGGCCTTCGAACACGCCCGAGAGAATCTTCACTTGATCGGGCTCGCGGCGCTGGCTCGTGTGACGCGACGTGCCGGTGCGGCGACGCTCGAGCTCCGGCTGAATGTCCGCTTCCGACAGCTCCATCCCCGGCGGGCATCCATCGACGATGCAGCCGAGCGCGGGCCCATGGCTCTCGCCGAAGGTCGTGATCGTGAACAAGGTGCCGAAGGTGTTGCCGGACATTGGGGACCGAAGGCGCTCGCGAAAGAGGTTTTGTGCGCGCGATTCTAGCGTGTCAGGGCGGCGCCAGCCGGGCCAATTCTTCTTTGCTCAGCACGAACACGCCGCCCCCGCCGCGCTCGAATTCGAGCCATACGAACGGCACGTCAGGAAACGCCTCCTCGAGCGCGATCTCCGTGTTGCCCACTTCCCCGATCAGGATGCCGCCCGGCTCGAGATGTTCGGCCGCACCCGCGAGGATGCGTCTCACGATGTCGAGCCCGTCGTCCCCGCCGAACAAGCCGAGCGCCGGCTCGCGGTGATATTCGGCGGGCAGCGCCTCGAGCTCGTCTTTGCCGACGTACGGCGGATTCGTGACGATGACGTCGTAACGACGGCCGGAAAGATTCGAATACACGTCCGAGCGCACGGCGCTGACGCGAGCGCCCACGGCGTGCCGCTCGATGTTGATACGAGCGACTGCGAGCGCGTCTTCGGAAATGTCCGCCGCATCGACACGCGCGTCGGGAAATGCGAGCGCAGCGGCGATTGCAATGCAGCCGGAGCCCGTGCCGATATCGAGGATCGCGCGCACCCTCCCCGGCTCGATCCATGGCGCGAAGCGCGCTTCGATCAGCTCCGCGATCGGCGAACGCGGCACGAGGACGCGGTCGTCGACATAGAACTCGTGACCTGCGAACCACATTCGATGCGTCAGATACGCGGCCGGTACGCGATCGCGGATGCGCTGCGCAAACAGCGCTTCAGCACGCGCCTGTTGCTCAGGCGTCAGGACGCGGTCGTAGACGCTCGCGGCGTCCTCATGCCGCAAGCCGGCTGCGAAGAACACGATTTCGGCGGCTTCGTCGAAGGCGTTGTCGGTGCCGTGTCCGAAATACACATCGGCGGCCTCGAACTGATGCGCTCCCTGCTCGATGCATCGAGCGACGGTCAGGGCAGAGGATGAATCGGAAGTGTGCGGCATGCGACAGACTCGGACAGGCGACTCGCCCGTGGCATGCGATACTCCGCGCGGATCCCTGCAAGAGCCTCCGTCGTGCCACGCAATCAAGTCTTTCTCGTTGCGATCGTCGCCATTGTAGCCGCTGCGGGCGGCGTGCTCGTGTCTCGTATCGCAACGCACAGCCCCGAGCTGCCGCAAACCGCGATGAGCGCCGGGACGCTGCTGCAGCCGCCGCGCCCGATCGCGAACGTCGCGCTCGTCGATCAGGACGGCAAGCCGTTCGATGCGTCGCGGCTGAAGAACCGCTGGACGCTGCTGTTCTTCGGTTTCACGAACTGCCCCGATGTCTGCCCCGCGACGCTCACCGTGCTCGCGCAGATCCAGAAGAAACTGGAAGACCTGCCCGACTCCCAACAACCGCAGATCGCGTTCGTTTCAGTGGATCCGCAACGCGACACGCCGGAGCAGATCAAGAAATATGTGTCGTTCTTCAGCCCGACGTTTCTCGGCCTGACCGGATCGACCGAGAGCATCGAGGCCTTCACGAAAGCGATGAGCGTGCCCGTCGCGATCCAGAAATTGCCGGGCGGCGGGTACACGGTCGATCATTCCGCCGCGCTGTTCCTGATCGATCCGAACGGCGCGCTGCATGCGCTGTTCTCGACGCCGCACGACGCCGCGAAGATCGCCGCAGATGTGCGGTGGATTGTGACGGCGTAGCGCATACAAGAGCCCCCCCGGCCCTCCCCCGCTCGAGCGGGGGAGGGCGTTGGATGAAGCCCGTTATTGTGACTGAACCCCTACCCTTGGCCCTTCCCCGCTTGCGAGGGAGGGGGAGCTGGATGAAGCCTTAGATATGACGGAACACATTCCCAACATGACGGAACACATTCCCGACATCAGCTTCGGCGATCGCATGTTCGCTGGACTCCAATACGCGCTGCCGAAGCACCTGCTGTCGCGCGTGATCTATCGCGTCATGCGCAGCGAATCGCCGGCGTTCAAGCGCTTGCTGATCGGCAGCTTCCTGCGCGGTTATCGCGTCAACATGTCGGAGGCCGTGCAGGCAAATCCGTTTGCGTATCGCAGCTTCAATGAGTTCTTCACGCGCCCGCTGCGGCCCGGCGCGCGGACGATCGCACCGGGTGCGGACGTCATCGTGAGCCCGGTCGATGGAACCGTGAGCCAGGCCGGGCCCATTCACGATCAGGCGATCATTCAAGCGAAAGGCAGCGATTATTCGCTGACCGAATTGCTCGCGAACGACACGAAAGCAGTCGAGGCCTATCGCAACGGCATCTTCGCCTGCATCTATCTCGCGCCCTACAACTACCACCGCATTCACATGCCGTTCGGCGGCCGCCTGATCAACACCGTGTACGTGCCGGGCGATCTGTTCAGCGTGAACGCTGCAACTGCGCGCGCCGTGCCGCGCGTGTTCGCGCGCAACGAGCGCGTCATCTGCGAGTTCGAGACGACGCTCGGCCGCATGGCCGTCATTCTCGTCGGCGCGCTGTTCGTCGGCAGCATGGAGACGGTGTACGCGGGGGAAATCAACCCGCCGCCGCGGCCCAAGCGCGGCGCGGTGCCGATCCCGAAAGGCATCGGTCAAACGATCACGAAAGGCGCCGAGCTCGGCCGCTTCAACATGGGCTCGACCGTCGTGCTGCTGTTTCAGGAGCATCGCGCGCGATGGGAAGCATTTCTGCAGCCGCAGGCGAGCGTGCAAATGGGGAGCGCGATCGGCGTCGGTGCGCCATGAGCGACTGGAAACCGACTGCATCGATTGCAACGCTCGAAGTGCGCGCATCGATGCTGCGCGCCGCGCGCGATTACTTCGCCGCCACGCGAGCGCTCGAAGTCGAAACACCGACGTTGAGCGCGAGCGCGATCACCGACGTGCACATCGCCAGCGTGTCCGCGACGGCCTGCGGCCAACCGCGGTATCTGCACACCTCGCCCGAATATGCGATGAAGCGCCTGCTCGCCGCCGATTGCGGCGACATCTGGCAGATCTGCCGTGTGTATCGCGATGGCGAGAGCGGCCGCTGGCACAATCCCGAGTTCACGCTGATCGAGTGGTATCGGATCGGCATCGATCATCATTCGCTGATGTCGGACGTCGAGCGTCTCATCAGCACGATGTTGCCGCCGGCGCGCAGCTTCGACAGCGCCGAGCGGCTCACCTATCGTGAGGCCGTGCAGCTGCATGCAGGCGTCGATGCATTCGATGATCCGACGGCCGTGCTGATTGCACGGCTCGAGAGCGCCGGCATCGACGTGCCCGGGAGCATTCGCGGCGAGCGCGATGCATGCCTCGATCTGATCATGAGCACGATCGTCGGTCCGCAGCTCGGCCGCGAGCGCCTGAGCTTCGTGTACGACTATCCCGCATCGCAAGCCGCGCTCGCGCGCGTCCACGGCCGGATCGCATCGCGCTTCGAGGCCTATCTCGACGGCATCGAGCTCGCGAATGGATTTCATGAGCTGGGCGCGGCGCAGGAGCAGCGCGAGCGTTTTGAAGCCGATCTCGCCGAGCGCGCACGCAAGGGACTGCCGGCGATGCCGATCGATGAGCGCTTTCTCGCCGCACTCGAGCATGGTCTGCCGGATTGCTCCGGTGTTGCACTGGGATTCGATCGCCTGGTGATGTGCGCGATCGGCGCCAAGCACATCGACGACGTGCTCGCATTTCCCTTCGCGCGCGCCTGACTCGAGGAGTACTGCCGTGTTCACTACGACGCTCGACCGCCATCAACCGAAAGCCGCCCTGTACGCCGAGCTCGCCCGCTCGTTGCAGGCGCTGATCGCAGGCGAGCGCGATTGGATTGCGAATCTCGCGAATGCCTCCGCCCTGCTCTTCGACGCGCTGCCGGATCTGAACTGGGCCGGCTTCTATCTGCTCAAGGAAGGCGAGCTCGTCGTCGGGCCGTTTCAAGGCAAGCCCGCGTGCGTGCGCATCGCGCTAGGGAAAGGCGTGTGCGGGACGGCGGCAATGCGGCGCGAGACGATCGTCGTGCCGGACGTGAATGCATTTCCCGGTCACATCGCGTGCGATGCGGCGTCGAATTCCGAGATCGTCGTGCCGATGATTCGCGACGGCGAGGTCATCGGGGTGATGGATCTGGATAGCCCGAAGCTCGGGCGGTTCGACGCGGAGGATCGGGAGGGGTTGGAGAGGTTTGTGGAGGTGTTGTTGGGGTAGAGGTTTGAGAGGCCCCCTCCCCAACCCTCCCCCGCTGCGCGGGGGAGGGAGCGGAGATCAGGCGGGGGCTTTGGCGCGGGCGATGTATTCGGCCGTCCGCGTATCGACGCGGATGTATTCGCCTTCGTTGATGAACAGCGGCACGCGGACCGTCGCGCCGGTTTCGAGCTTGGCGGGCTTTGCACCGCCCGTCGCCGTGTCGCCGCGCAGGCCGGGATCGGTTTCGATCACTTTCAGCTCCACATGGGCCGGCGGCGTGACGTTGAGCGGGACGCCGTTCCAGAGCATGACCGTGCAGCTCATTCCATCCTTCAACCAGATCGCGCCGTCACCGAGGGCTTCTTTGCCGGCCGTGTACTGCTCGAACGTATCCGGCACCATGAAATGCCAGAATTCCCCGTCGGTATAGAGATATTGCATTTCGGTTTCGACGACGTCCGCCGCTTCGACCGAATCGCCGGACTTGAAGGTGCGCTCGATCACCCGGCCCGTCTTCAAATTACGTACTTTGACGCGATTGAAGGCCTGGCCCTTGCCCGGCTTGACCATCTCGTTCTCGACGATCGCATACGGATCGTTCTCGAGAATGATCTTGAGGCCCGACTTGAACTCGTTCGTGGAGAAACTGGCCATTTAGCACCGTGGTCCGATTCTTGCGAAAATGTGGCTTCGATTGCGGGACGCGCCCACTCGGCATTGCGGGCGGAGCGAGTCCGACACCTACGCCGCTGTAAGGGGCGGTTCGACAAAGGGCGCAGATGATAGCCGCAAGCTCCAGATCAGACCAGCCGCAAGGCTCGCTCGAAACGCTGCCACGCCGGCCTTGGCAACAATTACTCGCCGACGCCATCAAGGATCCCGCGGAGCTGTGCCGCGCGTTGGATCTCGACCTCGACATCCTCGCGGGCGCGCATCCAGCGATCCGCCAATTCCCGCTGCGAGTGCCCCGCTCCTTCGTCGCGAAGATGCGTCGTGGCGACCCGCACGATCCATTGCTGCGGCAGGTACTGCCGATCGCGGACGAGCTCAAAGTCGTGGAAGGCTTCGGGCTCGATCCGGTCGGCGATCTCGCCAGCAAGGCCACCCAGGGGCTGCTGCACAAATACGCGGGGCGCGCCTTGCTGGTCACGACCGGCGCATGCGCCGTGCACTGCCGCTACTGCTTCCGCCGCCTCTTCCCGTATGCAGATGAGTCCGCGTCGTCCGACGGCTGGCAGGGGGCGCTGAATCACCTGCGCGCCGATACGTCCGTCACTGAAATCATCCTGAGCGGCGGCGATCCCCTGAGCATGAGCGATCGGCGCCTTACGCAACTATCCGACGGAATTCAGAGCATTTCCCACCTGCGCAGGCTGCGCATTCACACGCGCTATCCGATCGTGCTGCCCGAGCGCATCGACGCTGAATTTCTCGCCTGGCTGGCCGATATCCGTCTTCAGAAGGTCGTCGTGATTCACGCGAATCATCCGCGCGAGATCGATGCCGCGACCCGACGCGCCTGCAGCGATCTACGCGCTGCCGGCGCGACGGTGCTCAATCAATCGGTGCTGCTGGCAGGCGTCAATGACGACTGCGACACGCTCGCCGAGTTGAGCGAAGCATTGTTCGCGTGCGGCGTGCTGCCGTACTACCTGCACGTGCTCGATGCCGTGCAGGGCGCGGCGCATTTCGACGTGCCGGAACCCGCCGCCCTCGCCCTTCACCGGGAGCTGGCGGCGCGGATGCCCGGTTATCTCGTGCCCAAGCTGGTGCGGGAGATCCCGGGTGCGGCCTCGAAGACGCCCGTCACAGCCTGAGGGCTCGTCACGCCGCGGCGTGACCATTTGAGGTAGGCTCGGGCACTTAGGCGCTCTAGTTCAAATTCGAGACAGGCTCGATGCGATCGGGCCCTTGTAGGATCAGGAGTTTTCGCTTGGCCGAGCAAGCCGCCGTACCGATGATCGTCCTGACTCGCCATCAGGACAATGTCGAGGCCGTCAACAGCACCCTGCGCAATGCCGGTCATGCCGTGCATTGCAGCTGGATCCGGGAGCTCAACGACCTGCCCGAAGCGCTGCAGACCGCGCAGGCCTTCATGCTGATCGCCTTCGTCGGCCCCGACCCGGCCGACACCACGAAGATCATGAACGTGTGCCGGCAGTCGCAGGGACGCATTCCGGTGCTGATCGCGCGCGATCAGGTCGATGAAGACATCATCGCCGCCGCCATGCAGCAAGGCGCGCGCGATGTCGTGACGCTCAAGACGCCCGCTCGCTTTCGCGCCGTCGTCACGCGCGAGCTCGAAGCGCATCGCCAGGCGCGGGCCCTCAACAGCACGCTCAGCTCCGCCCGCGAATACCGCGACCAATTGAAGACGTTCATGGCCGGCTCGGCCGATGCGATCGCCTTCGTGCAGGAAGGCATCGTCGTCGATGCGAATCCCGCCTGGCTCCAGTTGTTCGGTCATGAGGATGCGGAGGCGATCGTCGGGACGCCGCTGATGGATGCGTTCGATTCGGATACGCATTCGGCGCTCAAAGGCGCGCTCGTCGCGTGCCTGCAGGGCAAATGGAACGATCTGCCGTTGCGCGCGAACGCGCAGCTCGCCGACGGCAACAAGATTCCGCTCGAGATGGAGCTGTCGCGCGCGGAGTTCGAAGGCGAGCCTGCGGTGCGCCTGTGCGTCGCGGCGAAAAAGCGCGAAGACGAGCCGCTCGCCGAGCAGCTGAGCGACGCGCTTCAATACGATGCAGCGACCGGCGCGCTGCAGCGCAAATTCTTCCTCGAACATTTGAAGAAACATCTGGCACAGCCGATCAAGGCCGGCGTGCGCCAGCTCGTCTCGATCGAGCCCGACAAGCTCGGCGGGATCTGCGATGACTTGGGTCCGATGCTGGTGGAGGACTTCGCGGCGCAATTGGCAGGGCTCATCAGCGAGTCGCGCCAGCCCGAGGATCTGTTCGGCCGCTTCGGCGAAGGCGCCTTCATGATCCTGCTCGAGCGCGGCACGCCGCGGGATATCGAAACCTGGAGCACGAACCTGTTGCGCAAGGTCGCACAACAGGTTTTCCGCATCGGCGACAAGCAGATCTCCTGCACGTGCAGCATCGGCATCGGCGCGATCGATCCGCGCACGCCGAATCCGGCGCAATCGGTCACGGATGCGATCACGGCGCGGCGCAGCGCACAGGATGCGGGCGGCAATCGGCTCAGCATCATCGACAACCAGGACGAGGACACGAAGCGGCAGGCGTCGGATGAAATCTGGATCCGCCACATCAAGGCCGCGCTGATGGACAACCGCTTCCGCCTCATGCAGCAGCCGATCGCGAGCCTGCTCGGCGAGGACAGCGGCATGTTCGACGTGCTCGTGCGCATGATCGACGAGCAAGGCCAGGAGCTGCTGCCCGCGGAATTCATGGCGGCGGCCGAGCGCAACGATCTCATGAAACACATCGACCGCTGGATCATCGGCGCGGCGATGTCGTTCTGCGCGAGCCGGCCGGTGAAGCAATTGTTCGTGCGTCTGTCGCAGGATTCGGTGCGCGACAAATCGCTCATGCCCTGGCTTGCGAATCAATTGAAGGCAACGCGCATCGATCCGAATCGGATCGCGTTCGCCGTGACCGAGCAGGTGGCGACCGAATATCTCGCCGACACGCTCGAGCTTGCGACCGGCTTGCGCAAGACCGGCTTTCATTTCGCGCTCGAGCACTTCGGCACGGGCCGCGATCCGAAGCGGCTGCTCGGCCATCTGCCGGTGACTTACATCAAGGTCGACGGCACGTTGATGCAAGGACTCTCGGTCGATCAGAACCTGCAGCAGCGCGTGCGCGATTTCGTCGACCAGGCGAAACAGAAGCAGGTCAGAACGATTGCCGAGCGCGTGCAGGATGCGAACACGATGGCCGTGCTGTGGCAGCTCGGCATCGAGTTCATCCAGGGATATTTCGTGAATGAGCCGGAAGAAGTGGTGATGGGCTGACCCTCTCCCGAAGGGAGAGGGAATGCGGACTCCCTCCGGGAGAGGGAATGGTCAGCTCGCGGGCTCGACGTCCAGCCGATCCACCTTGCGCCAGCCGCGCGGCAACACCGCACCGCGCTGCGCGCGCTCGCCTTTGTACTCTTTGAGATCCGCGAACTTGATCGTCATCTTGCGATCGCCCGAGCGCACGACCAGGTTCTGATCCGGTGAGATCACCGCGATCGCGGCGAGATATTCCTCGCGGCTTTCCACCTTCGAGGACGACAAGCCGAAAATCTTGTTGCCCTTGCCGCGCGGCAGTTCGGGCAGATCCTTCACCGGGAACGCGAGCATCTTGCCCTCCGTGCTCACCGCGCACAGCAACGCGTCTTCCGATGCAGGCACCGGGAAGGGCCTGAGCACGCCCGATTTCTCCGGCACCTTGAGCACGGCCTTGCCGGCCTTGTTGCGCGAATGCAGCTCTTCGAGCTTCACGACGAATCCATAGCCCGCGTCCGACGCAACGACCCAGCGATCCTGCGGATCGCCGATCATGACGCCCGCGAACGTCGCGCCATCGGGCGGATCGATGCGGCCCGAGAGCGGCTCGCCCTGGCCGCGCGCCGAAGGCAGCGTGTGCGCCGGCAGGCTGTACGTGCGACCCGTGCTGTCGAGGAACACCGCCAGCTGCGTGCTCTTGCCGCGCGCCGCCGACTGGAACGAATCGCCCGTCTTGTACGAGAGCGACGCCGGATCGAGCTCATGCCCCTTCGCCGCGCGCACCCAGCCGCGCTCGGACAACACGACGGTCACAGGCTCGTTCGCGACGAGCTCCGTCTCGTCGATCGCCTGCGCCGCCGCGCGCTCCACGATCTTGCTGCGGCGCGCATCGCCGTATGCTTCCGCGTCCGCCGTCAGCTCCTCTTTGACGAGCTTCTTGAGGCGCGCCTTGCTGCCGAGAATCTTCTCCAGCTCCTCGCGCTCCTCGGCCAGTTCCTTCTGTTCGCCGCGAATCTTCATTTCCTCGAGCTTCGCCAAGTGGCGCAGCTTCGTCTCGAGAATCGCCTCGGCCTGGATCTCCGTGAGCTTGAAGCGCTTCATCAGCACCGGCTTCGGCTCGTCTTCGCGGCGAATGATGCGAATGACCTCGTCGAGATTCAGATAGGCCGCGAGCAAGCCGTCGAGGATATGCAGGCGTGCCTGCACCTTCTCGAGCCGCCAGTTGAGGCGCTTCGTGACGGTGTCGATGCGGAACTTGAGCCACTCCTCGAGCAGCGACTTCAGATCCATCACCTTCGGCCGCCCGTCGAGGCCGATGATGTTGAGATTGACGCGGTAGGTGCGTTCGAGATCCGTCGTCGCGAACAGATGCGCCATCAGCTGCTCGACGTCCACGCGATTCGAGCGCGGCACGATGACGATGCGCGTCGGATGCTCGTGGTCGGACTCATCGCGAATGTCCTCGACCATCGGCAGCTTCTTGGCCTGCATCTGGGCCGCGATCTGCTCCTGGATCTTGCTGCCGGATACCTGATACGGCAGCTGCGTGATCACGATCTCGCCGTCCTCGACTTCGTAGACCGCGCGCGCGCGAATCGAGCCCGTGCCCGATTGGTAGATCTGCTTGATCTCGGCCTTCGAGGACACGATTTCGGCGCCCGTCGGGAAATCGGGGCCTTTGACGTGCTTGCACAGTTCGCTGAGCGTCGTCTCCGGCTCATCGAGCAGGCGCACGCACGCCGTGACGACCTCGCGCAGATTGTGCGGCGGAATGTCGGTCGCCATGCCGACCGCGATGCCGGTCGCGCCGTTCAGCAGCACGTTCGGCACGCGCGCCGGCAGCAGCACCGGCTCCTCGAGCGTGCCGTCGAAGTTCGGCGCCCATTCCGTCGTGCCCTGCCCCAGCTCCGAGAGCAGGAGCGCCGCATATTTCGTGAGCCTCGATTCGGTGTAGCGCATCGCCGCGAACGATTTCGGATCGTCGGGCGAGCCGAAATTGCCCTGGCCGTCGACCAGCGGATAGCGATACGAGAACGACTGCGCCATCAGCACCATCGCTTCGTAGCAGGCCGAATCGCCGTGCGGATGGAACTTGCCGATCACATCGCCGATCGTGCGCGCGGACTTCTTGTGCTTGGACGTCGCGGACAGGCCCAGCTCGCTCATCGCATACACGATGCGGCGCTGCACGGGCTTCAAGCCGTCGCCGATGTGCGGCAGCGCGCGATCGAGAATGACGTACATCGAATAATCGAGATACGCCTTCTCGGTGAACGTCTTGAGCGGCTGGCGCTCGATGCCTTCGAAATTGAGCGGTGGTTGAGTTGGCACAGCGATTCGCGGTCAGCGGTTGGCAGTCAAACTTGAACGTCGGCCAGATTGCCCTTCGTCTCGAGCCATTCGCGGCGATCGCTCGCGCGCTTCTTGGCCAGCAGCATGTCGAGCATCTGATCGGCTTCGTCCTTCGCCTCGACCGTGAGCTGCACGAGGCGGCGCGTCTCGGGCGCCATCGTCGTTTCGCGCAATTGGATCGCGCTCATCTCGCCGAGGCCCTTGAAGCGGGTCACGACCGGCTTCGCGCGCGGATTCTCGGCGGCGATGCGATCCAGGATGCCCGCGCGCTCGGCATCATCGAGCGCGTAATACACCTGCTTGCCCACATCGACGCGGTACAACGGCGGCATCGCCACGTACACATGGCCTGCGAGCACGAGCGGCCGGAAATGCCGCAGGAACAGCGCGCACAGGAGCGTCGCGATGTGTTGGCCGTCGGAATCGGCGTCCGCGAGGATGCAGATCTTGTGATAGCGCAGGCCGGTCAATTTATCCGAGCCCGGATCGACGCCGATCGCGATCGCGATGTGATGCACTTCCTGTGATTGCAGAATGTCGCCGGCATCCACTTCCCAAGTGTTGAGAATCTTGCCGCGCAGCGGCATGACGGCCTGGAATTCGCGATCACGCGCCTGCTTAGCCGAGCCGCCCGCGGAGTCGCCTTCGACGAGGAACAGCTCGCTGCGCTCCGGCTCGCCGGACGTGCAATCGGCGAGCTTTCCAGGCAGCGCCGGCCCGCTGACAATGCGTTTGCGCGCGACCGCTTTCGATGCCTTGAGCCGCAGTTGCGCGCGGCCGATCGCGACCTGCGCGATGCGCTCGCCCGATTCCGGATGCTGGTTGAGCCAGAGACCGAATTGATCCTTGACGACGCCCGAAACGAACGCGGCCGCCTCGCGCGAGCTCAAGCGCTCCTTCGTCTGCCCGGCGAACTGCGCTTCCTTCATCTTGGTCGACAGCACGTAGCTCACGTCGTCCCAGACGTCTTCGGGCGCGAGCTTCAGGCCTTTCGGCAGCAGATTGCGGAATTCACAGAACTCGCGGATCGCATCGGTGAGCCCGATGCGCAAGCCGTTCACGTGCGTGCCGCCCTGCACGGTCGGAATCAGATTGACGTAGCTTTCTTCGACCTTCGCGCCTTCATCGATGCGCCAGGCGACGGCCCAGTCGGCCGCTTCCTGCTCGCCCTCGATCGAGCCGACGAACAATTCCGCGGGCAGCCATTCGCCTTGTCCGAGCGCCTCGCGCAGGTATTCGCTCAGGCCGCCCGTGTAGAACCATTCCTCCTTCTCGTCCGTGCCGTCGACGCGAAACGTGATGCGCAGCCCGGGGCACAGCACGGCCTTCGCGCGCAGCACATGCTTGAGCTTCGGCACGGAGAACGTCGGCGTTTCGAAGAATTGCGGATCGGGCCAGAAGCGCACTCTGGTGCCGGTGTTGTTCTTGCCGACCTCATCGACGACCTCGAGCTTCGAGCGGACTTTGCCGTCCTTGAACGCGATGTTGTATTCCTTGCCGCCGCGCTTGATCCAGCACTCGAGATTCTTGGACAGCGCATTGACGACCGAGACGCCGACGCCGTGCAGGCCGCCGGCGAACTTGTAGTTCTTGTCCGAAAATTTTCCGCCCGCATGCAGGCGCGTGAGAATGAGCTCGACGCCGCTCACCTTCTCTTTCGGATGGATGTCGACGGGCATGCCGCGGCCGTCGTCGGAGACTTCGAGCGAGTTGTCCTTGTAGAGGACGACGTCGATGCGCTTCGCATGTCCCGACATCGCTTCATCGACCGAGTTGTCGATGACTTCGTGCGCGAGATGATTCGGCCGGCTCGTATCCGTGTACATGCCCGGCCGGCGACGCACCGGTTCGAGCCCACTTAGAACTTCAATGTCGGAAGCGGTATAGGACTGGGCCATTACGTTCTAGAAAAGGCGATAGCGCTAGCGGTCAGAATTGCGGCGGCGCGGATTCTATCCTCAAGACGGCGGGCTGCGATAGGCGACGACCGTCGCGGCGCAGGGACAGCCGCGCGGGCCGACTTCCGCGAGCGACGCCGCTCAGACGAGCGGTGATCCGCGACCCGCCGCGCTGTTTCGTTATCTATGCCAGATCCGCGACGAGCGATTTGCGGATCTCATCCGGCAGCGGACGCACTTCGTGTTGGTAGTTCGGATGATCGATGCCGACGCTGATCGCAGCGCCCGCCTGCGCGCGCTTCACCATGTCCGGCGTGAGCTCGAAGCGCAGGAAATGCACGGCGGAGGTCTTCTCGTCGTTTTCCCGCTCGAGGTCCTCATCTGCAATCGCATGCACGGGGTCGGCGCCCTGGATCTGCACCCAGCACTTGTCTTCGATGCCCTTGAGCCCGGCAAGCTTCTGCTTGCGCACCTCCGGATCGGGAAATTCGATCAGGAACGTGACCTTCCAATTGGTGCCGTCCGGAATCAGCGGATTGTAGGCATCGAGCTCGTCTTGAATGCCGGCCGCCTCGAAGATGCGCTCGACGCGCAGCATCTCCTGGATCTGGTATTGGATCGTCAGGCGATCCTCGAAACACCAGGTCGCATTCGGGCCGATGCCGACGATGCGCTGCTTCTTGTGCGCGAGCACGCGCTCGCGAAACGCTTTGCGGCCTACCGAGTATTGCTCGAGGCTCATGAGATCGCTGCGGGAAAGTCGGTTCATGTCAGCTCGCCTCAGATTCCATACGCCCTGCGCAACAGCGTCAGCGGATGCGTCGGCGCCTTGCCGCTCTCCAATCCTGATTCGATTTGATGGCCCGCCATCGGGCAGTCGCTCGTGTAGTGATCGGCGTTCGCATCGTTCACGCGGCGAATGACCGGCCGGCCGATCTTCATCGAGACATCGCGAAACTCGCGCTTCACGCCGTACGTGCCGTTGTGGCCGGAACAGCGCTCGATCGCCTCGACCTCGGTTCCCGGAACGAGCATCAAGATGTCGCGCGTCTTGAGGCCCATGTTCTGTACGCGCGTGTGACACGGCACGTGATAGCTGATCTTGCCGAGCCGCTGCGGAAAATTCGTGCTGATGAGGCCCGCCTTGTAGCGATGCCATAGATACTCGAACGGATCGAACATCGCTTCCTGCACCTTTTTCACGAGCGGATCGTCGGGAAACAGGAGCGGCAGCTCCTGCTTGAACATGAGCGTGCATGAAGGCACGGGCGTGACGATGTCCCAGCCTTCGTCGACCTTCGCCGCGAGCGCGGGAATGTTCGCGTCCTTCAGCCGCTGGATGGACTCGAGATCGCCGAGCTCAAGCTTCGGCATGCCGCAGCAGCGCTCCTGCTTCAACACCGTGACGGGGATGCCGTTGTGCTCGAACACGGCCGTGAGATCCGCGCCGAGCTCGGGCTCGTTGCGATTGCCATAGCAGGTCGCGAACAAAACGACGCGGCCCTTCGTCTCGCCCGCGGGCTTCGCTTCGAGCACCGGGTGCGAGGCGCGCGCGTGACGCTTGCGATACGTGTCGCTGTGATACTCGGGCACCGGCGCATCGGGATGCACGCCGAGCGTCTTGTCGAGCATCTTGCGGCCGAACGCGGTGTCGTTCACGGCGTTGACGGCTTGCGCGACGACCGGAATGCCCGCAATCGAGCCGACCAGATCGGTCGAGCTCAGGATCTTGTCGCGCAGCGGGATCGGCTGTGTTTTGAACTTGAACGCCTTGGCCCTGAGCATCAGGTGCGGAAAGTCGACGTTCCAGGGATGCGGCGGCACGTACGGACATTTCGTCATGTAGCACATGTCGCAGAGATAACAGTGGTCGACGACGTTCCAGTACACCTTCTTGTCGACGGCCTCGACCTCGCCGGTGCTCGATTCATCGACCGCATCGAACAGCGTCGGAAACGAGTTGCAGAGGCTGAAGCAACGGCGACAGCCGTGGCAGATGTCGAACACGCGCTCGAGCTCTTTGAAGAGCGAAGCTTCGTTCCAGAAATCGGGATCCTGCCAACGGATGGGATGGCGGGTGGGCGCCTCGAGGCTCCCCTCGCGTGCATTCGGGGCTGCGGACTTTTCTGACACGGAAATGGTGCTCTCGCTTGCGTGCGCCGACGCCTCGATCCTCGACGCGTCTCGCGCGGCTGGCTAACGACACAGCCGGCGGACGCCGGCTGTGTCAGTGTCGGTTCACATGCGCGCCAGCGGTCCTCGAGTCCGGCGCTGAGCCGGACTGCGATCCGCCAGCCGCGTGCGCCTCAAAGCGTGTCGAGCGCCTTCTGGAATCGATTCGCGTGCGAGCGTTCGGCCTTCGCGAGCGTCTCGAACCAATCGGCGATCTCATCGAAGCCTTCTTCGCGCGCCTGCTTCGCCATGCCCGGATACATGTCGGTGTATTCGTGCGTCTCGCCGGCAATGGCCGCCTTCAGGTTGGCGGAGGTCGCGCCGATCGGCAATCCCGTCGCCGGATCACCCACAGCCTCGAGATACTCGAGGTGGCCATGCGCGTGTCCGGTTTCGCCTTCGGCAGTCGAACGGAACACAGCCGCCACGTCGTTGAACCCTTCCACGTCGGCCTTGGCTGCGAAATACAGGTAGCGACGATTGGCCTGCGACTCGCCGGCGAACGCGTCCTTCAGATTCTTCTCCGTGCTCGTGCCCTTCAGGTTTTTCATTGCAACATACCTCGGTGGGATGAATCGTTAGACCAAGTCTAACGCGTTGGAAATCTAGACCCGCCATATTCGCAAGTCAACGCGGAAAAGGACACGCGCGGCGCGCGCGATGTACGCATGGCGTGCCGCGCAAAGTTCGCATGGCATGTAGCGCGATTGACCCCGTTGCGTGCGCGCTGCAAGCTTGCGCCGCCGCTAACGGCGCGCCCTCCATCGTTCCTCATCTTCATCGTGGCCACTCACAAACTCCGCTCGCCCGACTCCGACGCCGACAACCCCACCGACAGGGCCGCGACACCCGACTTCGAGCGCTCGCTCGCCGAGCTCGAGTCCATCGTCGACAAGCTCGAGGCGGGCGACCTGTCGCTCGATGAGTCCCTGAAGCAGTTCGAGCGCGGCGTGCAATTGACCCGAGTCTGCCAGACCGCCCTGAAACAGGCGGAACAGAAAGTCGAGATCCTGATGCGCAAGAGCGGCACGAGCGAGCTCGAAGCCGTCAGCTTCGAATCGGGCGACGATCAAGACGGCTGATCCGTGGCGACCGTACCCATCGACAACTTCGCTCGCCAGCTTGCGAGCTGGCAATCGCGAGTCGAACGCGAGCTCGATGCCCGCTTACCCGCAGCGACCGAAAAGCCCGAGCGTCTGCACGCCGCCCTGCGCTACAGCGTCCTTGGCGGCGGCAAGCGCGTGCGGCCCGTGCTCGTCTACGCCACGGCGCAGGCGCTCGGCTTGAGTGAAGCGCTCGTCGACGGCGCCGCCTGCGCGGTCGAATTCATTCACGCTTATTCGCTCGTGCACGATGACTTGCCTGCGATGGACAACGACGATCTACGTCGCGGCAAGCCGACCTGCCACAAGGCCTTCGACGAAGCGACCGCCATTCTCGTAGGCGACTCGCTGCAAGTGCTCGCGTTTCAAGTGCTCGCGGACGGCCCCGGATTGCCGAACGAACCGAAAGCGCGCCTGCGGCTCGTCGAGCTGCTGGCGGTCGGCAGCGGCACCTCCGGAATGGCCGGCGGGCAAGCGCTCGATCTCGCCGCGAACGGCCAGCGCTTGTCGATCGAGGCCGTCGACGAAATGCACAACCGCAAGACCGGCGCGCTGATTCACGCGAGCGTGATGATGGGCGCGGCCTGCGCGCCAGATATTCCGGCCTCGGTGCGTGACGGGCTCGATCGCTATGCGCGCGATCTCGGGCTCGCGTTTCAGATCCAGGACGATTTGCTCGACGTCGAAGGCGATACGACGCTGCTCGGCAAGCCGACCGGCGCGGACAGCAAGCGCGGCAAGCCGACGTATCCGGCGGTGCTCGGCGTGGAAGCGGCCCGCAAGCGCATGCACGATCTGCACGCGCGGGCGCTGCGCAATCTCGAAGTGCTGGGGGCGAACGCGGCACCGCTCGTCGCCGTGTCAGACTGGCTCGTACTCAGAAGGCATTGATGCCGTAGACTGCGCACCAACATGACGAACGATTACTCGTTGCTGTCGACGATCGACACGCCTGCCGACCTGCGCGCCGTTCCAGCTTCCGCCCTGGGCCAGGTCGCAACCGAGCTGCGCCAGTACCTGATCGAAGTCGATCAGGCTCAGGTTTGCGGCGGCCTCCGCCATCTGCTTCTCGGTAGGCTTCTCCTTGCGCGCCTTGCGCAGCTCGCGATCAAGCAATTCGCGGCCGAGATTGATCGAGGCATCGGACTCTTCTTCCTTGATCCACTGCCGGATCTTCTGTCGTGCACGCGCCGTCTTTACGAACGCGAGCCAGTCGCGCGAGGGTTTGTGGCGCGGGTCGGTGATCACCTCAACGGTGTCGCCGTTCCGCAGCTCGCGTGAGAGCGGCGCGATGCGCCCGTTCACACGCGCACCCGCGCAGCGCAACCCGACCTGCGTGTGGACCGCAAACGCAAAGTCGATCGGCGTGGCGTTCTTCGGCAACTGCTTCACATCGCCCTTGGGCGTGAACACGAAGATCTCGTCCTGGAAC
>Ga0164243_10000710_pt1 | contig 58774 bp, 58 predicted proteins | sample OricompcompostOP_FD_108781 | JGI IMG/M metagenome (GOLD analysis project Ga0164243, IMG submission 108781) | Organic Plus compost microbial communities from Emeryville, California, USA - Original compost - Organic plus compost (OP) | ecosystem: Engineered > Solid waste > Mixed feedstock >... | reverse complement strand
CCTTGCAGTTCGAGCAGGTTCATGGCTGTTGCTCCTTCCCCCGCTGGGGGAAGGTGGGGACGTGGGCTCGCGGCCTTGCCGGCGCCGCGACGTATCGGCCGCCGCCGGCCCCCACCCCTGCCCTCCCCCAGAGGGGGAGGGAGTGGATGCAGTGGCGCTTCATGCCGCCTCCTTCGCCACGCCCAGGTAGGCTTCCTGCACCACCGGCGAAGCGATCACCTCGGCCGGCTCGCCGTCGGCCACCAGCGTGCCGTTGTGCAGCACGATGATGCGGTCGGCCAGTTCGCGCACCACGTCCATCTTGTGCTCGACCAGCAGAATGGTCTTGGATGGGTCCTGCTTGAGTTTGCGGATCAGGTCGAGGATGACCGGCGCCTCGGCGGCGTTCATGCCGGCCGTGGGCTCGTCGAACATGAAGACCTGCGGCTCCAGGGCCATCAGCAGCGCCACCTCCAGCTTGCGCTGGTCGCCATGCGGCAGGCTGGCGACGACATCGTGCTCGCGGGCCTTCAGGTTGGTATCGGCCAGCAGCGCGTCGGCGCGCTCCGTCAACGCACGGTGGTCGCTCCAGATGCTCCACAGGTTCAGGCCGCGGCGGTGCGGGCCTGCATGCGCCGCCTGCACCGCCAGGCGCACGTTCTCCAGCACCGTGAGGTTGGGGAACAGGTTGGTGAGCTGGAAGGCGCGGCCCAGGCCGGCACGCGTGCGGGCCGATGCAGGCAGCCCCGAGAGGTCGCGCCCATCCAGCAGCACCTTACCGGCCGTGGCCCGGAGCTGCCCCGAGATCAGGTTGAAGTACGTGGTCTTGCCCGCGCCGTTCGGGCCCACGATGGCCGTGAGCGTGCCCGGCGCGAAGCGGCAGCTCACGGCGTTCACCGCGACGTGGCCGCCGAAGCGGATGGTCAGGTCCTGGGTTTCGAGCATGAGTGGAAGTCAGCCGGCGAGCCGGGCGATGCCTGTGCGGGAACACCCGCGGAACCGGCTTTGCCGGGCTGCAGGGTGTGCCCCCTGCAAGGGGGTTGGCGGAGCGCGAAGCGCGGAGACTGGGGGTGAGCCCGACTACCGCTTGTTCTTGATGGGGATGTCCATCTCGGACGCCTTGATCTCGTGCACCAGCTCCGGCACGCCCCAGGCGAAGGCCGGGTCGTTCTTGATCTTGAAGTGGTACATGCTCTGCATGGCCTGGTGGTCTTCCTTGCGGAAGGTCATCGTGCCCTTGGGCGTGTCGAAGCTCATGCCTTCCATGGTGCTGATGAGCTTGTTGGTGTTCGTGTCGCCGCCCGTTTTCTTCAGCGCCGTCACGATCGCCATCGCCGCCGAGAAGCCGCCGGCCGTGAAGAAGTCCGGCGGCGTCTTGTATTCCTTGTAGTGCATCGACACCAGCGCGTCGTTCACCGGGTTCTTCGGGATGCCGAAGTAGTAGTAGGTGGCGCCTTCCATGCCCGGGAACTGCTTGTAGCTCGCCATCGCCGGCAGGATGTTGCCGCCGGTGGCGATCTCGATGTTGTAGCGCTTGAGGTCCAGGTCGGCGATCTTGAAGGGGTTGCCCGCGCCGGCCCAGATGATCCAGATCACCTTGCGGCCGGGCTGGTCCTTGAGCTTGTCGATCAGGCGCTGCGCGCCGGCGGTGAAGTCGGTGGTGTTGGCCGGCAGGTATTCCTCGTGGACGATCTTGGCCTTCTTGACCGCGTCCTTGAAGGCCTTCACGCCGTCGCGGCCGAAGGCGTAGTCCTGCGCCAGCGTGGCGATCACGGTGCCGGGCTTGTCCAGCGCGACGGCGTTGCTGATCGCGTCCTGGCTGGAGTTGCGGCCGGTGCGGAAGATGTACTTGTTCCACTTGTCGCCGGTGATGGAGTCGGCCACGGCGGGCTCGACGATCAGCACCTTCTTGTACTCCTCGGCCACCGGCAGCATCGCCAGGGCCACGCCCGAGGAGCTGGGGCCGACGGCCAGCGCGGCCTTGTCGTCGGAGTAGGCGGCGGCCAGCAGCGACTTGCCCAGGTCGGGCTTGCCCTGGTCGTCCTTCTCGATCACCACCAGCTTCTTGCCGTTGACGGCCATGGTGCCGCCGGTGGCGTACTCCAGGCCCATCATCAGGCCGGCCTGCGTCTGCTTGCCGTAGGCTTCCAGCGGGCCGGTCTTGCTGTAGACGTGGGCGATGCGGATCTCGCCCGACTGGGCCCAGGCAGGGGCGGTGGCGACGGCAGCAAGTGCGGCGCAGGCGATGAGGTGGCGACGGTGCATGGGAGGTCTCCTTCTGTCAGATGACTGGATATTGCACAGTCCGTGCCACCCACTCAACCTGCTGTCACAAAAGGAAATTCCTCCGCACCCACCCCTGATTTGCCTGAATTTCAGCCGTTTGATTTGGCTGAAATTCAGACATTTGTCCAATGTTTATTCAGGGTTTTCCAGGCGTCCGTAGAGCGTCGCGCGGGAGATGCCCAAGAGTCGCGCCGCCTTGAGCTTGTTGCCGCCGGTGTGCGCCAGCGCCGCCTGGATCGCCCGCCGCTCCAGTCCCGCGACCTGCTCGGCCAGCGGGCGCAGCAGGGCCGCCTCGTCCTGCGCCGCATCGCCCGGCTCCGGCGGCGCGGCCGGCGCGACCTCGCCCGCCCCCGCCTGCCGCAGGATGCGCGTGAGCTGCGCCGCGTCCACCCGCTGCGAGTCGCTGTGCATCGCCACCTGCTCCAGCACGTTGCGCAGCTCGCGGATGTTGCCGCGCCAGCGCTGCCCGGCCAGCAGCGCCAGCGCGTCCGGCAGCAGCTCCGGCGGCGCGTCGCCGGTGCGCTGCGCCATCTCCTCGCCCAGCGCCTCCACCAGCGCCGGGATGTCGGCGCGCCGCTCGCGCAGCGGCGGCACGCGGATGGGCAGCACGTTCAGGCGGTAGTACAGGTCTTCGCGGAAGCGCCCCTGGCGCACCATCTCCGGCAGGTCGCGCGAGGTGGCGGCGATCACCCGCGCGTCGAAGGGCACCAGCCGGTTGGAGCCCAGCGGCTCGATCTCGCCCTCCTGCAGCGCGCGCAGCAGCTTGGCCTGCACGGTCGGCGGCATGTCGCCGATCTCGTCCAGGAACAGCGTGCCGCCGTCGGCGAACTTGAACTTGCCCTCGCGCCCGCGCCGGTCGGCGCCGGTGAAGGCGCCGGGCGCGAAGCCGAAGAACTCGGCCTCCAGCAGCGTGTCGGGCACGGCTGCGATGTTGACGCTGACGAAGGGCCCCGCCGCGCGCGCCGAGGCGCCGTGGATCGCGTGCGCCAGCAATTCCTTGCCCGTGCCCGTCTCGCCCAGCAGCAGCACCGGGCTGGAGGACTGTGCGGCGCGGCGCGCGTGGCGCTTGACCTCCGACGCCGCCGGGCTGCTGCCGATGAAGCTGGCCAGGCTGTACTTGGCCTGGCGCGGCGCCTCGCCGCCGCGCGCCGCGCGGGCGCGCTGGCTGGCCAGCTCGCGCCGCGCCTCGTCCAGGTCGCGCTGCAGCAGCGCGAACTTGCTGATCAGCGGCTGCAGCGTGGTCTGCGGATGGTCGAACAGCACGATGCCGATGGCGCCGATCAGCTCGCCCGGCGTGCCGTCCGGGCGCTCGTCGCGCAGCGGCAGGCGGCTGACGACGAAGGTGCCGGCCTTGTTGGTGAGCAGGTCAACCAGCACCGGCTCGCCCGTCTCCAGCACGCGGCGCATCTGCGTGTTGGGGATCACGTCCTCCACCATGTGGCCGAGGAACTGGTCGACCGAGGCGAAGCCCAGGTCGGGCAGGAAGCGGCGGTAGCCCTCGTTGACCCACACGATGCGCCCCGTGCGGTCGATCAGGAACATGCCCTGGCTGATGCTGGAGAACAGCTGGAACATGGAACGCGCCGCCAGCGCGAGGATGCCCTCGGCGTCCAGCGGCAGCGCGGGCGATGGGGATGCGGCGGCCATGGCGCACGATCGTAGCCTGCGCATCCGGCATCAATCCGCCACGCCATCGTCATCAATGCGCCGGCAGGGCCCGTCCACAATGCAGGCGGACAGGCAATGCCCCTGTAGGCGCTGTGGCCGAGTTCAATCAAACGATTGACCTTCGTGCTCTAATCCGCCCCTCGATGCCCATCCCCCCGATCACGGCTGCGCGCGGCGCGCGCAGCGACGGCCTGGAGGCGCGCAAGCGCCTGCTGCTGGCCGCGCTGCGCCTGTTCGCCGAGCGCGGCTTCGCCAAGACCTCCACGCGCGAGATCGCGCAGGCCGCCGGCGCCAACCTCGCGGCCATCAGCTACTACTTCGGCGACAAGGCCGGCCTGTACGCGGCCTGCTTCAGCGAGCCCATGGGCGGCAGCGCCGGCGACCTGGTCGCGCTGTACGACGCGCCCGGGCTGGAGGTCGGCGAGGCGTTGCGCCGCTTCCTCTCCAGCTACGTCGAGCCGCTCAAGCGCGGCGAGATCGTGCGCCAGTGCATGCGGCTGCACATGCGCGAGATGCTCGAGCCCACCAGCCAGTGGGCCAAGGAGTTCGAGCGCGACATCAAGGGCCCGCACGCCGCGCTGGTGCGCATCCTGTGCCGGCACCTGGGCGTGAAGGCCGACGACGACATCCACCGCCTGGCGCTGGCCATCACCGGCCTGGCGCTGCAACTGTTCGTGGCGAACGACTTCGTGCTCGCCGTGCGCCCCTCGCTGATGCGCCGCGCGCAGGACATCGATCTGTGGGCGCAGCGGCTCGCGCAGTACGCCGCCGCGCTCGTCGAGGCCGAGGCGAAGCGGCGCGCGCCCGTGCCCACGCCGCCGGCGGCCACACGCATCCGGCGCACCCGCGCCCGCACCACCACCGCATGAACCGCTTCCTTCCCCTTGCCCCTCCCTTCAGGTGCGCCGGCCTGTGCCTGGCCGCGCTGGCGCTGGCCGGCTGCGCGCTGGGCCGCCCGCCGGCCCAGGTCGAGGCGCCGGTGCCGGCACGCTGGCAGTCGCCGGTGCCGGCCGAGGCGCTGGCGCACGGCGGCTCGCTGTCCTCGCTCGACCAGTGGTGGCGCCAGGCCGGCGACCCGCTGCTGGCCGACCTGGTCGATGCCGCCCAGGCGGCCAGCCCCAGCGTGGCCAGCGCCGCCGCGCGCATCGCCGAGGCGCGCGCCAGCCGCGTGCAAGCCGGCGCGGCGCTGGCGCCCAATCTGGAAGGCACGCTGTCCGCCACCCGCAGCGCCTCGCCGACCACCGGCGTCGGCGGCACGGGCACCGGCACCGGCGACACGGGAAGCGCCGGCCTGGGCGCGTCCGGCGCCATCCCGGCGGTCACCGTCCTGCAGGCCGGCCTGCAGTCGAGCTGGGAGATCGACCTCTTCGGCGGCCTGCGCGCCGGCCGCGACGCCGCCGCCTCGCGCCTGGCGGCCAGCGAGGCGAAGTGGCACGACGCGCGCGTGGCCGTCGCCGCCGAGACGGCGAACGCCTATTTCGCCGAACGCGCCTGCGCGCGCCAACTCGCCGTGGCGGAATCGGACACGCGCTCGCGCCAGGAAAGCGCCCGCCTCACCCAGCTCTCGGCCGACGCCGGCTTCACCGCGCCGGCCGACGCCGCGCTGGCCCGTGCCGGCGCCGCCGACGCGAGCGGCCGCCTGGTGCAGCAACGCGCCCAGTGCCAGGTGCTGCGCCAGGGCCTGGTGGCGCTGACCGGGCTGGACGCGCAGGACCTCGCGCGCCGGCTCGACGAGCGCCCCGTCGACCTCGCCCTGCCCGCGCTGCACCCCGTGAGCAGCGTGCCGGCGCAGACGCTGGCCCAGCGGCCGGACGTCTACGCCGCCGAACTCGCCGTGGCCGCCGCCAGCGCCGAGGTGGGCCAGATGCAGGCGCAGCGCTATCCACGCCTGTCGCTCACCGGCTCCATCGGCCGCATGCAGCTGCGCGTGAGCGGCTTCCGCGAGACGCTGGACACCTGGAGCATCGGCCCCGTGGCGCTCACGGTGCCGATCTTCGACGGCGGCACGCGCGCCGCCAACACCGAGGCGGCCAAGGCCCGCTACGAGGAGGCGGCCGCGCAGTACCGCGCCGGCGTGCGCCAGGCCGTCAAGGAAGTGGAAGAGGCCCTGACCAACCTCCAGGCCACCGACGAGCGCAGCGCCGACGCCGAGCGCGCGGTGAAGGACTACCAGGCCTCCTTCGACGCCACCGAATCCCGCTGGCGCAGCGGCATGGCCAGCCAGTTCGAGCTGGAGGAATCGCGCCGCACCCTCTTCGCCGCGCAGACCGCCCGCGTCGGCCTGCAGCGCGAGCGCGCCCAGGCCTGGGTGTCGCTCTACCGCGCCCTCGGCGGCGGCTGGGCGCGCCCCGACGCGCCGCAGGCCGCCCGCGGCGGCGCCCCCGACCCGAAGCCCTGAGAAGGCGTGAACGAACCCGACATGCCCGCTCATCCCGCCAAAACGCACCCGCTCCGCGTTGCAAATGCTCGCCATAGCCCGAGCTATGGCTGCGCTTTGCGCCTTGATCGGGCACGTTTTGACGGCCTGCTCGGGCACGCCGGATTCATTCACACCTTCTGAGAACTTCGCCATCCATCGCACCATGACACGCTCCAAGCGCAACCTTCTCATCGCCGCCCTCCTCGTGCTGGCGGCGGCCCTGGCCTTCTGGCTGATCGCCAGGCCCTCGGGCGACGCCCCCGCGGGCGGCGGCGACGCGGCCAAGGCGCCGGACCCGGCCGCGCCGCGCCCGGCGCTCGCCGTCACCGTCGCCTCGCCCGAGCCGGCCGAGCTGAGCGTGACGCTGGCCGCCAACGGCAACATCGCCGCCTGGCAGGAGGCCAGCATCGGCTCCGAGTCCAGCGGCCTGAAGCTGGCCGAGGTGCGCGTCAACGTGGGCGACGTGGTGAAGAAGGGCCAGGTGCTGGCCGTCTTCACCGGCGACACGGTGCGCGCCGACGTGGCGCAGGCCCAGGCCAGCCTGGCCGAGGCCGAGGCGCAGGCGGCCGATGCCGCCGCCAACGCCGAGCGGGCCCGCACGCTGGAAAAGACCGGCGCGCTGAGCCAGCAGCAGATCAACCAGTACGTGACGACGGCGCAGACCGCCCGGGCCCGCGTGCAGGCGGCGCGCGCCGTGGTGTCGGCGCAGCAGGTGCGCAGCCGCAACACCCAGGTGCTGGCGCCCGACGACGGCGTGATCTCCGCCCGCGGCGCCACCGTGGGCAGCGTGGTGAACGCGGGCACGGAGCTGTTCCGCCTGGTGCGCCAGGGCCGGCTGGAGTGGCGCGCCGAGGTCACCTCCGCCGAGCTGTCGCGCATCGCGCCGGGCACGCCGGCCGTCGTGACCGCCGCCAGCGGCGAGCAGGTGCGCGGCACGGTGCGCACGGTGGCGCCGACGGTGGACCCGCAGACGCGCAACGCCCTGGTCTACGTGGACCTGCCGGGCGCGCTGCAGAAGACGGGCGCGAGCGCCGCACGGCCGCCCGAAGGCGCGAGCACCCCCTCGGGGGGCGGCGCCGGACGCGAAGCGCCAAGCCTGGGGGCCATCAAGGCCGGCATGTTCGCGCGCGGCGACTTCGAGCTGGGCAAGAGCAACGCGCAGACCGTGCCGCAAGCCGCCGTGGTGCCGCGCGACGGCTTCAACAACGTGATGGTGGTGCAACCCGACGGCCGCGTGCAGCAGACCCGCGTGGAGACCGGCCGGCGCGTCGGCGACCGGGTGGAGATCACCTCGAAGCTGCCGGCCGACGCGCGCATCGTGGTGCAGGGCGCCGGCTTCCTCAACGACGGCGACCTGGTGCGCGTGGTCGACGCGCCGGCGCCGCAGGGCGCGCCCAAGTAAGGAGCAGCGATGAACGTCTCGGCCTGGTCCATCCGCAACCCCATCCCGGCGGTGATGATCTTCGTGCTGCTGACGCTGGCGGGCCTGTTCTCGTTCCGCGCCATGAAGGTGCAGAACTTCCCGGACATGGACCTGCCGGTGGTCATCGTCACCGCCGCGCTGCCCGGCGCTTCGCCGGCGCAGCTCGAGAACGACGTGGCACGCAAGATCGAGAACTCGATCGCCACGCTGCAGGGCCTCAAGCACATCACCTCCACGCTGACCGACGGCTCGGCCACCATCGCGGCCGAGTTCGTGCTGGAGAAGCCGATCCAGGAGGCGGTGGACGACGTGCGATCGGCCGTCAGCCGCGTGCGTTCCGACATGCCGGCCGACCTGCGTGACCCGATCGTCACCAAGCTGGACCTCGCCTCGCAGCCCATCCTGGCCTTCGCCATCGCCTCCGACCGGCTGGACGACGAGGGCCTCTCGTGGTTCGTCGACGACACCATCGCGCGCCGCCTGATGGCGGTGCCGGGCGTCGGCGCGGTCAACCGGGTGGGCGGCGTCGCGCGCGAGATCCGCGTGGCGCTGGATCCGGCGCGCCTGCTGGCGCTGAACGCCACCGCGGCCGACGTCTCGCGCCAACTGCGCCAGGTACAGCAGGAAAGCGCCGGCGGACGCACCGACCTGGGCGGCGCCGAGCAGCCGGTGCGCACCATCGCCACCGTGCAGTCGGCCGACGAGCTGCGGCGCATGCAGATCCCGCTGTCGGACGGCCGACGCATCGCGCTGGCCGACGTCGCCACCGTCGACGACACGGTGGCCGAGCCGCGCGCCGCCGCCCTGCTCAACGGCAAGCAGGTGGTGGGCTTCGAGGTGGCGCGCAGCCGCGGCGCCAGCGAGGTGGAGGTGGGCGCCGGCGTCGAGAAGGCGCTGCAGCAACTGCAGAAGGACTTCCCGCACATCCACCTCACCCGCACGCTGGACTTCGTGAAGATCGCGGCCGAGGAGTACGACGCCTCGATGCACCTGCTGTACGAGGGCGCGCTGCTCGCGGTGCTGGTGGTGTGGCTGTTCCTGCGCGACTGGCGCGCCACCATCGTCTCGGCGGTGGCGCTGCCGCTGTCGGTGATCCCGGCCTTCATCGGCATGTACCTGCTGGGCTTCTCGATCAACATCATCACGCTGCTCGCGCTGTCGCTGGTGGTCGGCATCCTGGTGGACGACGCGATCGTCGAGGTCGAGAACATCGTGCGCCACCTGCGCATGGGCAAATCGCCCTACCAGGCCGCGATGGAGGCCGCCGACGAGATCGGCCTGGCGGTGATCGCCACCACCTTCACGCTGATCGCGGTGTTCCTGCCCACCGCCTTCATGAGCGGCGTGGTGGGCAAGTTCTTCAAGCAGTTCGGCTGGACGGCGTCGCTGGCGGTGTTCGCCTCGCTGGTGGTGGCGCGGATGCTCACGCCCATGATGGCCGCCTACATGCTCAAGCCGCTGGTGGCGCAGGAGAAGGAGCCGACCTGGCTCGCCACCTACATGCGCTGGGTGCAGGCCTGCCTGCGGCACCGCTGGCGCACCATGATCGGCGCCACGCTGTTCTTCTTCGTCTCGCTGGCGCTGATCCCGCTGCTGCCCTCCGGCTTCATTCCGCCAGACGACAACGCCCAGACCCAGGTGCGTGTGGAGCTGCCGCCCGGCGCCCGGCTGGAGCAGACCATCGCCACCGCCGAGCAGGTGCGCCAGCGGCTGCTGAAGATCGACCACGTCGGCGACATCTACACCGCCATCGGCGCCGGCAGCGCGGGCGCCGACCCGTTCTCGGGCAACTTCGTCGAGGCCCGCAAGGCCACGCTGACGCTGCAGCTGGCGCCGCGCGGCACGCGGCCGAAGAAGCAGGTGATCGAGCAGCAGATCCGCGAGGCGCTGGCCGACCTGCCCGGTGTGCGCTGGGGCGTGGGCCTGGGCGGCTCCAACGACAAGTACGTGCTGGCCCTGTCCGGCCAGGACCCGCTGGCGCTGCGCCAGGCGGCCACCGACGTGGAGCGCGAGCTGCGCACCATCCCCGGCATCGGCAACGTGACCTCGCTGGCCGGCCTGGTGCGGCCCGAGATCGTGGTGCGGCCCGACTTCGCCCGCGCTGCCGACCTGGGCGTGACCAGCGCGGCCATCGCCGACACGCTGCGCGTGGCGACGATGGGCGACTACGACAGCCAGCTGCCCAAGCTGAACCTGGCCGAGCGGCAGGTGCCGATCATGGTGCGCCTGGCCGACAGCGCGCGGCAGGACCTCGCCCTGCTCGGCCGCCTGGCCGTGCCCGGCGCGCACGGGCCGGTGCGGCTGGACGAGGTCGCCACGCTGCAGCTCGCCGGCGGCCCCGCCGTCATCAGCCGCTACGACCGCGCGCGCAACATGAACTTCGAGATCGAGCTGTCCACGCGCGGCCTGAACGACGTGACCGAGGCGGTGCGCCAGCTGCCCGCGGTGAAGAACCTGCCGCCGTCGGTGCGCATCATCGACGTGGGCGACGCCGAGGCGATGGCCGAGCTGTTCACCGGCTTCGGGCTGGCGATGCTCACCGGCATCGTGTGCATCTACATCGTGCTGGTGCTGCTGTTCAAGGACTTCCTGCAGCCGGTCACCATCCTGGCGGCGCTGCCGCTGTCGCTGGGCGGCGCCTTCGTCGGGCTGCTGCTGGCGGGCAAGAGCTTCTCGATGCCCTCGCTGATCGGCCTGATCATGCTGATGGGCATCGCGACCAAGAACTCCATCCTGCTGGTGGAGTACGCCATCGTCGCCCGCCGCGAGCACGGCATGAGCCGCTGGGAGGCGCTGCTGGACGCCTGCCACAAGCGCGCCCGCCCGATCATCATGACCACGCTGGCGATGGGCGCGGGCATGCTGCCCATCGCGGTGGGCTGGGGTGCGGCGGACGCGAGCTTCCGCTCGCCCATGGCCACCGCCGTGATCGGCGGGCTGATCACCTCCACGGTGCTGAGCCTGCTGGTGGTGCCGGCCGTGTTCACCTACGTGGACGACCTGGAGCACTGGATCCGCCGCACGCTGCGCCGCGTGCGCCGGCTGCCGCCGGACCCGCACATCGACGACGACCTGCGGGGGGCGGCAGATCCGGTGCGCTGAGGGCGCGCCGAGGGCGGTTCCATCGACCGGGAGCAGGCCCAGTCCCCGGTGAGGGGGCGGTGGCGCGCCTGTGGAGCGCCGAGAAGCGCAGGGCGGCCGGGCTGCATGCCTGCCGCAGGACAGGCATGCTTCGTGATCTGACTCGGCGCAGCTGTCTGAGCGCAACGCGCCGCAGGAGCGCGCAGTGAGTTCTGCGCCGGCCCGGCCGCGCGAGCATCGCAGGGCAGTCGGCGCAAAGCGCAGACCGCTCCACCGAAGCGCCACCGCCCCCTCACCGGGGCCTGGGCCGGACCACAGCCCATGGCCCTGAAGAAACCCGGCCCACCGTACCATCGGCCTCCCCCGCTCCGCCTCAACGCTCCATGCCCGCCACGCCGCTCGCCCACGTGCTGACGCTGTCCAACGCCCACACCCTCGTCGAGGCCGCCGGGACGCTGGCCTTCGCGCTGTCGGGCCTGCTGGAGGCCGCGCGCAAGCGGCTGGACGCGGTGGGCGTGGTCATGGTCGCCGGACTGGCGGCCTTCGGCGGCGGCACGCTGCGCGACGTGCTGCTCGACCGGCGCCCCTTCTTCTGGGTGCAGCACGGGCTGTGGCTGTGGGGCCTGCTGGCGCTGTGCATCGCCGCCATGCTGTTCCTGCGCGCGCGGCACTTCGCCTGGACCGAGCGCGCCATGCAGTGGCCCGACGCGCTCGGCATGGGCCTGTTCGCCGCCAGCGGCACGCAGATCGCGCTGGCCGCCGGCATGCCGGCGCTGGTCGCCGTGCTGATGGGCGTAATGACCGCCGTGTTCGGCGGCGTGCTGCGCGACATCGTGTGCAACGAGATCCCCCGCGCCTTCTCCGACCACCGCCCCTATGCGCTGTGCGCCTTCGCCGGCGGCTGGGTGGTGGTGGCGGCGCAGGGCGCCGGCCTGGCCGACTGGCTGGGGCTCACCGTGGCGGCAGCCACCGCCGCGCTGCTGCGCGTGCTGGCCGTGCTGTGCGGCTGGACGCTGCCGGCGTGGAGAACATGAGCCACCCACGGACGCCCCCATGACTTCCCCTGCCTTCACCCTGCGCCCCGCCACGCCCCAGGACGTGCCCGCCATCGTCGGCATGATCCGCGAGCTGGCCGAGTTCGAGCGGCTCGAACACCTGATGGAAGCCACGCCCGAGCGCCTGGCCGCGCAGCTCTTCGGCGAGCGGCCCGCGGCCGAGGCGATGGTGGCAGTGGCGGACGACGTGGCGGACGGCGCGGCCGCCGGCTACGCCCTCTTCTTCCCGACCTTCTCCACCTTCCTGGCCCGGCCCGGCCTGTGGCTGGAAGACCTGTACGTGCGCCCGGCATGGCGCAGCCGGGGCCTCGGCCGGGCCCTGCTGGCGCGCGTGGCCGCACTGGCCGCCGAGCGCGATTGCGGCCGGCTGGAATGGAGCGTGCTCGACTGGAACCGGCGCGCCATCGCGCTCTACGAGGGGATGGGCGCCACCGTCATGCCGGACTGGCGCATCTGCCGCGTGACCGGCGAGCGGCTGGCGGCGCTGGCCGCAGGTGGCGACGCCGCCGCCGAAAACTGAGAGGAAGACCGGCCTCAGCGCCGGTCCGAGGCGAGCCGCTGTGCGCGCGCGACGGCGGCCTCCAGCACCTGCAGTTCGGTCGGGCTCGCGCGCATGCGCTGGGCTTCCTGCTTGAGGATGCCTCCGCCCTCGTCGCCGGCCAGGCTCTGCAACTGCGACTGCAGTTCACGCCGCCTGCGCACCAGCGCGACGGTGGGTGTTTCCTTGGTGCGGCGCCCGACGCGGCGCCAGACGAACACGGCGGCGACCACGGCGATCAGCGCGACCGCGATCCAGGCCAGCAAGGTCCAGAGGGTCATCGATGGGAGGGTGTGCGGCGCGCGCGGCAGCGCGGCCATGCAGGAACAAAGACAGCCGAGTCTAGGGGCACACCCTCTCGTGTGCGGAGAGTGTTTCTCCTTGCAACATTCTCATTAGCCGCCGATGGCCCGATGCCTCCGCTCAGGCCGCCTGCTCGCGCAGCCGGCGCTGCGACATGCGCTTGGCCACGCGCGGCAGCACCAGCACCGCCAGCACCACGACGATCAGCGCCAGCGACATCGGCCGCTGCAGGAACACCACCGGGCTGCCCTCGCCGATGGACAGCGCGTTGCGCAGCTGCGCCTCGGCCAGCGGCCCGAGGATCATGCCCACCACCACCGGCGCGGTCGGGAAGTCGAAGCGCCGCATGATCACGCCCAGCACGCCGATGGCATAGAGCAGGAACAGGTCGAAGGCGCTCTGCCGCATGCCGTAGGCGCCCACCGTGGCGAAGATCAGGATGCCCGCGTACAGCTGCGGCTTCGGGATCTTCAGCAGCTTCACCCACAGGCCCACCATCGGCAGGTTCAGCACCAGCAGCATCACGTTGCCGATGTACAGCGACGCGATCAGCGCCCACACCAGCGCCGCGCTGGTGGTGAACAGCTGCGGCCCCGGCTGGATGCCGTAGTTCTGGAACGCGCCCAGCAGGATGGCGGTGGTGTTGCTGGTCGGGATGCCCAGCGTCAGCAGCGGGATCAGCGCCGCCGTCACGGTGGCGTTGTTGGCCGCCTCGGGGCCGGCCACGCCCTCGATGGCGCCGGTGGTGCCGAACTCGGCCTTGTCCTGCGGGTCCTTCGCCAGCTTCTTCTCGGTGGCGTAGCTCAGGAAGGTCGGGATCTCGGTGCCGCCGGCCGGGATGCAGCCGAAGGGCGTGCCGATGGCGGTGCCGCGCAGCCAGGCGCCGATGGAGCGCTTCCAGTCGCGCCGCGTCATGTGGACGCGGCTCAGGCGGTTCTGGCTCTCGACCACGCGGCCCTCGTACAGCACCGCGTACAGCACCTCCGCCACGGCGAACAGGCCGACGGCCACGAGCACGATCTCGATGCCGTCCAGCAGCTCGGGGACGCTGCCCACGTAGCGGCCCTGGCCCGAGATCTGGTCCATGCCGACGCAACCCACCGCCAGGCCGACGAACAGCGCCGTCATGCCGCGCAGCGTGCTCTTGCCCAGCACCGCGCTCACGGTGGTGAAGGCCAGCAGCATGAGCATGAAGTACTCGGGCGGCCCCAGCTTGACGGCGAAGTCGGCCACGTAAGGCGCGAACAGCGTGACGATCACTGTGGCGATGGTGCCTGCGACGAAGGAGCCGATCGCCGCCGTCGCCAGCGCGGCGCCGGCGCGGCCGCTCTTGGCCATCTTGTTGCCCTCCATGGCCGTGACCATGCTGGCCGTCTCGCCCGGCGTGTTCAACAGAATGGAGGTGGTCGAGCCGCCGTACATGGCGCCGTAGTAGATGCCGGCGAAGAAGATCATCGAGGCCGTGATCTCCACCTTGGCGGTGATGGGCAGCAGCATCGCCACCGCCACCGCCGGGCCGATGCCGGGCAGCACGCCCACCGCGGTGCCCAGGGCGCAGCCCAGCAGGCACCACAGCAGGTTGGAGAAGGTGATCGCGTGCGAGAAGCCGACCAGGAGCGCGTTGAAGATGTCCATGGTGCCTCCCTCAGAGCCAGCCGGTGTTCGTCAGCCCCGGCAGGCTGATCGCCAGGAACTTGGTGAAGGTCCAGTACACCGGCGCCGAGATGATCAGGCCGACCAGGACGTCGACGATCCAGGTGCGCGGCGCGTTGGCGATGGGCTGCCCACCGGCCCGCCGCAGCCCCTGCACCGCCAGCAGGTAGCACAGCGCGCAGCTCAGGATGAAGCCGATCGTGGTGATCAGCGACGCGTTCAGCAGCAGCCCGGCCGAGACCCAGACGAAGCCCGTCCAGTACGGCGGGTGGGCCGGCGCGCCCTCCTCGTCCATCTCGCGGAAGCCGCCGGTGCGCGCCTCCCACAGGATCCAGGCGCCGCATACCGTGAGCACGACCGCGCACATCCACGGGAAGAAGTTCGGTCCGATGCCGCTGTAGCCGGCGTCGGAGGAAATGCCCATGGCGCCCCAGCCCAGCCCCAGGCCGGTGGCGAGGACGCCCAGCCCCACCAGCGTCTGGGGCCAGTTGCCGCCCTGGCCGGGCGCGCGTTCCTTGGTGCTTGTCGTGGTCATGTTGCCTTTCTCCGCCATCGCGCGCGGGCGCGACGGTCAATGCGAGAGAAAAAGGCACGGGCCCCGCTCGCGTGGGTACCGTGCCGAAGCCGGCGGGCCCTTCGGCCCTTGGGCGTGTGACAGCGTGATGCGTCCGTCCTCTCAAGAAAACGCCGGGCCGCCCCAAGTTTTCTTGCCCCCCTCGGGGGCGGGGTGGGCGCAGCCCGGCCCTTGGGGCGCTCAGACCATGCCGGACTGGGTCATGATGTCGCGCAGGTTGGCGAAGTCCTCGTCGACGAACTTGGCGAACTCGTCGCCCGAGAGCACCGCCGGCGTCCAGTCGTTCTTCTTCAGCGCCTCGGCCCACGAGGCCGACTTCAGCGCCGCCAGCACCATGTCGGTCAGCGCCTTCTTCTGCTCGGCCGTGATGCCGGGCGCGCCGTACACGCCGCGCCAGTTGCCGATCTCCACGTCGATGCCCTGCTCCTTGAGCGTGGGCACGCTGCTGCCTTCCAGGCGCGTGCCCGAGGTGACGGCGATGGCCTTCATCTTGCCGTCGGCGATGTAGGGCGCGAACTCGCTGTAGCCGCTGCCGCCGATGGTGACGTTGCCGCCGAGGATGGCCGCCGTCGCCTCGCCGCCGCCGCGGAAGGCCACGTAGTTGATCTTCTTCGGATCGACGCCGACCTGCTTGGCGATCATGGCCGCCGCGATGTGCTCGGTGGCGCCGCGCGAGCCGCCGCCCCACTTGACGCTGCCCGGGTCCTTCTTGAGCTGCGCCACCACGTCGGCCATGGTCTTGAAGGGCGAGTTGGCCGGCAGCACGAACACGTTGTACTCGCTCGTGATGCGGGCGATCGGCGTGGCCTGCGACAGGTTGACCGGCGGCTTGCCGGTGATGATGCCGCCCAGCATCACGGCGCCCATCACCATCAGCGCGTTCGGGTCGCCCTTGGAGCCATTGACGAACTGCGCCAGGCCCAGCGCGCCGGCGGCGCCGCCCTTGTTGTCGTAGGCCACCGTGTCGGCCACCTTCGCGTCCACCATCGCCTTGCCCAGGGCGCGGCCGGTGGTGTCCCAGCCGCCGCCGGGGTTGGCGGGGATCATCATCTTCACGTTGGCCGCGGCGCGGGCCGTGAGCGGCAGGGTGCCCGCGGCCGCCAGCGCGGCCAGGGACTTGAGGAAGGTGTCACGACGCATGTGGAAGGTCTCCTTGACTGATGGATGGCACGCACGCTGCAGGCGCGTTGCGTGGCTATCATGCGCGCCGCTCCTGTCAGTTGGCTGTCCGGCACCTCGGGGAAAACACTGAGCGTTGAAGATGAAAGTGCTCCTGGTCGAAGACGACCCGGCCATGCAGGCCACCCTTCAGCGCACGCTGGCGCGCCGGCAGATCGACGTGCGGCCCTGCGGCGACGGCGCGCAGGCGCTCGAACAATGGCGCGCGCTGGAGCCTGACGTGGTGGCGCTGGACCTGAGCCTGCCCGGCCTGGACGGCCTGCAGGTGCTGGCCCAGGCCCGCGCCGCCGGGCTGCGCACGCCGGTGCTGCTGCTCACCGCGCGCGGCACGGTGGGCGACCGCGTGATGGGCCTGAACGCCGGCGCCGACGACTACCTGCCCAAGCCCTTCGACCTCGACGAGCTGGAGGCCCGCCTGCGCGCCCTGCGCCGGCGCCACCAGGAGGCGCCGGGCGCCGAGCCGGTGCCCACGCCGATGGAGCTGGGCGCGCTGCGCTTCGAGCCCGCCAGCGGCGCCATCTACCTGCGCAGCGAGCCGATGGAGCTGACCCCGCGCGAGCTGGCGCTGCTGCGCGCGCTGATGGCCCGCCCCGGCCACGCGGTGAGCAAGGAGCGGCTGTTCGAGCTGGTCTTCCCGGGCGAGGCGGCCGTGCAGTACGAGGCCATCGAGGTGGTGGTCTACCGACTGCGCAAGAAGCTGGCCGGCACCGGCTGCGCCCTGATGACCCTGCGCGGCCTGGGCTACCTGCTGCGCAAGGAATGAAACCACCCCCGTTTCTCCCGGACTTCGTTCCGGTCGAATCCCCCCTCGAGGGGGCGCACCCAGCGGCCCGGCCAAGCCGGTTCCGCGGGTGCCCCCGCAAAACGACTGCGCCAGACTCGCGCATCCCATGCCATTGAGCACCGCGCCCCGCCGCACCTCGCTGCGCTTCCGGCTGCTGCTGGGCCTGCTGGCGCCGGTGGCGCTGTTCATCGTCATCAACAGCGTCAGCGTCTATCGCCAGGCGCTGGCCGCCGCCACCACCGCCTACGACCGCACCCTGCTGGCCTCGGCCAAGACCATCGGCGAGCAGCTCGACGTGACCGGCTACGACGAGGCCGCCGTGCTGCGCGCCACCGTGCCCTACTCCGCGCTGGAGGCCTTCGAGGCCGACAACCAGAGCCGCATGTACTACCGCGTCTCGACCCAGCGCGGCGAGCTGGTCTCCGGCTTCGAGGAGCTGCCCTTCTGGCACGGGCGCCTGCCGGACCGGCCGCCCTACGCCGCGCTGGTCGACTTCTACGACGACCGTTTCCGTGCCCGCCCGGTGCGCGTGGCCGTGCTGCTGCAGCCGGTGGCCAGCAGCCAGGGCCGCGGCATGGCGGTGGTGCAGGTGGCCGAGACGCTGGAGCTGCGCGAGGCGCTGGCGCGCCGCCTGCTGGTCGACATGCTGTGGCGCCAGCTCCTGCTGGCGGCGGTGATCGCCGGCGTGACGGTGCTGGTGGTGCAGCTCGCCACGCGCCCGGTGCGCGCGCTGGGCCGCGCCATCGAGGCGCGCGCGGCCGGCGACCTCTCGCCCATCGACGCGCCCGACGCGCCGCGCGAACTGCTGCCGCTGCTGGACGCGATGACCGGCGTGATGGGTCGGCTGCAGCGGCTGCTGGATCACCAGAAGCGCTTCGTGCGCGATGCGGCGCACCAGCTGCGCACGCCGCTGGCGGTGCTCAAGGCGCAGGTGCAGTCGGCGCGGCGCGGCGACCTGCCGGCGGCCGAGGCGCTGGCCGACATCGGCGGCACCGTCGAGCGCGCGACGCTGCTGGCCAACCAGATGCTCTCGCTGGCCAAGATCGAGCAGCTGCGCCAGCAGCCGGAATGGGAGACGCTGGACCTGGGCGAGGTGGTGCGCCAGGTGGCGCTGGACCTCTCGCCGCTGGTGGCGGACAAGGCACTCGACTTCGAGCTGGCCGTACAGCCGGCCGCCGTGCATGCGCACCGCTGGATGCTCACCGAGCTGGCGCGCAACCTGCTGCACAACGCCATCAAGCACAGCCCCGCGGGCGGCGGCCTGGCGGTGCGCGTGGCCGTGCAGGACGGCCGCGCCCTGCTGGGCGTGAGCGACGCCGGCCCGGGCATCCCGGCCGAGCTGCGCCAGCGCCTGTTCGCGCCCTTCGCCGCCGGCGACGTGGCGCGCGGCTCCGGCCTGGGGCTGGCCATCTGCCGCGAGATCGTCCACACGCTCGGCGGCGACATCGCGCTGGACAATCGCACGGCGCCCGACGGCCGCGTCACCGGGCTCGACGCGCTGGTCCGGCTGCCGCTGGCGCGACACTGAGCACTTCCCTCCTCATCACACTCCGCCATACACACGCCTTCATGGAGCGCATGCGCATCGACAAGTGGCTGTGGGCCGCCCGCTTCTACAAGACCCGTTCGCTCGCGGTGGACGAGATCGACCGGCACCGCGTGCAGGTCAACGGCGAGAACGCCAAGCCCTCGCGCGAGATCCGGCCGGGCGACACCGTCGCGCTGCGCCAGGGCGATGCGACGCGCACCGTGCGCGTGCTCGGCCTGAGCCTGCAGCGCGGCCCGGCGCCGGTGGCACAGCAGCTGTACGAGGAAACCCCCGAGAGCCTGGCCGCCCAGGCCGCCGCGCGCGAGCGGCGGCACGTGGCCCGCGAACCGGCGCTGGCCATCGAGCAGGGCCGCCCCACCAAGCGCGACCGCCGGCAGCTCGACCAGGCGCGCCACGGCTGGGGCGACCGCTGGAGTGCCAGCGTGGACGACGACATCAAGTAGGCTGCGCACCATGAGCCGCTTCAAGCCCTACCGGGTCGATCCCGGCCGCACCCCCGACCTGTCGCGCATCGACCCGGGCGACACGCCCTTCCTGCGCGGCGGCGGCGAGGACGAGCACCGCGCCGAACTCGACCGCCTGGCCGAGGAGCTGGACGAACTGCAGAACCTGCTGCACGCCGAGGGCCGGCGCAAGCTGCTGCTGGTGCTGCAGGGCATGGACACCAGCGGCAAGGACGGCACCATCCGCTGGGTGTTCTCGCGCACCTCGCCGCTGGGCGTGCGCGTGGCGGCCTTCAAGGCGCCCACCGAGGAGGAGAAGGCGCACGACTTCCTCTGGCGCTGCCACGCCGTGGTGCCGCGCGCAGGCGAGATCGCCGTGTGGAACCGCAGCCACTACGAAGACGTGCTGGTGCCCGTGGTCGAGGGCTGGATCGACAAGGCGGAAACCAAGCGCCGCCACGCCCAGATCAACGACTTCGAGCGCCTGCTGGCCGAGACCGGCACCACGCTGGTCAAGTGCATGCTGCACATCAGCCGCGACGAGCAGCGCGAGCGGCTGCAGGCGCGCATCGACTCGCCGGGCAAGCAGTGGAAGTTCAGCATGGGCGACCTGGCGGTGCGCACGAAATGGGCCGACTACCAGCGTGCCTACGCCAAGGCGCTGGGCGCCACCTCCACCCGCCATGCGCCGTGGTACGTGATCCCGGCCGACAGCAAGCTGCACCGCAACCTCATGATCGCCCGCTTGCTGGTGCGCACCCTGCGCAGCCTGGACCTGCGTCCGCCGCCGGCCGATCCGGCGCTGCAGGGCCTGCGGGTGGCGTAGCGCCGCCGACCGGCGCACGGCGCAGGTGCGCGAGCCAGTCGCCGCCCGGCACCACCGGCGCCCCGGCGATGCGCGCGGGGTGGATCTCGTAGACCAGGCAGCGCAGCACCGCATCCGGGTGCACGGCCACGTCGCACTCGCGCCGCAGGTACTCGCCGCTGCCGTCGGGCCGCACGCCTTCCAGCCGGTCCAGCGCCGCTTCCAGCGCCGGCCCGATGCGCCAGACCTCGCCCACCAGCTCGCCCTCGCCCGCCAGCACCGCGCCCGGGTAGGCGCCCAGGTCGTGCATCGTGCCGTGCAGCCGGGCGTGGCCGACCCAGGCCGGCGCCGGCCGCATGCAGCGGATGTCGTTGCTGCCGCCTGCGCGCAGCGTGCCGTAGACGAACACGTGGCGCGCCGGGCCGGGGGTCTCATCGGGCATGATCGGGTGCTTCCTCCGGCACATCAGAGCGCGCAGTCTATTGAACCTAGACCCCGCAGTTGACCGCTCGCAGCCTTCAGAAATCCGCATGAACACCGAACTTCGCGTCTTCGATGCCCTTCACCTTCGAGGTGACGACGCTATGCACCCGACGGCACCGCGCTCGGCGCGCCATGCGGCGTTGCTCCTCCTTGCGCACAGGAGTGCGCCGCGTCGTCGCGCCTTGCCTGGCACGCCGATCACGGCACCGTCGGGCGCATCCAACTGCCGGGTCTAGGTTGAACCCGCACCACCCGCCCCGGCTCGTCGCGTACGGCTGCCTCGCGCTGAGCATGTCGCTGGTCGGCGCCTACGTGGCGCTGTCCAAGCCGCTGACCGCCGCGTTCCCCGTCATGCTGCTGGCGTGGCTGCGCTTCGGCATCGCGGCGCTGGCCATGCCGCACTGGCTGCGCCGCCCGCCGGGCGAGCCGCCCATGACGCGCCGCACCCGCACGCTGGTCTTCCTGGAGTCCTTCCTCGGCAACTTCCTCTTCTCCGTGTGCATGCTGTTCGGCGTGACCATGACCAGCGCCGTGTCGGCCGGGGTCATCATGGCCTCGATCCCGGCGGTGGTGGCGGTGGAGAGCTGGCTGTTCCTGCGCGAGCGCATCGGCGCGCGCACCGTCGCGGCGATCGCCTGCGCGGCGCTGGGCATTGGGCTGCTGGCGCTTTCGCCCGCCCACGGCGCGGCGCCGGAAGGCACGGGCGCGCCGCCGCGCATGCCCTGGCTGGGCAACCTGCTGATCTTCTGCGCGGTGCTGTGCGAGGCCTCGTACGCGGTGATCGGCAAGTCGCTCACCGGGCGGCTGGGCCCCAAGCGCATCTCCTCGCTCATCAACCTCTGGGGCTTCGTCCTGTCCACGCCCTTCGGCGTGTGGCTGGCGCTGCACTTCGACTTCGGCGCGGTGGGCGCGGGCCTGTGGCTGCTGCTGGTCGTCTATGCGCTGGCGGCCAGCATCTGGACGGTGTGGCTGTGGATGACGGGCCTGAAGAGCGTGCCCGCCGCACGGGCCGGCGTGTTCACCGTGATGCTGCCCGTCAGTGCCGCGATGGTGGGCGTGCTGGTGCTCGGCGAGCCCCTGGCGCCCCTGCAGATGGCCGCTTTCGCGCTCGCGCTGGCGGGTGTGCTGCTCGCCACCTGGCCCGCCCGGCGCCCCGCCGCGCAGGCCCTGCATTGAGCGCACGGGCGCCGCCGCGCCCTTCCCCGAGGGAAAACGCACTCGAAAAAAACAACAACTCCCAATGAAAAATCAGCGATCTCCCTTGGAAACGCGTTTTTTCTCCCTTAGCATCCGCAATGCCAGTGGAGACTGCGTTTTCATTGGCAGAACGTTCTGTCCAAACCAAAAGGAAATCAACCATGGCAACTGCAAAGAAGGCACCGGCGAAGAAAGCGCCGGCCAAGAAGGCCGCACCGGCGAAGAAGGCAGCTCCCGCCAAGAAGGCACCGGCGAAGAAGGCCGCCCCGGCCAAGAAGGCCGCTCCGGCGAAGAAGGCGGCTCCCGCCAAGAAGGCCGCTGCGAAAAAGGCGCCCGCCAAGAAGCGCACCCCCAACGCCGCCTTCATGAAGGCCCTGACCCCCAGCCCCGCGCTGGCCGCTGTGGTGGGCTCGACCCCGCTGCCGCGCACCGCCATCGTCTCCAAGCTGTGGGACTACATCAAGAAGAACGGCCTGCAGGACAAGGCGAACAAGCGCATGATCAACGCCGACGCCAAGCTCAAGGAGATCTTCGGCAAGGCCCAGGTGTCGATGTTCGAACTGGCCTCGCTGATCGGCAAGCACGTCAAGTAAGCTGATCCAGCCCCACGAAAAAGCCGGCGCAAGCCGGCTTTTTCTTTTGCGCTTCAGCTTCTGCCCTGCGCCGCCCGGGTGATGGCGCTGAGCGTGCCGCGCGTGGTGATGACCTCCGGGTCCAGCGGGATCTCGATCAGCGTGCCCGTCTCGCAGGCCAGCGCGCGCAGCAGCGCCGGCTCGAATTGCGCCGTCTCGGTCACCCGCTCGGCGGCATAGCCGTAGGCGCGCGCCAGCGCGCAGAAATCCGGGTTGGCGAGTGCGGTGCCGCTCACGCGCTCGGGGTACTCGCGCTCCTGGTGCATGCGGATGGTGCCGTACATGCCGTTGTTCAGCAGCACGACGATGCTCCTGCCGCCGTGCTGGACGGCGGTGGCCAGTTCCTGCCCGTTCATCAGGAAATCGCCGTCGCCGGCGATCGTGAAGGCCACGCGGCCGGTCGCGATGCTGGCCGCGACGCCGGCCGGCACGCCGTAGCCCATTGCGCCGCTGGTGGGCGCGAGCTGGGTCTTGAAGCCCTTGGCCAGGCCGTGGTGGCGGAAGAAGCGATGGATCCAGCTCGCGAAGTTGCCGGCGCCGTTGGTCAGCACGGCGTCGGCGGGCAGATGTGCCTGCAGGCTGCGCACGATGGCCGGCATGTCGATGGGGCCGGGCAGCGGCTGCGGCACCAGGTTGGCCTCGTAGTCGGCATGCGCGGCCTCGGCCCAGGCGCGCCAGGGCAGTTCGGGCGGCGGCGCCAGCGTCTCGAGCGCGCAGGCGGCGGCGTTCATGGTCGTGTTGAACGCCAGGTCGGCCTGGTAGACGCGGTTGAGTTCTTCCGCGTCGGCGTGGAAGTGCACCAGCTTCTGCTTCGGCCGCGGCGCCTCCAGCAGCGTGTAGCCGCCGGTGGTCATCTCGCCCAGGCGCGGGCCGACGGCGATCACCAGGTCGGCCTCGCGCACGCGCGCCGCCAGCTTCGGGCTGATGGCGATGCCGACGTCGCCCGCGTACAGCGGGTGGTGGTTGTCGAAGGTGTCCTGGAAGCGGAAGGCGTTGGCCACCGGCAGTTGCCATTGCTCCGCGAAGCGCTGCAGCGCCTGCGCGGACTGCGGCGTCCAGCCGCCGCCGCCGGCGATCACCAGCGGGCGCTGCGCGGCCAGCAGCATCCCGCGCAGTTCATCCAGGCCGGCCGGGTCTGCCCAGGCCAGGGCCGGCGCCACCCGCGGCAGCGGCACGGCCTGCACGGGGGTGCGCAGCATGTCCTCCGGCAGCACCAGCACCACCGGGCCGGGACGGCCGTTCATGGCGGTGGCGAAGGCACGCGCCACGTACTCGGGCAGCCGCGCCGCCTCGTCCACCCGCTCCACGCGCTTGGCGAAGCCCTTGGTGCTGGGGCCGAAGAAGCTGGCGTAGTCCACCTCCTGGAAGGCCTCGCGGTCGCGGAAGTCGCTGCCGACGTCGCCGACCAGCAGCACCATCGGCGTCGAGTCCTGGAAGGCGGTGTGCACGCCGATCGAGGCGTTGGTCGCGCCGGGGCCGCGCGTGACGAAGCACACGCCCGGCCGGCCGGTGAGCTTGCCGTGCGCCTCGGCCATGAAGGCGGCCCCGCCCTCCTGCCGGCAGATGACGAAGCGGATGCGGTCGGCGTGGTCGTGGAACCCGTCCAGCGCCGCGAGGTAGCTCTCGCCCGGCACGCCGAACACGTGGCTGACGCCCTGGGCGACGAGGCATTCGACGAGAAGGTGGCCGGCAAGCTGAGGGGTCATGATCGGGAGGGTGTGTGCAGTTGGGCGATTATCGGCAGCCATGATTGCGACGCCCCTCAATTAACCGTACAGTGAATAAAACAGCATGAGCGCCCCTCCCATCGCCACCGAACCCCGTCTGCGCGACGCCGAGCGCTCGCAGGCCGCCATCCTGCTGGCCGCGCGCGAGGAGTTCGCGTCCTTCGGCCTGGCAGGGGCGCGCGTCGACCGCATCGCCGAGCGCGCCGAGGTCAACAAGCGCCTCATCTACTACTACTTCGGCAGCAAGGACGACCTGTTCCTGGCGGTGCTGGAACAGGCCTACGCCGACATCCGCAACGCCGAGAAGCAACTGCACCTGCTGGAGATGGAGCCGGCCGCCGCCGTGCGCCGGCTCACCGAGTTCACGTGGGAGTACTACCTGGCACACCCCGAGTTCATCACGCTGCTGAACAGCGCCAACCTGCACCTGGCGCGGCACCTGGAGAAGTCGCAGCGCGTGCAGGAGATGAACTCGCCGCTGGTCCAGACGCTGGGCGACATCCTCGAGCGCGGCCGCCGCGACGGCCTGTTCCGCGGCGGCATCGACCCGGTGCAGCTCTACATCTCGATCGCCGGCATCGCCTACTTCTACCTGTCCAACAACCACACGCTGTCGGCGATCTTCGGGCGCGACCTGATGTCGCACAAGGCGCGCGCCGAGCGGCTCTCGCACATGTGCGACGTCATCCTAGGGTATGTCCTGAAAGATTGAGGCCGCCGACGCGTTGACCTTTCTTTCTCGAAGACACCACAATTCACTCGTTAGTTAATTGCAACACGAGGGATTTCCACATGACCGTGTCTTCGCTCGCAGGCCTGACCCGCCGGACCGCCCTGTTCACCGCCCTGTCGCTGGCAGCCTCCTGCGCGTTCGCGCAGTGGAAGCCTTCTCGCCCCATCAACCTGATCGTGCCGTGGGCCGCCGGCGGCTCCACCGACCAGGTCACGCGCGTCGCCGCCATCGAGCTGGAGAAGGCGCTGGGCCAGACGATCGTGATCGTCAACCAGCCCGGCGCATCCGGCGCCATCGGCACCAAGAGCGCGCTGGACGCACCGAAGGACGGCTACACCTGGACGGCAGGCGCCGCGCAGGACCTGGGCGCCTACGAGACGCTGGGCTCGCTCAAGACGCGCATGAGCGACTGGCACCTGTTCCTTTCGGTGGCGAACATCCAGGTGATCGGCGTCAACCCCTCCACGCCCTACAAGACGGCCAAGGACCTGATCGACGCCATGAAGGCCAAGCCGGGGCAGATCTCGGTGGCGACCGCCGGCGTCACCTCGGCCGGCCACAACGCGATGGACTTCATCACCAAGGCCACCGGCGTGAAGTACCGCGAGGTGGCCTACGACGGCGGCAACCCCGCCGTGGTGGCCACGGTGGCGGGCGAGACCGAGGTGACGACCCAGTTGGCGGTGGAACAGGCCGACATGCTGCGCGGCAAGCGCCTGCGCGCCCTGGCCACGGTGAGCAGCAAGCCGCTGGAGATCGAGGGCTACGGCACCATCCCGCCGCTGTCGGACAGCGTGCCCGGCTTCACCGCGCCGCCCAACTACTTCGGCATCTTCATCCCCAAGGGCGTGCCGGACGAGGTGGTGCAGACGGTGCAGAAGATCTGGACCGAGAGCATCCCCAAGAGCGAGGCGCTGAAGAAGTACGCCCTGAGCCGCGGCGCGCTGTTCGATCCGCTCTCCGGCGACGCTGCGCAGAAGGCCGTGGCGCCCGCGGTGCAGGCCAACGCCTGGAACCTGTTCGCGGCCGGCAAGGCGAAGGTCTCGCCGGACACGGTCGGCATCCCCAAGCCCTGACGCGCCGGCGATGAGTTCCTCCGACGAGGCTGGCACGCAGCAAGCGCACGGCGAGGAAGCCGCCTCGCCGCGCGCCGACTTCAAGGACGCGATCGGCTGGACCGCGCTCGGCGTGGCCACGCTGATCGGCTCCATCACGATGGACCGGCTGGAAAGCCAGGGCATCAACCCCTACACGGTGCCCGGCCTGCTGCCGGGCCTGCTGGGGATCGCGCTGATCCTGCTGGGCGCCGTCATGGCCGTGCGCAGCTGGCGCCGCGGCGCCCTCCGGCCGAAGGCGCATGCCGCCGATCCGATGCGGGCGCAGCAGCGCCGACGCGTCGGCCTGACGATCGCCCTGTGCACGGGCTACTCGGTGGTGCTGGTGGGGCACGGCCTGCCGTTCTGGCTCGCCTCGTCCATCTACGTCACCGCGTCCATCCTGCTGTTCCAGCGGCTGAGCCTGGACGAGGCCGAGCGGCGGCTGGGGTTGCGCGCGTGGGCCAAGGCCCTGGCCATCGGCGTCGGCGTGTCCCTCGTCATCTCGCTGGTCTTCGAGCAGGTCTTCCTGGTCCGTCTTCCTTGAAACCGCCGCCCGCCTCGCGGCGCCGCGGCGGCCTCTCCTCCCCCCCCTCTCTCAAGAGCTGACTCATGTTGCAGGGCCTCACCGACCTCGGCCAAGCCTATCTGAGCTTTCTCAACCCGATGACGCTGCTCTACGGGCTGGGCGGCGCCTTCGTCGGCATCGTGATGGGCATCCTGCCGGGGCTGTCGGCCACGCTGGCCATTGCGCTGCTGACCACGCTGACCATCAAGCTCAGCCCCAACGACGCCATCCTGGTGCTGATCTGCTCCTACGTGGGCGCGCTGTACGGCGGCTCGCGCACGGCCATCCTGCTGAACATCCCCGGCACCGCGGCCAACGCTGCCTCCTGCGCCGACGGCCACGCGCTGGCGCTGCAGGGCCAGGCCGGGCGCGCCATCGGCATCGCCACCAGCGGTGCCTTCGTCAGCACGCTGATCGGCGTGGTCTGCCTGGCGCTGTTCACGCCGCTGCTGGCCGAGGTGGCGCTCAAGTTCGGCGCCTTCGAGTTCTTCTGGCTGGCGCTGTTCGGCGTGACCATGTCGGGCAGCATCGTGGGCGACGACCCGATCAAGGGCTGGCTCATGGGCCTGCTCGGCCTGCTGCTGGCACAGGTCGGCCAGGAAAGCCTCTACGCCTACGACCGCTTCACCTTCGGCTGGGACGAGCTGGCCGGCGGCATCGGCCTGATCCCGGCGCTGGTCGGCGCCTTCGGCCTGGCGGAGGTGCTGACCACGCTGGCCGACCCGATCGAGCGCAAGATCATCGACATGAAGGACTCGGTGCTGCCGCGCTGGCGCGAGGTGATCCAGTACCGCTGGACGGTGCTGCGCTCGGGCATCATCGGCGTGGCGACGGGCCTGCTGCCCGGCGTGGGCGAGGACGCCGGCGCCTGGATGTCCTATGCCGCGGCCAAGGCCGTGAGCAAGGAGAAGGAGCAGTTCGGCAAGGGCTCCATCGACGGGCTGATGGCGGCCGAGACGGGCGACATGTCCTCCATTCCCGGCCACATCATTCCCTCGCTGGCGCTGGGCATCCCCGGCTCGGCGCCCTCGGCGGTGCTGATGGCGGCCATGATCATCCACGGCGTGCAGCCCGGGCCGATGCTGATGATCCAGAACCCGCACTTCATCTACCACGTGGTCGCCATGACCACGCTGGCCTCCATCACCATCCTGCTGTTCGGCCTGTTCGGCGTGCGGCCGCTGCTGCACGTGCTGAAGGTGCGCCGCGGCATCCTCATGCCGATCGTCTTCGTGCTGTGCACGGTGGGCGCCTTCGCCACCGCTTCACGCCTGTTCGATGTGTACGTGATGCTGGCGATCGGCATCGGCGCCTTCTTCCTGCGCCGCCGCGGCTACGAGATGGCGCCGCTGGTGCTGGGCCTGGTGCTGGGTCACTTGCTCGACAAGAGCCTGCGCCGCGGGCTGGTGCTGTCCGACGGCAGCATCGCGCCCTTCTTCACCCGACCGATCTGCATCGTGTTCGCCGCGGTGACCGTCTTCACGCTGCTGATGTACCTGCCCTCGTTCAAGGCCGCGGTGAAGTCCTTCGCCGGCGCCATCGGCGGGCGCATCGCCGCGTTGTTCGGCCGCAAGGCGGGCACCTGATGAGGATCGGCCTGTGCAACGAGGTGCTGGCGGCCTTGCCGCTCCCGCGCCAGTGCGAGTACGCGGCGGCGCTGGGCTATGACGGCCTGGAGATCGCGCCCTTCACGCTGGACGACGCGCCCGAGCGCATCACCACGGCGCAGGCGGCGCGCATCCGGGCCACGGTCGAGTCCTTCGGCCTGGTGGTCACCGGGCTGCACTGGCTGCTGGTGCGGCCCGAGGGCCTGTCGCTGACTGATCCCGACGCCGCGCTGCGCGAGCGCACGCTGCAGGTGATGGAGCGCCTGGTGGGGCTGTGCGCCGAACTCGGCGGCGCCGTGCTCGTGCACGGTTCGCCCAGGCAGCGCGCCGTCGCGCCCGGCGAAGACAAGGCCACCGCCCTGGGCCGCCTGCAGGAAGGTCTGGCGCGCGCCGCCCGCGCGGCCGCGGCGCACGGGCTGGTCTACTGCATCGAGCCGCTGTCGCGGCACGAGACCGAGGTGGTCAACACCATCGAGGAGGCGGCCGGCCTGGTGCGCGCGGTGAACGAACCCGCCCTGCGCACCATGCTCGACTGCAGCGCCGCGGGCCTGGCCGAATCGGCACCGGTGCCCGAGCTGATCGACCGCTGGCTGCCCACCGGCCTGATCGGCCACGTGCAGGTCAACGACCCCAACCGCCGCGCCCCCGGCCAGGGCGGGATGCGCTTCGCGCCGATCCTCGCCGCGCTCAAGCGCCATGCCTATGCAGGCGCCATCGGCGTCGAGCCCTTCGACTACGTGCCCGACGGGCCGGGTGCGGCGGCCTTCGCCGCGGGCTACCTGCGCGGGCTGCGCGAGGCGCTCGACTGCTGAAGCAATCCCTCTCGCCGCCATGTCCGTTCCCTTCCGCATCACCGACATCCAGCTCTACGAACGCGGCGTGCGCATGCGCCTGCCCTTCCGCTTCGGCGTGGTCACGCTGACGGCCTGCCCGCAGGCCTTCGCGCGGGTGCGCATCGCCACCGCCGACGGACGCGAGGCCGAGGGCGCCGCCGCCGAACTGCTGGCCCCCAAGTGGTTCGACAAGAACCTGGCCCTGAGCAACGAGGACAACTTCGAGCAGCTGCGCGCCTCGCTGCGCCTGGCGCGCGATGCCTACCTGGGCGGCGCGGCCGAAGCGGCCGAGCGCGACGCCTTCGGCCACTTCGCGGCGCACTACCAGCCGCAGATCGACACCGCCGCGCGGCAGGGCCTGAACCCGCTGATCGCCTGCTTCGGCCCCGCCCTGATCGACAAGGCCCTGCTGGACGCGCTGTGCCGAGCGCAGGGCCTGCCCTTCCACGAGGCGATGCAGCGCAACCTGCCGGGCATCGACGCGCGCCTGACGGGCGACCTCGCCGGCTTCGACATCGACGCCTTCCTGGCGAACCTGGCGCCGTCGCCCGCCGTCGCGCTGCGGCACACGGTCGGCATGCTCGACCCGATCACCGGCGCCGACATCGCGCAGCGGCTGGACGACGGCCTGCCCGAGAGCCTGGAGGACGTGGTGGCGGCCACCGGCTGCCGCCACTTCAAGCTCAAGGTCGCCGGCGACGCCGAGGCCGACATCGCGCGCCTCACGCGCATCGCGCAGGTGCTGGACGACAGCCTGCCCGACTACCAAGTCACGCTGGACGGCAACGAGCAGTTCGCCGATGCCGCGTCGGCCGCAGCCTTCTGGCAGCAGGTGGAACGCACGCCCGCCCTGCGCCGGCTCGCGCAGGCCACGCTCTACATCGAGCAGCCGCTGCCGCGCGCCATCGCGCTGGACAGCGACGTGCACCCGCTGGCCGCGATGCGGCCGGTGCTGATCGACGAGTCCGACGCCACGCTGGACGCCTTCCCGCGCGCGCTGGCCTGCGGCTACACGGGCGTCTCCAGCAAGGCGTGCAAGGGCATCTACCGCTCGGTGCTCAACGCGGCACGCTGCCGGCAGCTCAACGAGCAGGCCCTACGCGAGGGCCGCGAGGCCGTCTACTTCATGTCGGCGGAAGACCTGACCACGCAGGCCGGCCTGGCCGTGCAGCAGGACCTGGCGCTGGTCAGCCTGCTCGGGCTCGCGCACGTGGAGCGCAACGGCCACCACTACGTCGACGGCTTCGGCACCGCGCCGCCCGCCGAGGCGCAGGCCTTCGCCGCCGCCCATGCCGACCTGTACCAGCCGCCCGGCCGGCCGCGCCTGCACATCCAGGGCGGACAGATCGGCCTGCGCAGCCTCCATGCCGCCGTCGGCTTCGCCACGGCCGCCCATCCGCTGTGGGACACGCTGCAGCCGATCGCCGGGCCGCAATAAGTCACCAAATAGTTAATTTCCAGACAGCCCGCACAGCGCGCCTCGGCCGCCTCGCGAACCACCCGGCACGCCGATTCCGCGCCGACCCCTCCATTTATTGGGGGAAACCATCAGACGTCACGGCATGGCAAGTCTTGAAGCCGTCCATGCATCACCCCTAGAATAGCCATCAATTCACCAATTAGTTAATTAACCCAGGCACCCGGAGAGACAACCGTGAAACTTGCCATCTTCCTTCCCGCACTGGCCGCGCTCGCCATCGCCGCCCCTGCCCAGGCGCAGGACGGCTACCCCAACAAGCCCATCCGCGTCGTCGTGCCCTTCGCGGCCGGCAGCACCACCGACATCATTGCGCGCGCCATCGCCGACAAGATGGGCCAGAGCATGGGCCAAACGCTGGTGGTGGACAACCGCGGCGGCGCCAGCGGCACCATCGGCCAGCAGGTGGTGGCCTCGGCCGCGCCCGACGGCTACACGATCATGATTCACTCGTCCTCGCACACGGTGAGTCCGTCCACCTTCGCCAAGCTGCCCTTCGACACGCTGGCCGACTTCGCGCCCGTCACGCCCATCAGCACCACGCCCAACGTGCTGGTCATCTCGCCGGCCAAGGGCGTCAAGTCGGTGCAGGAACTCGTGGCGAAGGCGAAGGCCGAGCCGGGCAAGATGAACTTCGCCTCCGCCGGCCAGGGCAGCGCCACGCACCTGAACGCCGAGAAGTTCAAGATGGCCGCGAAGATCGACGCGACCAACATCCCGTTCAAGGGCTCCGGCGAAGCCGTGAGCGAGGTGCTCGCGGGCCGGGTGGACTACTACTTCTCGCCCATCGCGCCGGTGATCGGCCAGATCCGCGAGGGCCAGTTGCTCGCCCTGGCCGTGGGCTCGCCCCGGCGCGCCGCCGCCCTGCCCGACGTGCCGACCACGGCCGAAGCCGGCGTGCCCGGCTCGGAGTTCAACTTCTGGATCGGCATGATGGCCCCGGCCAAGACGCCGCGCGCCATCGTCAACCGCCTGCACGACGAGGTGGTCAAGGCCCTGGCGACGCCGGAGGTCAAGGAGCGCTTCCTGAAGCTGGGCGCCGACGCCTGGACGCTCAAGCCCGAAGCCTTCGACGCCTACATCCGCGACGAGATCAAGAGCAACGCCGCGCTGGTGAAGGCGGCCGGCCTCTCGCCCGCGCAGTGACGCTCTTCTTCCCCACCCTTCATCCCTGAGGCAAAAGACATGGCAACCCAACGACTCGGCCTGATCATGCACGGCGTCACCGGACGCATGGGCATGAACCAGCACCTGATCCGCTCCATCGTGGCGATCCGCGCCCAGGGCGGCGTGACGCTCTCGAACGGCGACAAGGTGATGCCCGACCCGATCCTGATCGGCCGCAACGCCGAGAAGATCGAGGCGCTGGCCAAGGCGCACGGCATCGCGCGCTGGGGCACCGACCTGGACGCCGCGCTGGCCAACCCCGACGACACCGTCTTCTTCGACGCCGGTACCACGCAGATGCGCCCCACCCTGCTGGCCAAGGCGATCCGCGCCGGCAAGCACGTCTACTGCGAGAAGCCCATCGCCACCAACCTCAACGAGGCGGTGGAGATCGCCCGGCTGGCCGAGGAGGCCGGCAGGACCAGGGGGCTGAAGCACGGCGCCGTGCAGGACAAGCTTTTCCTGCCCGGCCTGCGCAAGCTCGACATGCTGCGCCGCGCCGGCTTCTTCGGCCGCATGCTCTCGGTGCGCCTGGAGTTCGGCTACTGGGTGTTCGAGGGCGACCTGCAGCCCATCCAGCGCCCGAGCTGGAACTACCGCAAGGAAGACGGCGGCGGGATGATCCTGGACATGATGTGCCACTGGCGCTACGTGCTGGACAACCTGTTCGGCGAGGTGAAGTCGGTGAGCTGCCTGGGCGCCACCCACATCCCGAAGCGCTGGGACGAGAACGACCAGCCCTACGAGGCCACCGCCGACGACGCCGCCTACGCCACCTGCGAACTGACCGGCCACAACGGCGAGCCGGTGATCGCGCAGATCAACATGAGCTGGGTCACGCGCGTGCGGCGCGACGACCTGGTGACCTTCCACGTCGACGGCACCGACGGCTCGGCCGTGGCCGGGCTGCAGGAGTGCCGCGCCCAGTCGCGCGTGGCGACGCCGCGGCCGGTGTGGAACCCGGACATCAAGCAGACCATGAACTTCTTCGACCAGTGGCAGGAGATCCCGGACTCCCAGGTCTACGACAACGGCTTCAAGATCCAGTGGGAGCACTTCATCCGCCACGTGGTGGAGGACGCGCCCTACAAGTGGACGCTGCCCGAGGGCGCCAAGGGCGTGCAGCTGGTCGAGGCCGCGCTGCAGAGCTGGGGCGAGCGGCGCTGGATCGACGTGCCGGCGCTGGTCGTCTGACGCCGCGGAGCACGCCATGGCACTGACCCTGCGACTGCCCACGGCCGCCCGCGCGATCGAGACCTACACACTGCGCGGCAGCGTGCCGGTGAAGCCGCCCGCGGGCGTGAAGTTCGACCGCATCGCCTACTCGGCCGCGCACGTCGTGGCCGACCCGCTGGCCGCCGTCGACCCCTGGCTCACGGCCGCGGTGGACTGGGACGCCACCATCGCCTACCGCCGCCACCTGTGGTCGCTGGGCCTGGGCGTGGCCGAGGCGATGGACACCGCACAGCGCGGCATGGGCCTGGACTGGAAGACCTCGCTGGAGCTGATCCGCCGCTCGCTCGACGCCGCGAAGGACGTGCCTGGCGCCTTCGTCGCCAGCGGCTGCGGCACCGACCACCTCGACATCGACGCCGTGAAGAGCGTCGACGACGTGATCCGCGGCTACGAGGAGCAGATGGACGCCATCGAGGCGCTGGGCGGCAAGCTCATCGTGATGGCCAGCCGCGCCCTGGCCCGCGTGGCGACCGGCCCGGCCGACTACGAGCGCGTCTACGGCCGCGTGCTGAGCCAGGCGAAGCAGCCGGTGGTGCTGCACTGGCTGGGCGACATGTTCGACCCGGCGCTGGCCGGCTACTGGGGCACGCAGGACCTGGACGCCGCGATGGACACGGCGCTGGGCATCATCGCCGCGCATGCCGCCAAGGTGGACGGCATCAAGATCTCGCTGCTCGACAAGGACAAGGAGATCGCCATGCGCCGGCGCCTGCCGCCGGGCGTGCGCATGTACACCGGCGACGACTTCAACTACGCCGAGCTGATCGCCGGCGACGGCTTCGGCAGCGAGCCGACGCACGGCAGGAGCGACGCGCTGCTGGGCATCTTCGACGCCATCGCGCCGGCGGCCAGCGCCGCGCTGGGCGAGCTGGCGGCCGGCAACACGGAGCGCTTCCACGCCATCCTCGGCCCCACCGTGCCGCTGTCGCGCCACATCTTCCAGGCGCCCACGCGCTTCTACAAGACGGGCGTGGTCTTCATGGCCTGGCTCAACGGGCACCAGTCGCACTTCACGATGGTGGGCGGCCAGCAGAGCACGCGCTCGCTGCAACACCTGGCCGAACTGTTCCGCCTGGCGGACGCGGCCGACCTGCTGGAGCGGCCCGAACTCGCGGTGCAGCGCATGAAGACGCTGCTGGCCACCTACGGCGTGGAATGACATGAACCCCCACGCTCATCACTTCGTGTATCGCTGCCCCCCGAGGGGGCGCTCAGTGCCCTTCGGGCAGCCGGACGGGCACTGACATGCGCGACTTCTCCGCCGACCACGACTGGCTCTCCGTCAACACCGCCACGCTGCGCCGGCAGCACGGCGCGGAAGTGCCGCTCGCGAAGATCATCGACCAGTGCGCGGCGCAGGGCGTGCGCGCCATCAGCCCCTGGCGCGACCAGGTGGCGGCGGCCGGCCTCGACGCCGTGGCGCGGCAGTTGAAGGCGCACGGCATGGCGCTCTCCGGCTACTGCCGCGGCGGTTTCTTCCCGGCCGCCGACGCGGCCGGCCTGAAAGCGGCATTGGACGACAACCGCCGCGCCATCGACGAGGCGAAGACGCTCGACGCCCCCTGCCTGGTGCTGGTGGTCGGCGCCCTGCCCGGCGCGCTGGAAGGCAGGCCGGCCTACAAGGACATCGCCCGCGCGCGCGGCGAGGTGCGCGACGGCATCGCCGCCTCGCTGGCGTACGCGCGCGAGGTCGGCATGCCGCTGGCCATCGAGCCGCTGCACCCCATGCAGGCGGCCGACCGCGCCTGCATCAACACGCTGGAGCATGCGCTCGACCTGTGCGACGAGCTGGACCCGGCCCGCAGCGGCATGCTGGGCGTGGCGCTGGACGTCTACCACGTCTGGTGGGACCCGAAGCTGCACCAGCAGACCGAACGCGCCGGCCGGGAGCGCCTGCTCGCCTACCACGTCTGCGACTGGCTCGCGCCCACGCGCGACCTGCTCAACGACCGGGGCATGATGGGCGACGGCGTGATCGAACTGAAGAAGATCCGCGGCTGGGTGGAAGACGCCGGCTTCGCCGGCTTCAGCGAGGTCGAGATCTTCTCCGCGCAGGACTGGTGGCAGCGCAGCGGCGAGGAGACGCTGGCGACCTGCATCGAGCGCCACCGCAGCGCGGTGTAGCCCCGCGGCGGCGCGGGCAGCGCCGCCGCGCTACCCTCGCGCGCTTGCTGCTGCCCATGCCGACCTCCTCCCCCACCCCCCGCTCCCCCGCCCGCCGCGCCATCGTGCTGATGGTGGGCGCCTCCGCCTGCTTCGCCACCAACGACGCGCTGGTCAAGTTCGTCAGCCAGTCGCTGCCTTCGGGGCAGGTCATCCTGCTGCGCAGCCTGATCGCGGCGGCGCTGATCCTGCTGGTTGCCCGGCACACGGGCGCCACGCGGCAGCTCGGCCTGGCGCGCGGCCCGCGCGTGCTGTGGCGCAGCGTGGCCGACGCCTTCGGCACCTCGATGTACCTGCTGTCGCTGTTCCACCTTCCGCTGGCCAACGCCACCGCCATCAACCTGGCGGCGCCGGTGTTCATGACGGTGCTGGCCGTGCTGCTGCTGGGCGAGCGCGCCTCGGCCGCGCGCTGGTCGGCGGTGGGCCTGGGCTTCGCCGGCGTACTGGCCGTGGTGCAGCCCACCGGCGACGGCTTCAACGCCTGGGCGCTGCTGTGCGTGACCGGCACGCTGCTGCACGCGGTGCGCGACCTGCTCACGCGGCGCATCGACCCCGCCGTGCCCTCGCTGGTCATCGCGCTGTCCAGCGCCGTGGCGCTGGGCCTCATCGGCGGCGCGATGCTGCTGTGGCAGGGCTGGCGGCCGGTGGCGTGGTGGCACCTGGCGCTGCTCGCGGCGGCCGCTTCGCTGCTGACCTCGGCCTACCTGCTGCTCATCGGCAGCCTGCGGCTGGCGGAGATCTCGCTGACCGCGCCTTTCCGCTACAGCTCGCTGCTGTTCGCCGTGCTGCTGGGCTACGGCGTGTGGGGCCACGTGCCCAACGCCTGGGCCTGGGCCGGCATCGCGCTGCTGGTGGGCTCGGGCCTGTACATGGTGTACAGCGAGCGCGGCCGCAGCGCCGCGGCCCAGGCGCTGACGCAGCCGCCCGAGTGACAGCGCGGTTTCCCGCGGCTGTCTAGAATCCCCCGGCGGCCCCGACTCCAGCGGGGCCGCAAGCGTTCTCAGGGCGGGGTGCAATTCCCCACCGGCGGTGATGGCGGCGCCTCGCAAGGGCAGCCGCACGAGCCCGCGAGCGGCCATGCCTCGCAACGAGGTGCGGTGTCAGCAGACCCGGTGCGATCCCGGGGCCGACGGTCACAGTCCGGATGAAAGAGAGCGCGAAATGCGGCGACCCGCCCGCGCTCCCTTGCGCGCGCGTGCGGTGCAGCCGTTCTTTCGTGCGCCCTGATTCAGGCAACCCTTCCTACCAAGGCAAACCATGAGTCAGCTCAACGACCTTCCTCTCTCCTCCTTTGCGGCGGGCGGCAACCAGCGCATCGCGCTGGTCGAAGCCCAGTGGCATGCGGAGATCGTCCACCAGGCGCGCGACGCCTTCCTCGAGGAGATGGCGCGCCTGGGCGTGCCGCGCGAGCGCATCGACGTGCTCGACGTGCCCGGCGCCTTCGAGATCCCGCTGCACGCCAAGCGCCTCGCTCTCTCGGGCCGCTACGCCGCGGTGGTGTGCTGCGCGCTGGTGGTGGACGGCGGCATCTACCGCCACGAATTCGTCGCCAACACCGTCGTCAGCTCGCTGATGGCGCTGCAGCTGGAAACCGGCGTGCCGATGATCTCGGCCGTGCTCACGCCGCACCACTTCCACGAGCACATCGAGCACCGCAAGTACTTCCAGCGGCATTTCGCCGTGAAGGGCACCGAGGCGGCCGAGGCCTGCGTGAAGACCATCGAGGGGCTGGCGCGGGTGGATGCGCTGATCGCGGCCTGAGCGCGCCGCGACGCAGGCGCGGCAGGCCCTTGCCGCCCGCCTGCCCGGCCGCGACACTGGCCCGATGGCACAGGACGCATCCACCCCCTACACCCTCTACGGCGCGCCCGGTTCGGGCGCCACCCCCATCCATGCGGCGATGACGCTGATCGGCCTGCCGGTGCGCGCTGTGGACATCGCGCCCTGGGAAGGCGAGGCCGAGCGCGAGCGCGCCGGGCAGGTCAACCCGGCACGCCAGGTGCCGGCCCTGGTCACGCCCGAGGGTGAACTGCTCACCGAAAGCGCCGCCATCCTGGTCTGGCTGGGCGACCGCCACCCCGAGGCCGGCCTGGCGCCCCTGCCCGCCGACCCGCTGCGCGGCCAGTACCTGCGCTGGATGAGCTACGTCGCCACGCAGATCTATGCGCTGTTCTGGGTGCGCGACGCGCCCGGCCGCCTGACCGCCGACGCCGCCGCGCAGGCGGTGCTGCTGGAGCGCTCGGCCGAGCGCATCGCCGAATGCTGGCGCCTGATGGACGCGGGCATCCGCCCGCTGGGCGCGCCGGAGCGGCCCTGGCTGCTCGGCGAGCGTCCGAGCCTGCTGGACCTGTACGTCGCCGTCGCCTCGCGCTGGACGCCCAAGCGGCGCCGCTTCTATGCCGAGGCGCCCTTCATGGCCGGCGCCGTGCGCCGCGTCGATGCGCTGCCAGCCCTGGCCGCGTTCTGGGCCGAGCGCTTTCCCTTCTCGCCCGGCTGGGAAGACGACTGAACCGCAGCGGCGCTCAGCCCGCCGGGCAGGCCGCGATTTCGGCCTGCGTGAAGCGGCTGCCCGGCGCCACGCCGGGCGCGCCCTGCGCCACCTCCAGCACGCCTTCGCGCCAGCGCAGGCCCGGGCGTGGCGGCCCGCCCACCGGCGGCGGCAGTTGCGCGCCGTGGATGCGCCCCTCCCACCGGTGCGGCACCGGCCCCTCGATCTGCGCGCGGTAGTGCTGGAAGCGCTGTGCGATACGCAATGCCACCGGCCCGGCGCACCACAGGCCGTCCACCGGCGCCGGCACCCGCCACAGGTGCACGCGGCTGAGCTTCTCCCGGCCCACCGCCTTGTCGGGCACGGGCAGCGTGGCCGTCCGGTCCGGCCGCCAGTCGCCCAGGTCCCAGTCGTGCGAGACGATGCGCGTGCCTGGCGCCAGCGCCAGCAGGCGCGGCCGCAGCTGCAGGTTGATCTCCGGCAGCAGGTACATGGTGACCACCGTGGCGCGCGACAGGTCGGTCTGGAACAGGTCCTCGGTGCGGAACGCGACCCGGTCCGCCACGCCCGCCTGCTGCGCATGCGCACGGCTGCGCTGCACCAGTTCCGGCACGATCTCCACGCCCAGGCCGCTGGCGCCGAAGCGCCGCGCCGCCGTGATGACGATGCGGCCGTCGCCCGAGCCCAGGTCGATCAGGTGATCCCGGGGGCCCACGCCCGCCAGCTCCAGCATGCCGAGCGTGACGTGGTCGGGCGTGGTGATGAAAGGCACCTCCTCCACCCACTGCGCGGCCGCGGCCGCCGCAGCGCAGGCGAACGGAAGGAAGACGGCGAATCGGCGCAGCATGGGCGCGAGTATGGCGCTGCGCTGCCTATCATCGGCGCATGCCCTCATCCGACTACGTCATCTATCACAACCCCGGCTGCAGCACCTCGCGCAATGTGCTCGCCATGCTGCACGAGCGCGGCATCGAGCCGACCGTCGTCGAGTACCTGAAGACCCCGCCGGGCCGCGAGCGCCTGGCCGAGCTGGCCGCCGCCATGGGCGGCTCCGTGCGCGAGCTGCTGCGCCGGAAGGCCCCGCCCTACGAGGAACTGGGCCTGGACGACCCCAAGTGGACCGACGCGCAACTGCTCGACTTCATGGTGGAACACCCGGTCCTGATGGAACGCCCGGTCGTCGTCACGCCGCTGGGCACGCGGCTGTGCCGGCCGAAGGAGAAGGTGCTGGAGGTGCTGCCGGCGGCCTGAAGGCAGCTTCTGATCACCACGCCTCCATCCACGGACGCACTTCCGTCTCGTGGGTCCACGCATCGCGCGGCTGCGCATGCAACTGCCAATACAGCTCGGCGATGTGCGCCGGATCGACGATGCCGCCCTGCGCCCGGGTGGCATAGCGCTCGGGGAAGTTGCTGCGGATGAACTCGGTGTCGATGGCGCCGTCGACGATCGGGTGCGCCACGTGGATGCCCTTGGGCCAGAGCTCCCGGGCCATGCTCTGCGCCAGCGCGCGCAGCCCGTGCTTGGCGCCGGCGAAGGCCGCGAAGCCCTCGCGCCCGCGCAGGCTGGCCGTCGCGCCGGTGAAGATGATGGTGCCGCGGCCCCGCGGCAGCATCGCCTTGGCCGCCTCGCGCCCCATCAGGAAGCCGGCGAAGCAGGCCATCTCCCAGACCTTGTAGTACACCCGCGCCGTCGTCTCGGTGATGCCGAAGCGGACGTTGGCGCCGATGTTGAAGACGGCCACCTCGATCGGCGCGATCTCGGCCTCGATCTTCTGCACCAGGGCCACCATCTCCTCTTCCTTGCGCGCATCCGAGCCGAAGCCGTGCGCCTCGCCGCCCGCGGCGCGGATCCGGTCGACCAGGGGCTGGAGCTTGTCGGCGCTGCGCCGTGTCACGCACGCCACGTAGCCCTCGCGCGCGAAGCGCTCGGCGATGGCGCCGCCGGTGGCGTCGCCGGCGCCGATGACCAGGATGGCCTTCTTGTCCGTCATGGGAATCTCCTTCGTCCTTTTTAACGTCAGTTATCCATTGCGCTGCGCGCCACCCGCAGCCTACGAAACAGAACGCCCTTCTCCGCTCCGAAGGCCGCGGAGCAGACCATGCAAGGGCACCCGCGGAACTGGCTTGGCCAGGCCGCCGGGTGCGCCCCTCTTCCGCCGAAGGCGAGAGAGGGGGGAGCGGCGAAGCCGCTTGGGGGTTTTCATTTCATGCCGCCAGCAGCCGCTCGATCACCCGCCACTCCTCGGGCGTCACCGGCGTGATCGACAGCCGGTTGCCCCGCTGCAGCAGGCGCATGCCGGCCAGCTCAGGCACCGTGCGCAGTTCGGGCAGGCCGAGCAGGCGCGTCTTGCGCAGGGCCTGCACGTCCACCAGCAGCCAGCGCGGCGCATCGGACCTGGAGGCCGCATCGTGGTAGGGCGAGGCGGGATCGAACTGCGTCGGGTCCGGGCGCACGCCGGAAGCCACCCGCGCGATGCCGGCGATGCCGGGCTCGGGGCAACTCGAGTGGTAGAACAGCACGCCGTCGCCCACGCGCATCGCATCGCGCATGAAGTTGCGCGCCTGGTAGTTGCGCACGCCGGTCCAGGGCACCGTGCGGCCGGGGGCGGCCAGCGCATCGTCGATCGAGCACTCGTCGGGCTCGGACTTCATCAGCCAGTACTGCGTCGCGGTCATGCCGCGGATTGTGCGGCGTGCGGCTCAGCCGCGCTGCAGCAGCGCGGGCACCGACGAGACCAGCAGCACCACGCCCGAGACGGTCAGCAGGCTCAGCACCACGCGGCGGAAGGCCAGCTCGCTCAGGCCCACGTACAGCCTCGCGCCCAGCAGCACCGGCACCAGCACGCACACGGCGACGATGGCCAGCATCGGCAGCATGGCCACCGGCACGTGGCCGGCGCCGATCTGCAGGGCGAAGGCCACGGCGAGCATCGAGAGGTTGAAGTTCTGGATGATGGCGCGCTGCGCGTCGCGCTCCAGACCGCGCAGCGTGCACCACAGCGTGGGGATCGGCCCGGTGAAGCCCCCCACCCCGCCGCACACGCCGCCCAGCAGGCCCGACACGGCATCCGCCGGCCGGCCACCCCAGCGCACGCGCGGCAGGCTGCGGGCGAACAGCATGGCCAGGCACCAGGGCACCAGCAGCGCGCCCAGGCAGGCCTTGAACAGCACGGCGTCCAGGTGCGGCAGCAGCCACACGCCCAGCGGCACGCCGACCAGCCCGCCGATCACGAAGGGCAGCAGCGCACGCATGTCGAAGCCGCGCCGCACGGTCACGGCGGCGATCACCTGCCCGGTGAGCGCGCCGAAGGTGGCGAGCACCGCCGCCAGCCGCGGCTCCACCGACCAGGCCCAGATCGACATGGCCGTGAGCCCGAAGGCGAAGCCCGACAGGCCCTGGACGAAGCCGGCGATGCCGGCGCCCAGCGCCACGAGCAGGTACAGGGACAGGCCGTCGCTCAAGCGGAGGCCGGCAGCGGCAGCGCCTCGCGCCGCACGCGGCGCACGTTGAAGGCGCTGACGATCAGCACCGCCTGCACCAGCGCCAGGCCGAGGATGACCGCGCCGTAGCGGCCGTGGTCCATCAGCGGGCCGAAGATCAGCGGCGCCACGGCCTGGCCGATGTCCAGCCCGGCGTAGACCACGCCGTAGACGCGTCCGCTGGCGTTGGCCGGCGTGGAGCGCTTGACCAGCAGGTCGCGCGAGGGGCCCGCGATGCCCGAGGCGAAGCCCATGGCGCCGAACAGCACCGGCACCACCACCGGCGGGAAGTCGGCCAGCGCCATCACCAGCGCGAACACCGCCGCGACACCGAAGCCGATGCCCACGATGCGCTCGCAGCGCGACGGGTCGGCGGCCAGGAAACCGCCCGCCACCATGCCCACCGAGCTGGCGACCATGTACACCGTCAGGCAGATCGCCACCAGCGCCACCGGCACCGCATGCAACTGGCCGGCCGCCGCCGGCGCGAAGGTCTGCACGATGCTGATGACCATCGCATAGAAGAAGAAGAAGCCGAAGCACATCCACACCGCCGGAATGCGCAGGAAGTCGAAGGTGCCGGCGGCCGGCGCGCCGTCGCCCTGGCCGGTGGCCTTGTGCACGGCCTTCACGTCCAGCGCCAGCACGCCGCGGTTGAACCACAGCACGGCGAGCACCACCAGGGCCAGCACGCCGGCCGCGGCCAGCGCCACGCGCCAGCCCCAGCCCATGGCGATCGGCACCACGAAGGCCGGCGCCAGCGCCCAGCCCAGGCTGCCGGTGATGCCGTGCACGCTGTAGGCGTGGCCCAGCCGCGTGGGCGCCACCTTGCGGTTGAACAGGGTGTAGTCCACCGGGTGGAACACGCCGTTGCCCACGCCCGCGAGCACGGCGCCGGCCAGCAGCACCCAGTAGTTGGGTGCCAGCGCGTAGACGAACGCCGCCAGCCCCAGGCAGCCCAGGCCGACGAACAGCACCGGCCGCGGCCCGAGCTTGTCGACCACGAAGCCGGAGGCCGCCTGCACCGCGCAGGAGACGACGAAGAACACCGTCAGCACCGCGCCCAGCTCGGTGTAGCTCACGCCGAAGGCGTCCTTCAGCCAGGGGAACAGCGGCGCCAGGATGAGCTGGCTGAAGTGGCTGATGGCGTGGGCCAGGCCGACGAGGCCGATCAGCTTGGCGTCGGAGCCCAGCGAAGGCGGGGCGGCGGAAGAAGCGGGGTTGGAGGCGGACATGACAGATCTGGAAACAATGCGCTCGGGCAGCCCTGGATGCTAGGGTCAGCTTTCGCGGCAGAATGGCGATACAGCGACAACATTTGTCGGAAACATGACAAGCGCCGTCCACAGCGTGGGTCCGCTCACGCCCCATCTGTACGCCCCCGACGCGATGCGGCCCCTGCGCGCCAAGGAGCACTTCCTCCAGGCCGACACGCAGGTCGAGCTGCACCAGCACCCCTGGCCGCAGCTCACCTTCTCCACCCGCGGCGTGATCCGCCTGTCGACCACCGACGGCAGCTACATCGTGCCGCCCTCGCGCGCCGTGTGGGTGCCGGCCGACGTGCCGCACAGCATCAGCCTGATGGAGTACGCCGAGCTGCGCACCGTCTACCTGCACCCCTGGCTGGGGCCGCACTGGGAACGCTGCGAGGTGCTGGAGATCAGCCCGTTGCTGCGCGCCCTGATGCTGGCGCTGGACACCACGCCCGACGGCCTGCCGCCGGCCGACCCGCACGCCGCCCAGCGCGAGCGCTGGATCGCCCCGCTGCTGGTGGACGAGCTGGAGCGCGCCACGCAGATCCGCATCGACGTGCCGCTGCCGGCCGACAAGCGCCTGCGCCAGTTGTGCGAGACGCTGCTGCGCAACCCGGCCGGCCGCGCCACGCTGGCCGAGCGCGCGGCCGCCATCGGCGCCAGCGAGCGCACCGTGGCGCGCCTGTTCCGCGACCAGATGGGCATGAGCTGGCAGCAGTGGCGCCAGCAGGCCGTGCTGGCCCATGCGCTACCGCTGCTGGCGCGCGGCATGGCGGTGAGCCAGGTGGCCGCCGCCAGCGGCTACGCCACCGACAGCGCCTTCTGCGCCATGTTCAAGCAGGCGACGGGCAAGTCGCCCACCGCCTTCCAGCACAGGAAGAAACCGTAACGCCTGCCGCGGCGCCAGCGGCTATCGTCCGGGCATCGCCGTACCTTCAAGGAGATCCGCCATGCATCGTTCCCTCCCCGCCGCCGCGCTGTGCGCGGCCCTGCTCGCCGCGGGCGGCGCCGCCCACGCCAACAAGTACCTCGACGCGATGAAGGAACAACTGGGCAGTTCCGGCCAGGCCGATACCGGTTCCGCCTCCGGCGGCGGCGCGGCCGCGCTGGCCGGCGGCCTCGGCCTGTCGATGCCGGCCATGGGCAGCAGCACGCTGGGCAACGCGGCCGGCGTGATCCAGTACTGCGTCAAGAACAACTACCTCAGCGCCGCCAGCGCCAACTCGGTCAAGGACAGGCTGTTGGGCATGGTCACCGGCCAGAAGCCGCAGCAGACCGGCTTCGCCAACGGCGCCAAGGGGCTGCTGCAGGGCGAGAACGGCAAGTCGCTCAATATGAAGAACCTCTCCTCCAAGCTCAAGGAGAAGGCCTGCGACTACGTGCTGAAGAACGCGACGTCGCTGCTCTGACCCCCCGCCGGGAGGCCGACCCCGGCATCCCGGACAATGGCGGGCGCCCCGAGGCCCATCACAACAAGCGTCCGCCGCGCCCGCCCGCCGGGCGCACCCAGCCATGAATCCAGCTCCTGCCACACCAGCCAGCCGCCGCGAACGCCTCGCGCACTGGCTGCCCTTCCTCGCCTGGCCCCGGCCCAACCGTCCGCTGCTCATCAACGAAGCGCTGGCCGGCATCACCGTCGCGCTGATGGTCATTCCGCAGGGCGTGGCCTATGCCTCGCTGGCCGGCATGCCGCTGGCCACCGGCATCTACGCGGCGCTGTGGCCGGCGCTGGTGGCGGTGCTGTTCAGTTCCTCGGCCCGCCTGTCGGTGGGGCCGACCGCCCTGTCGAGCATCCTGATCGGCGCCGCGCTGGCGCCGCTGGCGGTGCCGGGCAGCCGCGAATGGGTGTCGCTGGCCGTGTGGCTGGCGCTGCTGTCGGGGCTGATGCAGGTGGTGCTGGGCGCGGCGCGCTTCGGCTGGCTGCTGCGGCTGGTCAACTCGCCGGTGCTGATGGGCTTCACCCAAGGGGCCGCGGTGCTCATCACGCTGTCGCAACTGCCGGCCCTGCTGGGCTTCACCGGCCGCAGCTTCTGGCAGGCGCTGCAGGGGCCGCCGCCGGACTTCATCGCCATCGGCTTCGGCCTGGGCGGCATGGCGATGCTCTGGCTGGGCAAGCGCTTCACGCCGCGCTTTCCGACCACCATGGCGCTGGTGGCGCTCAGCGCCTTCGTCAGCTGGCTGATCGGCTACGCGCTCGGCGGCGGGGCGGTGGTGGGCGCGCTGCCCTCCGGCCTGCCCTCCTTCTACCTGCCCGGCCTCCTGAGCTGGCACGAACTGGGCGCGCTGATCCTGCCGGCCTTCCTGGTCACGCTGGTGAGCTTCCTGGAGACGGCCTCCAGCGCCAAGGTGGACAACGCCCGCGCCGGCACGCTGTGGAACGAGAACCAGGACCTGATCGGCCAGGGCCTGGCCAAGATCGCCTCCGGCTTCTCGGGCTCCTTTCCGACGAGTTCGTCCTTCTCGCGCTCGGCCATCACGCTGTACGCGGGCGCGCAGACGCAGTGGGCCACCCTGTTCAACGTGGTGGTGGTGGCGGCCGCGCTGCTGTGGGCGATGCCCCTGCTGTACAACGTGCCGCAGGCGGTGCTGGCGGCCATCGTGGCGTCGGCCACCATCGGGCTGCTCAAGCCGTCGGCCTTCGTCGCGCTGTGGCGCATCTCGCGCATCGAGGCGGCCATCGCCTTCGGCACCTTCGTGCTGACCATCGCCACCTCGCCTTCCATCTACTGGGGCGTGCTGGGCGGGCTGCTGGCGGCGCTGGCGCACTACATGTACCGCCACCTGCACCCGCGCATCATCGAGGTGGGCCTGCACCCCGACGGCAGCCTGCGCGACCGCCACCTGTGGCAGCTCCCGCCGCTGGCGCCGGACCTCTACGCGCTGCGCATGGACGCCGAACTCGACTTCGCCACCGCCAGCACGCTGGAGCGCGCCATCAGCACCGTGCTGGCCGAGCGGCCCGGGCTCAAGGACGTGTGCCTCTTCGCCCACCCCATCAACCGCGTGGACCTGACCGGCGCCGAGGTGTTCGGCAGCATCCGCCGCCTGCTGGAGAGCAAGGGCGTGCGCCTGCACCTGAGCGGCCTGAAACTGCCGGCCCTGCAGGTGCTGGAGCGCGCCGGGCTGCTCGCGCCGGGGCCGATGCTGTTCACCTACCGCACGGACGCCGAAGCGCTGGCGGCGCTGCAGGCGCCGCGGCCGCCCGCCGTCGCCTGACCTCCCGCGCGGCCTCCGCCCCCCTCTTGAAAGGGGGCGCGGACACCCTATGTGCGCCAGCAGGAAGTCGCCTGCGGCACCGCTTCCGGCGGCTTCCTGCAACGCATCTTGCAAGGAGGTTTTCGCCATGTACCGATCCCTGTTTCCGCGCGACCTGTTCGCCGAGCTGGATCGCCTGCAGCGCGACGTGCAGCAGGCGTTCGACCTGTCCCCCACCATCCGCGGCATCGGCCGCGGCGGCTTCCCGGCGCTGAACGTGGGCGCCACGCCGCAGTCCATCGAGCTGTACGCCTTCGCGCCGGGGCTGGACCCGGCCTCGATCGACGTGCAGATCGACCGCGGCGTGCTCAGCCTGTCGGGCCGCCGGGCCTCGTCCCTGCCCGCCGCCAACGGCGGCGAGGCGAAGGAGCGGCCGGTCGTCCACATCAACGAGCGCTTCGCCGGCGAGTTCCGCCGCACCGTGAGCTTGCCCGACGACGCCGACCCCGATGCCGTCACGGCCGGCTACCGCGACGGCGTGCTGCGCGTCAGCGTGCAGCGCCGCGCCTCGGCGCAGCCGCGCCGCATCACCGTGCAATGAAGGAGGACCGACGATGAACACCCCCGACACCACCCCGAACACCCCGGCCACCCGCGACGCCGCCGGCCGCGAGGCGCAGCCCGCGCTGCTGCCGCCCGTGGACGTGGTGGAGGACGCCGGCGCCATCACCCTGTGGGCCGACCTGCCGGGCGTGACCCGCGAGGGCCTGAACCTGCAGGTGGACGGCGACCAGCTCGCCATCGAGGGCGAGGTCACGCTGCAGCTGCCGGAAGGCATGCAGGCCTCGCACGCCGAGGTGGGCGTCAACCGCTACCGCCGCGTCTTCACGCTGAGCAAGGAACTGGACACGCAGCGCATCGAGGCCAACCTGAACCAGGGCGTGCTGCAGTTGCGCATCCCGAAGGCCGAGCACGCGCGGCCGCGCCGCATCGAGGTGCAGGCGGCGTGACCGCCTAGTCGCGCACCGCGCCGCGCAGGCGCTTGACCTCGGCGCGCTGGCTCTTGCCTTCGAGCCGCCGCCGCACCGAGGCCCGCGTCGGCCGCGTGGCGCGGCGCACGCGCGGCGGCGCGGCCACGCGGTCGACCAGCGCCTGCAGCCGCGCCAGCGCGTCGGCGCGGTTCAGCTCCTGCGTGCGGTGCTGCTGCGCCTTGATGACGATCACGCCGTCCTGCGTGAGCCGGGCGTCGTGCAGCGCCAGCAGCCGCGCCTTCACCTCGTCGGGCAGCGAGCTGGCGCCGACGTCGAAGCGCAGGTGCACCGCGCTCGACACCTTGTTGACGTTCTGGCCGCCCGCGCCTTGGGCGCGGATCGCCGTGAACACGACCTCGCGCTCGTCGACCTGCAACGGGCGCGAGGCCATGCGCGTCAGACCCGCTCGAAGATGGCGGCGATGCCCTGCCCGCCGCCGATGCACATCGTCACCAGCGCATAGCGGCCCTGCACGCGGTGCAGCTCGGCGATCGCCTTGGCGGTGATGATCGCGCCCGTGGCGCCCACCGGGTGGCCCAGCGAGATGCCCGAGCCGTTGGGGTTGACCTTGGCGGGGTCGAAGTCCAGCTCCTTGGCCACGGCGCAGGCCTGCGCGGCGAAGGCCTCGTTGGCCTCGATCACGTCCAGGTCGCCGATCTTCAGGCCGGTGCGCTCCAGCACCTTGCGCGTGGCCGGCACCGGGCCGATGCCCATGTAGGCCGGCTCCACGCCGGCGTGCGCGTAGCCCACCAGCCGCGCCAGCGGCTTCAGGCCCAGCGCCTTGACGCGCCCGCCCTCGGCCAGCACCACCGCGCCCGCGCCGTCGTTGATGCCCGAGGCGTTGCCGGCCGTCACCGTGCCGCCCTCCTTCTTGAAGGCCGGCTTCATGCCCGCCAGCACCTCGACGGTCGTGCTCGCCTTGACGTGCTCGTCGGTGTCGAACACCACCACGCCCTTGCGCGTCTTGATCTCGACCGGGACGATCTGCTCCTTGAAGCGGCCGGCGGCGATGGCCGCCGCGGCGCGCTGGTGGCTCAGCGCGGCCAGCGCGTCCTGCTCCTCGCGCGTGATGCCGTGGCGCTCGGCCACGTTCTCGGCGGTGATGCCCATGTGGATCTTCTGCCACGGGTCGTGCAGGATGCCCAGCATGTAGTCCACCAGCACGGCGTCGCCCATGCGGGCGCCGTAGCGGGCCGAGGTATCGAAATACGGCCCGCGGCTCATCGACTCGGAGCCGCCGCCGACGGCGATGTCGCAGTCGCCGAGCGCAATGGCCTGCGCCGCCGACACGATGGCCTGCAGGCCCGAGCCGCACAGGCGGTTGACGTTGAAGGCCGGCGTCTCGATCGGGCAGCCGGCGTCGATGGCGGCCACGCGGCTGAGGTACGCGTCCTTGGTGTCGGTGGGGATCACGTTGCCCATCACCACGTGGCCGACCGCATCGGGCGCCACGCCGCTGCGCGTGAGGGCGGCCTTGACGGCGGTGGTGGCCAGCTGGGTGTTGGGCACGTCCTTGAGCGAGCCGCCGAAGGCGCCGATGGCGGTGCGGGCGGTGCCGACGACGAAGATGTCGCGTTGGGTCATGGTGCAGTCCTCGAAGTGGAAAAAGAAGAAAACGGGGCTCAGCGGCCGGTGAAGTCGGGCTTTGTCTTGGCAAAGAAGGCGTCGACGCCAAGGCGGAAGTCTGCGCTCGCGGCGCAGATCTGGAAAGCGGCGGCCTCGGCGTCCAACTGTGCCGCAAGCTCGCGCCCCAGGCTGCCGCGGATGAGACGGCGCAGCTGCCCCAGCGCCACCGTGGGCCCGGCGGCCAGCCGCTGCGCCAGCTCCATCGCCTCGGCGGGCAGCGTATCTGCGGGCAGCACGCGGTTGACCAGGCCCATCTGCTCGGCGTCGGCGGCCTCCAGCGTGTCGCCCAGCAGCGCGATCTCCAGCGCGTGGCGCAGGCCGACCCGGCGCGGCAGCGCCCACGAGGCGCCGACGTCGCAGCTCGTGCCGATGTTCACGTAGGCCAGGTTGAAGCGCGTGCCCTCGGCCGCCAGCACGAAGTCGGCCTGCAGCATCAGCGACAGGCCCGCGCCCGCCGCCACGCCATGCACCTGCGCCACCACCGGCGCGTCGATGCTGGCCAGCACCACCAGCGCCTCGTGCAGCGGGCCGATCAGCGCGGCCGCGCCGCCCTGCGGGTCGGCGCCCAGCAGCGCCAGGTCGCCGCCGGCCATGAAGCCCTTGCCTTCGCCGCGCATCAGCACGGCGCGCACGCCGGGGTCGGCGGCGATGGCCTTCACCGCGGCCAGGAAGCCCTGCGCCATCGGCACGTCGATGGCGTTGAGCGCCTGCGGGCGGTTGAACGCGATCGTGGCGACCGCGCCTTCGCGGCCGACGATGAGCGAGGGGATGGCGGAATCCGGATTCATGCGGGAATCTCCTGGGTCTTCTTGCGCTGGCGCGCCGCCGCGCGCCGCTGCGCGGGGGCCAGCACGCCGCCCAGCAGCAGCGCCACGGCCTGCTCGGCGATCTGCTGCGGGTCGAGTTCGCCGTCGGGACGGTACCAGCGGCCGACCCAGCTCAGCGCGCCGCCGATCATGAAGGCGGCCATCTTCGGGTCGCACGGCGCCAGGCTGCCCTCCTCCACGCCGGCGGCGATCAGGCGGCGGAACTCGTGGTCGATGCCGGCCTTCAGGCGCCGCAGCTCCTTCTTCAGGGGCGGCGGCAGCGGGTCTTCGCCGTTGCGGATCACGCACATGCCGAAGTCCTGCATCACGATGTCGACGTAGATGCGCATGCAGGCCACGAGCTGGTCCAGCGCACGGCCGCCACTCTCGCGCACGGCGTCGATGCCCTCCTTCATCATGCCCAGCGCGGCGCGCACGCATTCGAGCAGGATGTCGTCCTTGCTCTTGACGTAGTAGTAGAGCGTGGGCTTGGTGACGTGCAGCTGGCGGGCGATGTCGTCCAGCGAGGTGGCGTGGAAGCCCCGCTCGTTGAACAGCCGCGCCGCCGTCTGCAGCACCGCCTGGCGTTTCAGCTCGCGCTGCCGGCCGCGCTGGTCCGGCTTCGTCCAGGGCGAGGCGGCGGCGGGCGGGCGGCGCGTGCGGGTGGCCATGCGTGCAGCGTGGGAACGGGCGGTTTGGGGGAAAGTCCCGATGCCCCTGCGCACCGCCGTCCGGAAGATCGCGCAGGTTACCGGTGGGTAGGCATTCTACGGACGAGTAGCCCCGCTCCGCAGCCCGACCCGCCTCCGAGCAAACCCCAGTGCCGCCCCGGCACGCCCCGACGGAGATGCCTTTGCACGACGCCGCTGCCGCCCCAGCGAACGCCGACGCGCCGGTGCTGCGCCTGGATGCGCTGACGCTGGCCTTCGGCGGCGTCAGGGCGCTGTCGGGCGTGGGCTTCGACGTGGCGCCGGGCAGCATCACGGCCGTCATCGGGCCCAACGGCGCGGGCAAGACCTCGCTGTTCAACACCGTCTCGGGCTTCTACCGGCCGACCTCGGGCAGGGTGCTGTTCGAGGGCCGCGACATCACGCACCTGCCGGCGCCGAAGCGCGCCGCGCTGGGCCTGGCGCGCAGCTTCCAGAACATCGCGCTGTTCCGCGGCATGACGGTGCTGGACAACATCAAGCTCGGCCGCCACGCGCACCTGAGGAGCAACGTGTTCGACGCCCTCTTCTACCTGGGCCGAGCCCGGCGCGAAGAGGCCGGACTGCGCCGCGAGGTGGAGGAGCGGATCATCGATTTCCTGGAGATCGACCACATCCGCCACGCGCCGGTGGCCGCCCTGCCCTACGGCCTACGCAAGCGGGTGGAGATGGCGCGCGCCCTGGCCATGCAGCCCAGGGTGCTGATGCTGGACGAGCCCGTGGCCGGCATGAACCGCGAGGAGACCGAAGACATGGCCCGCTTCATCCTCGACGCGCGGCGCGAGTGGGGCATCACCGTGCTGATGGTGGAGCACGACATGGGCATGGTGATGGACCTGTCGGACCACGTCGTGGTGCTCAACTTCGGCCAGGTGATCGCGCAGGGCGCGCCGGCCGCGGTGCAGGCCGACCCGGAAGTGATCCGCGCCTACCTGGGCGGCGGCGACGTGGGCGCGCTGCGCCGGCGCCTGCGCGCGCAGCCGGCCTGAGCGGGGCATCGCGCATGGACTGGGCCTACCTGTTCGAGATCGCCCTCACCGGCCTGGCCGGCGGGGGCCTGTATGCGCTGGCGGCGCTGGCCTTCGTGCTGGTCTACAAGGCCACGCGGGTGGTCAACATCGCCATCGGCGAGATGCTGATGATGGGCGGCTACCTGTTCTTCGCCTTCGCGGTGAGCTTCTCGCTGCCGGTGTGGCTGGCCGTGCCCGCCGCGGTGCTGGGCTGCGGGCTGCTGGGCGCGATCATCGAGCGCACCATGATCCGCCCGCTGCTGGGCGAGCCGCCGATCTCCGCCTTCATGGTCACCGTCGGCCTGGCCTCGATCCTGGTCGGCGTGGTGGAGGTCATCTGGACCGCCGACCAGCGCCGCCTGCCCGAGTTCTTTCCCAACCAGCCGGTCATGGTGGGCGACGCCTTCCTCGCGCCCAAGGTGGCCTACGGCGCGCTGGCGGCGATGGTGCTGATCGCGGCGGTGCTGCTGCTGTTCCGCTTCTGGCGCGGCGGCGTGGCGCTGCGGGCCACCGCCTCCGACCAGGGCGCCGCCTACATGATGGGCATCGCGGTGCCGAAGGTGTTCTCGCTCGCCTGGGTGGTGTCGGCCATGATCGCCGCCGTCGCCGGCATCGTGGTCGGCGCCATCGGCGGCATCTCCTCCTCGATGGGCGTGTTCGGCCTGTCGGTGCTGGTGGTGGTGATCGTGGGCGGGCTCGACAGCGTGCTCGGCGCGCTGGTCGGCGGCCTGTTCATCGGGCTGGTGGAGGCGCTGGCGGGCGCCTACCTGGGCGGCGAATACAAGCTGCTGGCGACCTTCGTGGTGCTGGTGGCCGTGCTGCTGGTGCGGCCCTACGGCCTGTTCGGCACCCATGAAATAGAGCGGCTATGAGGATCGGCACGCTCAAGGAAAGCTACGTCGCCGATGCGGCGCTGTTCGACTCGCGCACGCAGAAGGCGTGGCTGGCGATCGGCGCAGCGATGCTGGCGTGCTTCCCCTTCGTCGCCAGCGACTACTGGCTGTACCTCGCCTGCCTGGTCGCCATCAACATCGCCAGCAGCACGGGGCTGAACATCCTCACCGGCTACACCGGCCTCGTCAGCCTGGGCCAGGCGGCCTTCATGGGCCTGGGCGCGTACACCGTCGCCATCCTGCAGATCCGCTTCGGCACGCCCTTCCTGCTCAACATCGCGGCCGGCGGCGTGGTGGCGATGCTGGGCGGCATCGTGGTCGGGCTGCCCTCGCTGCGCGTGAAGGGGCTGTACCTGGCCATCGCCACCATCGCCGCCTCGTTCATCGCGCACTTCCTGTTCGCCAACCTGGCGCTCACCGGCGGCACCACGGGCCTGTCGCTGCCGCCGGCCTCGCTGTTCGGCACGGCGCTGGACACCTCCTTTCGCCTGTACTGGCTGATCGTGCCGGTGACGATCCTCATGCTGCTGGGCGCGGCCAACCTGTTCCGCACGCGCGTGGGCCGCGCCTTCATCGCCATCCGCGACCGCGACATCTCGGCCGAGGTGCTGGGCATCCCGCTCTTGCGCTACAAGCTGCTGTCCTTCGGCCTCTCGTCCTTCTACGCCGGCGTGGCGGGCGGGCTGTGGGCCTACTTCTTCCGCGTGGTCACGCCCGAGAGCTTTCCGCTGCTCATGTCCATCTTCTTCCTGGCCGCCATCATCGTCGGCGGCATGGGCACCATCCTCGGCGGCATCCTGGGCGCGGTGTTCATGACGCTGGTGCCCGAGGTGCTCAAGCTGGTGTTCGAGCTGCTGCCGGGCGGGCACGAGATGACGGTCTTCCTCTCGCCGGTGCGCACGGTCGTGTTCGGCCTGCTCATCGTGGGTTTTCTGGTGTTCGAGCCGCACGGGCTCGCCGAGGTGTGGCGGCGCATCCGCCGCTTCTTTCATTTGTGGCCCTTCAGGAACTGACCAAGGAGACAGACCATGCACGCGACACAACAGCTTCCCGCTTCCCTTCGCCGCCGCAGCCTCGTGCTGGCGGGCGGCGCCGCCCTGGCCGCCGGCGGCCTGCCGCTGGCGGCGCAGGCCCAGGCCGAGGACATCGTGATCGGCGGTTCGATCCCGATGACCGGCGTGTTCGCCTTCGCCGGCATCGGCATCAACGCCGGCATCGCCGACTACGTGAAGATGGTCAACGACGCCGGCGGTATCAAGGGCCGCAAGCTGCGCTACGTGCCGGAAGACACGGGCTACAAGGTCGACGTGTCGGTGGCCGCCTTCAAGAAGATCACCAGCCAGAACAAGGTCAACCTCTACTACGGCGACTCGACCGGTTTCTCCAAGACCATCAACCCGGAGCTGGACCGCAGCGGCCAGATCCTGATGGCCGGCGCCTCCTTTGCCACCGAGCTGAACAACCCGCAGAAGTACCCGCACCAGTTCCTGGTCGGGCCCGACTACACCGAGATGTTCGGCATCCTGCTCAAGCACATCGCCAAGGAGAAGCCGGGCGCCAAGGTGGCCTTCGTGTACTCCGATTCGGAATTCGGCCGCGACCCGATCGAGGCGAGCGAGGCGGCGGCGAAGAAGCTGGGCCTGTCGGTGCCGATCAAGATCATGACGCCCCCGGGCAGCGTGGACGTGTCCACCGAGGTCATCAAGCTGCGCCGCGCCGCGCCCGACTACACCATCTTCCACGGCTACGTGCTGGCGCCGATCCCCGAGTTCATCCAGCAGGGCAAGCAGCAGGGCATGACCAGCAAGTGGATGGGCACCTTCTGGACGATGGACAGCTCCACCGTCATGAAGATGGGCGAGGCCGGCGACGGCTTCATGGGCGTGATGCCCTTCCGCTACTACTACGACACCGAGAAGGCGCCGATGCTGGAGAAGATCCGCGCGATGCGTCCGGAGTACCAGAGCACGGCCTACATCCAGGGCTTCCTCACCGCGATGCTGTTCACCGAGGCCGCGAAGCGCACGCTGGACGCCGGCAAGCCGCTGGACGGCAAGAACCTGAAGGCGGCGCTCAACAGCATCAAGGACTTCGACACCGGCGGGCTGATCGGCGTGCCGATCACCATTTCGGGCAACTCGATCCCCGTGGGCCGCGTCTACAAGGCCGACATGAAGGCGCAGAAGATGGTCGCCGCCTCCGACTGGATCAAGCTCTGAACGCATGAGTGCCGCGGCCGGCCCGATCCTCGAAGTCAACAACATCGAGGTGGTCTACAACAAGGCGGTGCAGGTGCTGCGCGGCCTGTCGCTGGCCGTGCCGCGCGGGCGCATCGTGGCGCTTTTGGGCAGCAACGGGGCGGGCAAGTCCACCGCGCTCAAGGCGATCACCGGCCTGCTGCCGCTGGAAGACGGCGAACTGCAGGCCGGGCAGATCCGCTTCGACGGCGAGCCGACTGGGCGCGTGCCGCCGCAGGCGCTGGTGCGCCGCGGCCTGGCGCACGTCATGGAAGGCCGCCGCGTGTTCGAGGACCTGACGGTGGAGGAGAACCTGGTCGCCGCCACCTACGCCCTCACCGGCCGCAAGCCGCTGCCGCGCGACTTCGATGCGGTGTACGGCTACTTCCCGCGGCTGCACGAGCGGCGCAAGGGGCTGGCCGGCTACCTCTCGGGCGGCGAGCAGCAGATGCTGGCCATCGGCCGCGCGCTGGTGGCCGAGCCGCTCTTGATGCTGCTGGACGAGCCCTCGTTGGGCCTGTCGCCCAAGCTGGTGGAGGAGATCTTCGCCATCGTCGCGCGCATCAACGCCGAGCGCGGCGTCTCGATGCTGCTGGTGGAGCAGAACGCCAGCATCGCGCTGGCGGTGGCCGATGCCGGCTACATCATGGAGAACGGCAAGATCGTGATCGACGGCAGCGCCGAGCGCCTGGCCGCCGATCCGGATGTGCGCGAGTTCTACCTGGGCGTGGGCGGCAGCGGCGAGGCCCGCAGCTTCAAGGACCTGAAACACTACAAGCGGCGCAAGCGATGGCTGTCGTGACGCTTCCTGAAAAAACGCTGCCGCAGATGCTGCGCGAGCAGGCCGCGCAGCAGGCTGAGCGCATCGCCATCCGCCAGAAGGATTTCGGCATCTGGCAGCCGCTCACCTGGGCCGGCTACCTCAAGCGCGCGAGTCACGTGGGACTGGGCCTGGCCGCGCTGGGACTGGAGCGCGGCGGCCACCTCGGCGTGATCTCCGAGAACCGCGTCGAATGGGTGCTGGCGCAGATGGGTGCCGGCCTGGTCGGCGCGGTGACGGTGGGCGTGTACCCCACCAGCCCGAGCAACGAGGTGGCCTACGTGGTCGGCCATGCCGACGTGGAGATCGTCGTCTGCGAGGACCAGGAGCAGGCCGACAAGGTGCTCGACGCCCTGCCCTCGCTGCCGCGGCTGCGCCACATCGTCGTGGTCGAGACCAAAGGCCTGGCGAGCTACGCGGCCGAGGCGCGCAGGATCATCCGCACCTTCGCCGAGGTCGAGCAGGCCGGCGCCGAGCTGCATGCCCGCGAGGGCGATGCGCGCATCGACGCCGCGCTGGCCGCGCAGGCGCTGGACGACATCGGCCTGATGATCTACACCTCGGGCTCCACCGGCGCGCCCAAGGGCGCCATGATCTCGTGGCGCAACATCCGCGGCATGGTGCCCGGCGTGGTGGAGCGCCTGGGGCTGGACGGCGACACGACGCACCTGTCGTACCTGCCGCTGTGCCACGTGGCCGAGCAGATGCTCACCACCTTCATCCCGCTGTACTTGGGCTCGCAGGTCAACTTCGGCGAATCGATCCGCACCGTGCAGGAAGACCTGCGCGAGGTCGCGCCCAGCATGTTCCTCGGCGTGCCGCGCATCTGGGAGAAGCTGCACGCCGGCATCCACATCAAGATGCAGGAGGCGGGCCGGCTGCAGCGCGCGCTGTTCGACCGCGCCGTCGCCGCCTGCGCGCCGCTGGCCGAGAAGCCGCGCGCGCAGTGGACGCTGGCCGAGCGCCTGCGCTTCGCCCTCGCCTACTGGACGGTGCTGCGCGCGCTGCAGAACTTCATCGGCCTGCGCGAGGCGAAAGTCGCGCTGACCGGCGCTGCGCCGATCCCGCCCGACGTGGTGCGCTTCTTCCGCACCCTCGGCGTGCCGCTGGTGGAGGTGTACGGCCTCACGGAATCCACCGGCATGGTCACCGGCCACGCGCTTCACGACGTGAAGGTGGGCACGGTCGGCACGCCCGTGGCGGGCGTGGAGCACCGCATTGCGGACAGCGGCGAGCTGCAGATCCGCGGCGAGATGGTGTTCGCCGGCTACTACAAGAACCCCGAAGCCACCGCCGCCGCCGTGCAGGACGGCTGGCTGCACACCGGCGACGTGGTGGCCGCCACGCCCGAGGGCCACCTGCGCATCGTCGACCGCCTGAAGGACATCATGATCACCGCCGGCGGCAAGAACCTCACGCCCTCGGAGATCGAGAACACGATGAAGGCCAGCCCCTTCGTCAAGGAATGCATCGTGATCGCGGAGGGACGCAAGTTCGTCTCCGCGCTGGTGCAGATCGACTACGAGACGGTGGGCAAGTGGGCCGAGGCGCAGCGCCTGGCGTTCACGCACTTCCGCTCGCTGGTGGAGCTGCCGCAGGTGCACGAGATGGTGCAGGCCGAGATCGACAAGGGCAACGCGCGCCTGGCCCAGGTGGCGCAGGTGCGGCGCATCCACCTGCTGACCAAGGAGCTGGACCACGACGACGGCGAGGTGACGGCCACCATGAAGGTGCGGCGCGCCAGCATCTACAAGACCTACGCAGCGGAGATCGAGGCGCTCTACCGGGGTTGACCTGCGCCAGAATGGGCGGATCGCAACATCCCGATGGAGCCCGCATGCTGTCCCGCCGCCGCTTCGCCTTCGCCGCCTCGGTCCTCGCCCTGGGCCTGTCGCTCGCGGCCCCCGCCCATGCCGGCGCGCGGCTGGACCGCATCCTCGACACCAAGGTCATCCGCGTGGGCACGCCGGGCGACTACCGGCCGTTCGCCATCAAGACCGACACCGGCTACAGCGGCCATGACGTCGACCTGATCGAGCGCATGGCGAAGGAGCTGGGCGCGCGCATCGAATGGGTGCCCACCAGCTGGCCCAACCTGCTCAAGGACATCCAGGCGGACAGGTTCGACGTCGCCGTGGGCGGCATCACCCGCAACGTCGCCCGCATGCGCGTGGTGGCCATGCTGCCGGGCTACGCGCCCTTCGGCAAGGTGGCGCTGGTGCGCGCCGCCGACAAGGCGAAGTTCGCCACGCCCGAATCGCTCAACCAGAGCGGCGTGCGGGTCATCAAGAACCCGGGCGGCACCAACGAGGCCTTCGTGCTGGAACACCTGAAGGCGGCCCAGGTGAGCACGCACGAGAAGAACGCGGAGATCCCGGCGCTGATCGCCGAGGGCAAGGGCGACGTGATGATCACCGAGACCTACGAGGCCCTGCACTACGCCAGGGCCGACCCGCGCCTGGCGGCCGCCTTCGTCGACGCGCCGCTCACGCCCAAGAACTACCTGGGCTTCATGCTGCCGGCCGACGATGCCGACTACCTGCGGGTGATGAACTTCGTGTGGGAGCTGCTGGACAGCCGCGGCGCCGTCAAGCAGGCCGCAGACCAGTGGCTGAAGTGAAGGCCGCCCGGCGCCGGGCGCCTGTCATTCCCGGCCCGTGACGGGCCGGGCGCGCACGTCGGTCACGTCCTTGTCGTTCGCGCCGCGCGCCCGCGCCGATGCCACGTCCGCCGCCGACGGCGCGTCCTGGCGGGCGGCCGCGCTACGGAAACGCTCGAAGCCGGCGCGCGGGTCGAAGCGCTGGCCGAACATCACCGACCAGGGCGTCACCGGCCTGCCGGTGAGCCGCGCCCAGGCGAGGCGGGCCATCCACACGGCCAGCAGCAGCAGCGCCGCCACCGCCAGGCTGGCCGCGAAGAGCAGCCCCATCAGGAACAGGAAGACCCGGAGGACGAAGTTGAGCATGCCCATTAGGCAGCCACCCCGGCCTCAGGTTCCCTGGACTTCTCGAAGCCGAAGCTGCCGGGCGAGCGCACCGGGTCGCTGGTCACGCGCACCGTGTCCTTGGGGCCGAAGGCGCCTTCGAGCAGCAGCTTCGAGAGCGGGTTCTCGATGCGCTGCTGGATGGCGCGCTTGAGCGGCCGGGCGCCGAACACCGGGTCGAAGCCGACCTTGGCGATCTCCGCCAGCGCGTTGGGCGCCACCTCCAGCCCGATGTCGAGCTTGGCCAGCCGCTGCTCCAGCACCTTGAGCTGGATGCGCGCGATGGACTCGATGTGCTTCGCGTCGAGCGCGTGGAACACCACCGTCTCGTCGATGCGGTTGAGGAACTCGGGGCGGAAGTGGGTCTTCAGTTCGTCCCACACCGCTTCCTTGATCTCTTCCGCCGGCCGGCCCACCATCGCCTGGATGATCGGCGAGCCGATGTTGCTGGTCATGACGATCACGGTGTTCTTGAAGTCCACCGTGCGGCCCTGGCCGTCGGTCAGGCGGCCGTCGTCCAGCACCTGCAGCAGCACGTTGAAGACGTCCGGGTGCGCTTTTTCCACCTCGTCGAGCAGCACCACGCTGTAGGGCTTGCGGCGCACGGCTTCCGTCAGATAGCCGCCCTCCTCGTAGCCCACGTAGCCGGGCGGCGCGCCGATCAGGCGCGCGACCGAGTGCTTCTCCATGAACTCGCTCATGTCGATGCGGATGAGGTGGTCTTCGCTGTCGAACAGGAAGCCCGCCAGCGCCTTGCACAGCTCGGTCTTGCCCACGCCGGTGGGGCCGAGGAACAGGAAGGAGCCGGTCGGCCGGTTCGGGTCCGACAGGCCCGAGCGCGAGCGGCGGATGGCGTTGGCCACGGCCGAGATCGCCTCGTCCTGGCCGACCACGCGCTCGTGCAGCCTGTCTTCCATGCGCAGCAGCTTCTCGCGCTCGCCCTGCATCAGCTTGGCGACCGGGATGCCGGTGGCGCGCGCCACCACCTCGGCGATCTCTTCCGCGCCGACCTGGGTGCGCAGCAGCTTCGGGCCGGCGCCGTCGCCGCCCTTCTTCTGCTCCGAATCGAGCGCCTCCTTCAGGCGCTTCTCCAGCCCGGGCAGCTTGCCGTACTGCAGCTCGGCCACCTTGTTGAAGTCGCCCTTGCGGGTGAACTCGTCGATCTGGAACTTGATCTCGTCGATCTCCTTGCGGATCTCGGCGCTGCCCTGGGCCTGGGCCTTCTCGGCCTGCCAGATCTCGTCGAGGTCGGCATATTCCTTCTGCAGCTTGCCGATCTCGTCCTCGATCAGCTGCAGGCGCTTTTGCGAGGCCTCGTCCTTCTCCTTCTTCACCGCCTCGCGCTCGATCTGGAGCTGGATGATGCGGCGGTCGAGCCGGTCCATCACCTCGGGCTTGGAGTCCATCTCGATCTTGATGCGCGCGGCCGCCTCGTCGATCAGGTCGATCGCCTTGTCGGGCAGGAAGCGGTCGGTGATGTAGCGGTCCGAGAGCTCGGCCGCGGCCACGATGGCCGGGTCGGTGATCTCCACGCCGTGGTGCACCTCGTACTTCTCCTGCAGGCCGCGCAGGATGGCGATGGTCGCT
>Ga0164243_10000709_pt1 | contig 58781 bp, 57 predicted proteins | sample OricompcompostOP_FD_108781 | JGI IMG/M metagenome (GOLD analysis project Ga0164243, IMG submission 108781) | Organic Plus compost microbial communities from Emeryville, California, USA - Original compost - Organic plus compost (OP) | ecosystem: Engineered > Solid waste > Mixed feedstock >... | reverse complement strand
TCGCGGACCATCCTCACCGCCTCAAGCTTGAACTCGCGGCTGAACTTCCTTCTTTGCATTGTGGACCTCCGATAGGTGGAAACACCCTATCTCGGTGTCCACCAAACCGGCAGCAGGCCAGATCGCCGGTGCTGTAGCGGGGGAAGTAAGGCGCGTTGTCCTGGCCGGTGCCGCTGATCTTGTCGTAGCTGCCGCCCAGGCTGAACAGGGTCCGCTCGCTCAAATCGGCTTCGAGGATACCGTACAGGGTGAGGTATTTGCGATGGGAGTTCTCGTAGAACTTCTCGGTATCGTTGTAGGACGCCACGGCACGGGCCCGCACGTTCCCGCCCTCGTCCAACGGCGAGCTGATGTCGATCTCCCCATAGTAATTGTTCCACGATCCGGCCGACAGCGCAGCCTTGAGCTGGAAATCGTCCACCGGGCGCTTGCGCACCAGGTTGATGCTGCCGCCGGGGCCGGCATTGCCGCTGAACAGCCCTTCGGGCCCGCGCACGAGCTGGATGTTGTCGAACTTGGCCAGGCCGGTATTCGTCGCCGAATCCCCTACGCCCGTCTTGATCACGGAGCCATCCACGGTGATGCTGTTCAGGGAGAAGCTGCGCACCGAATAAGCTTGGTCACCCCAACCCGCCGTATTGGCGTAGAACGTCACCCCCGGAAGCTGCTGGATCGCATCCTGGAACTGGGTGAGATGCTGGTCGTCCAGCTGCTGGCGGGTGATGACGGAGATCGATCGCGGCACTTCCCTCAGCGGCGTGTCCAGCTTCGCCCCCGCGCTCACCGCGCGGGCGGTGTAGGAGCCGGTGCCTTCGGTCATGGCGGGATAGTGGGAGGAAACGCTCTCGCCTTCCGAAGCACCCTCGACCCGCACCGGCCCGAGCTGCACCGCGCCGCTGGACGCCTGCGGCGCGCGCTCCAGTATCGCGGTGTTTCCGGAGAGGCGATAGGTGAGCCCGGTGCCGGCAAGCAGCCGCGACAGGGCTTCGGCGGGCGACAGGCTCCCGCTCACCCCCGGCGAAGACACGCCCCGCACCAGATCGCCATGGGCGGAGACCTGCATGCCCGATTGCCGGCCGAACTGGGCCAGGGCGTCCGCCAGCGGCTGGGCGGGAATGTTGAACTGCCGCTGCGACGTCTCGGCCGATTGTGCCCATGCCGGAGCGGCCCCCAAGCCCGGCGCCACGACAGCCGCCGTCACCAGAGCCGCCAACACCAGACGCCGCCGCTCGCGGCCACCGATCACCCCCATCATATACCCTGCCTCCAGCACGAATTGATCTCGGCGAGACCGACAAGTCAGTTGCAATTGCAACGCAACAGCAGCCTCCCAATCAACAGACGCTGGCCGGAATCCCGATTTTCACGAAAATCGTGCTCGGGCGAAAATTTTGGCAATTATATCATTTGCGAACACCGTCCTTCGTCATGCCAGTGAAAGCTGGCATCTCGGTCTTTACGCATCACCGCGTGAGCCCTGATCGCCTTTCTTTGCATCGTCATTGCGAGGGGCGAAGCCCCGCGGCAATCCAGTGCGGCGCGCAAGGCCCTGGATTGCTTCGCTACGCTCGCAATGACGAGTGCTTCATTCAAAGGCGATCATGCTCTAAGGCGCCGAAACCACCAGGATCCAGGGCGTTATGCGCTGCATCCGCGCCCCTTGCGCTTCGGCGACGGCGCGCACCGCGGCCACCGGGTCGGCCAGGCGATAGACGCCGGTGGTCGGCTGGCGGGCGAGCCGGTCGCCGCGCAGGATGATCACGCCGCCATACCACGGGCGGATCGCATCGATCGCTTCGGCCACCGACATGTCCTTCGCCACCAGCTCGCCCGCGGTCCGGTTTCCGATCTCGCTCGCGGGCGACACGATGCGCGACACCCGCCCATCCCAGCCGAGCCGCAACTGCTCGCCCGCGCGCAGGTGCTCCGCGACATGCGGATCGACCGCGGCATAGTCGACCCGGACATGGCCGCGGCCCACCCCCACTTCGACGCCTTCGCCCTGCAGCCGCACGTCGAACGCCGTGCCGAGGACGGTGGTGGTCGCGCCTTTCGCCGCGACACGGAACGGGCGCGCCGGATTATGGGCGACATCGAAGAACGCTTCCCCCCGCAGCAGGCGCACATCGCGCACATCGGCGGCGTAATCGACCGCCAGCGCGCTTTCGGGGCCCAGCCGGACGAGCGAGCCGTCCTCCAGGCGCACGGAACGTGTCTCGGCGGTCGCGGTGACGTGATCGGCCTGCAGGCGCAGCTGGACGGCCGGGGCGATCACCACGAGCAGGCAAGCCGCGATGGCCAGCGCGGCGAGCAGCTTCGGAGCGCGCAGGGCGCGTGGCAGGACGCCGCGCCTCCGCACCTCGCGCGCCGAATCTGCCGCGGTGGCGACGCCGGCGGGCTCGCGCGCCGTGCGACCCGCTGCGAAGGCGGCCCAGTCACTTTCGAAGGCCGGTTCCGTAAGGCCGATCGCCTCATAAGTGCGCAGCATCTCCTGCCAGTCGCGCGCATGGTCGGGGCTCTCGGCGATCCAGGCGGCGAGCTCTGCGCGCAGCCCGGCATCCTCGGGCGCCTCGTTCAGCGCGACCAGCCACTCGCTCGCGCGGCGCGGGCCCCCGTTCGTCTCATCCATGCCACGCCGATTCCGCATCACGGCCTCGCGCCCAAGGCGATCTCTCCAGCAGGGGCGCCCGCCCCATGGCGGCCGTCCTAATCAAGAGACGCTGCGAAGGAAGGCGATTTTCACGAAAAAGCGCACCTGGCGCCCTACTCAGCGTCTGCACAGGCGCGCCCGGCAATGTTCGAGCCCTTCGACAACAAGGCGATGGGTCAGGCCCAGCGAGATGCCGAGATGATCGGCGATATCCTGCAGCTTCACTTCGCCGAATCGGTGCATCTCCAGCGCGATGCGCGTGCGTTGCGGCAGTTCGGCCATCGCCTCGCGCATCGCGCGCAGATCGTCGCGCGCCTCGGCGATCGCAGCGGGGGACGGCTGCTCGTCGCGCACACCTTCGGTGTCCGCTTCCGCTGCGGCCACGATATGGCGCTCCTCCCGGCCGATGCGGCGGCAGGCATCGATCGCGAGATTGCGGACGATGCGGTAGAGATAGCCGACCGGCTCCTCGGGCGCCTGTGCCCCGGTCGGCGCGACGAAGCGCATCCAGGCTTCCTGCACCACATCCTCGGCCCGTGCGGGATCACGCACGATGCCGTTGGCGTAGTTCACCAGCCCGCCGCGATGGGCCATGAACAGATCCAGCCGTTTCCGATCCTGATACACTGCCCCGCCCTCGTTTCGCGGGACTCGCGCATATCCCACGCCGCCTTGCCGCCTACTATTATTGCGACCGACTCGCAAATCTTGCGGCCGAATGATGGGGTCTCAGTTTGGATTTCGGCTCGTCATCCAGACGGGCCCCGCCTCTCTTCGTCATTCCCGCCTGCGCGGGATGACGAACGAGGTGGTGTTCCTTCCCACTTCTCTCGACTATGGCAATATGTGCCATAATAGCGTTACGATGTCAAGATAAATAACCAAAAAGCACCATTCGTCATCCCCGCGCAGGCGGGGATCCAGACCCGCGACACAGTGCCTACCGCACTGGATCCCCGCCTGCGCGGGGATGACGGAATGGGATGAACCCAACCCAGTTCAGAAACCCTCACTCCCGCTTGTCCACCCCTTCCGCATGGAGCGCCGCCTGATCCGCCGCGACGAGGCTGATCGGCGGCAGGCGGATTCCATCGGCTTCGAGGGCGGCGGCGATGCCGACGAGGAGATCGTGCAGTTCGGGCTCGATCCGGATCCGGTTGGTGAACCGCAGGCGCTGCGCCTGCGCGAACAGGCCGACCAGGCGCAGCTCGTCGCGCGAGGCGTAGAGCGCGCCGGGCGGATGGATGCGATAGCCCTTGGCCACCGCGATGGAGGTGAAGCGAGCCAGCCGCTTCAGCGTGCTTTTCGGCAGCCTGTAATGCTTGCTGTCCTCGGGATCGACCGACCTGCCCTCCGCGCAGATGCGCATCATCCGGATCAGCCTCTGCTCGGCGAGCGAGCGGCGGGTGAATACGAGGCGGGTCGTCGGAAGTGAGGTCATGGCATGCTGCCCCCAAGTGCGCGATAAAGTGTTACGGCCGCCTCCAGGCGCGCCTGACGCAAGGTCAGCGCATCCTCCTGCGCGGCATAGAGCGTGCGCTGGGCGTCGAGCATGGTGAGCAGCGTCTCGGCCCCGGCGCGGTAGCGGCTGTTCGCCAGGCGCGCGGCGGTTTCCGCCTGCCTCAATGCCTCGGCCTGTGCGCCTTGCTCGCGCTCGATCGCCGCGATCGAGGCCAGCGCCTGGTCGACCTCCGCGAAGGCGGTGACGATGGCCTGGCGATAATCGGCAAGCAGCTCTTCGCGCCGCGCGATCGCCAGATCCCGCTCTCCCCGCAGCCTGTCCCCCGCGAAGATCGGCGCGGCAAGGCCTGCGGCCAGGCTGTAGAGCGGATCGTCGAACAGCCGCGACAGGCGGCCGCTTTCATATCCGGCGCCGGCGCTCAGCGTCACTTGCGGCAGCATCGCCGCCCGCGCCGCCGCCACGTCGGCATCGGCGGCGGCGAGCCGTCGCTCGGCCGCGACGATGTCCGGCCGCCGGGTGAGGACGGTTGCCGGCAGATCGGCGGAAATGGCGGGCACGAGGAGGGTGGAGAGCTTGGCCGTCGCCACCTCGAAGCCCGGCGAGGGCCGACCGACCAGCGCAGCTAGGGCCGCGCGATCGACCGCGATGTCCCCCTCGATCACGGCAAGCCGCTGCTCAAGGCCGGCGACCAGCCCGCGCTGCTGCGCGAGCTCGAGCGGGGAAGCCGTCCCGGCGCGATAGCGGGATTCGACCAGCGCGAGCACCTGGTTGGCCGCAGCGAGATTGAGCGTGGCGATGGAGCGCCGCTCCGTCGCCGCCACCGTGGCCAGCCAGGCGGAGGCGGTCTCGGTCTCGGCGACCAGCGCCACCGCCTCCCGGTCATGCCCCGCCGCGTCGAGCGCCGCGAGCGCCGCCCGGCGCGAAGCCCGATTGCGGGACCAGAGGTCCAGCTCGTAGCGCGCCGTGAGCGCGGCATCGTAGGCGCTGCTGCCCGCGTCGCCGAACGCGCCGGTCCGTTCCGCGCCGGCGCTTGCGTCGATCTCGGGCAGGAGCGGGGCGCCGGCGATGCGGACGCTCGCCAGCGCCTGGCGCACGCGCGCCTCGGCCGCCTCCACGTCGTAGCCCTGCCCCCTCGCCGCTGCGACGAGCCCCGTCAGCTCCTCATTCCCGAAGCCCGCCCACCAGTCGCGCATCGGCGCGGCGGAGGCAGGGGCAACACTCGACCAGGCGTCGGGCACCGCCACCCCATGCGCCACAGGCTCGACCTCGGCGGTGGCGCAGCCCGCCAGCAGCGGAGCGAGCAGGAAGGTCGGGAGAAAGCGCCCGCCCATCATTCGCCCGCCAGCGCCTTGACCGGATCGAGGCGCGCGGCGCGCAGGGCCGGCATGAAGCCGAACACCAGCCCGGTGACGAGCGCGCAACCGAAGGCACCGAGGATCGGCAGGAGCGACAGCCCGACCGGAACGTCCGCCGACACCAGGCCGCCGACGATCAGGAGCCCCACCGCCGCGCCCATCGCACCGCCCACCAGCGAGACCATCACTGCCTCGGTGACGAACTGGCGCAGGATGTCCCGCTGCCGCGCGCCGGTCGCGATGCGGATGCCGATCTCGCGGGTGCGTTCCTTCACCGTCATCAGCATCACGTTCATCACGCCGATGCCGCCCACCAGCAGCGAAACCGCGGCGATCAGCCCCAGCATCGTCGTCATGCTGCGGCGGGAGGCCATCTCGGCATTGAGGCGGGCGCCGGCATTGTTGATGTGGAAATCCTCGCGGCCATGGCGAGCGATCAGCAAGGCGCGGATCTCGCGCTCGGCATCGTCGACCACATCGGAGCTCCTCGCCTCGATCACCACGTAATCCGGGATCGGCCGCTGATAAATCCGTACCAATGCGGAGCGATAGGGGACGAACACCCGCTCGTCGTCGTCATCGTCACCCGACGAGGCGCCCTTGCCGGACATCACGCCGATGATCTCGAACAGCGTATTGGCGATGAGCAGCTGCTTGCCCACGGGATTGCCGCCCTCGGGAAAGAAGCGCTGGTAGATCTTGCTGCCGAGCACCACCACCGGCGCCAGTTCACGCATCTCGCGCCGGTTGAAGAAGCGGCCCTGCTCCACCGGCCATCGGTGGATCGAAGGCATGTCGGTGGTGATGCCCTGGGAATAGGCGAGCGCATCCCGGTTGCCGTAGCGGATGGTGATCGGGTCGCCGATCGTCGGCATGACGCGCCGTACCGGCTTGAGTCGCTCGATCTCGGCGAGATCCTCGTCGTCGATGCCGATCGGCGGGCCGCCTTCGGGCGGCGCGCTGTTCTCCATGTAGAGGATCGAGGCGCCGAGCGCCCCCATCTGCGCCATCACCTGCCGTCGTGCCCCGTCGCCCACCGCGATCATCACGATCACCGACGCGACGCCGATCACTATGCCCAGCAGGGTCAGGCTGGTGCGGAAGCGGTTGATCCACATCACCCGCCATGCGCCGCGCAGCGTCTCGCTGAGGCTGGCGCCCAGCGTCGAGCTGCCTTCCAGCTGGCTGCCGTTGGCGGCGGGCAAACCGGCCCGGGAGCCGCTGCCGCCATCGGCGACGATCTGGCCATCGCTGATCTCGATGATCCGCCGGGCGCGCGAGGCGACCTCGCGATCATGGGTGATGAGGATCACCGTGTGGCCCGCATTCGCCAGCTCGTCCAGCAGCGCCATCACATCCGCGCCGCTCTTGGTGTCGAGCGCGCCGGTCGGCTCGTCGGCGAGGATGATCCGGCCGCCGTTCATCAGCGCCCGCGCGATCGAGACCCGCTGCTGCTGGCCGCCGGAGAGCTGGTTGGGCCGGTGATCGAACCTGTCGGCCAGGCCCAGGCGGGACAGCAGCGCCTGTGCTCGTTCCCGCCGCTCCCTTTCGGGGATCCCGGCATAGATCGCCGGCACCTCGACATTCTCGACCGCGCTTTCGGTGGGGATGAGGTGGTAACCCTGGAACACGAACCCGAACGCCTCGCGCCGGAGCCGGGCGAGCTCGTCCGGCAGCAGCCCGGCGACATCCCGTCCCTCGAAGCGGTAGCTGCCCGAGGTCGGCCGGTCGAGACAGCCGACGATGTGCATCAGCGTCGACTTGCCCGAGCCCGACGCCCCCATGATCGCGACATATTCGCCCGCATCGATACGGAGCGAAAGGCCGCGCAGCACCTCGACCGCGGCCCCCCCCTCGCCATAGCGCTTGCGGAGATCCTCGATCCGGATCAGCGGCTCGCTCATGTCTGCGATCCGTCGCTGACCACCAGGCGGTCCCCCGCCTTGAGGCCGGACCGCACTTCGACCGCCATGCGATCGCGCGCGCCGCCTTGCACCTCACGCGTCTCCACGCGGCCGCGCCCGTCGATGACGCGGGCGCGATAACGGCCGGGCTTGCCTTCCACTTCCTCCAGCGCGGCCAGCGGAGCGACCAGCACGCCCTTGGCCGATGCGGTGACGAACACGACCTGCGCCGTCATCTGCGGCATCAGCGCCCCATCCGCATTATCGACGTCGAACAGCACCGTATAGAGGACCACCGTGCCGCCGCGCTGGCCCCCGCTTCCCTGCGTGGCCGTCTCGCCCGGCGGAGTGGGCGGCGCGGGAAGGATCTGGCGGACCGCGCCCGACCAGCTGTGCTCGTCATCCCCCAGGGTGGTGAACCGGGCCGTCATGCCCGGCTTCACGCTGCGCACATCCGCTTCGGACACTTCGGTCCATACCGTCATCCGGCTGAGATCCGCGATGCGCAGGATGGTCGGCGTCTGGTAGGTGGCGTTGAGCGTCTGGCCCTCCTTCGCGTCCACCGACACCACCGTGCCGGCGATCGGAGCATAGATGTTGGTGAAGCCGAGCTGAGCCTCGTCCCCGCGCAGCTGCGAGGCGGTCTGCTGGATCTGGGCACGCAGATTATCGACCCGGGCGGCCGCGACCTGCATGTTGGCCTCGGCCGTCTGGACGTCCTCCGTCCGCGTCGATCCCTCGCGGTCCATCTGCTGCTGGCGGGCATATTGCCGGCGGGCGAGGACGAGCTGCGCCTGCTGCTCGGCAAGCTGGGCGCGCAGGCCCGCGAGCTGCGCCCGCCCGGCCTCCACCGTGGCCAGCGGGATCGACGGGTCGATCTCGGCAAGCAGTTGCCCCTTGGTCACCACATCGCCGGGAGCGACGAGCAGCCGCGTGATCTGCCCCGAGACCTGCGCGCCGACCTCGACCGCGGTCTGGGGCTGGATCGTGCCCAGCGCGTTGACCGTGGCGGTGATGTCGCCGCGCTCCACCGTCGCGACCTCGCCCGCATCCCCGCCCTGCCCCGCCGGCCAGGCGAGGAACGCCGCGACGAGCAGGAGGGCGAGGATGATCCCGGCAAGCGCCCATTTGCGCTGATCCCCGGTCAGGCGAGCAAGGCGCGACTGCATGGAGGCCGCTCAGCGCCCGAAGAAGCTGAGCGTGGAGACGTGGTAGACGCGGCTCACGGCCTCTCCCCCGATCTGCCGGTCGCCATCCTCGGCATGATGGGAGATGAGGATGTAGCGCCCGGCGCCCTTGCGCGGCACGGTGAAGCGGCCCTGCGCATCCGCCTTGATCTCCTTCGTCCAGTCGTCCGGGACGATCAGGGTGACGCCCGCATCCGGCACCGGCTGGCCCTTGAAGGTCACGGTGAAGACATCGCCATTGGCCTTGACCGGCACGATCTCGAAATCGAGCAGCGCGCGTGTGTCGCTGCGGCCCGCGCGGGCGTAGAACACGCTGGCCTGCGCCTGCCCTTCGTCGTTCTTCCAGGGCTTGAACACGTTCTCGTCATAGAGCCGCACGTCGGAGCCTTCGACGGCGGCTTCGAGGTAGTCCGGCGTGCGCGTGACCGCGATCGGGCGCGAGCGATCGTCGGTGAACACCAGCGGATCGGTCAGCCGGTCGATCTCGCGCTCGGAGACGTCGACCGGTTCGCCGAAATAGATCTTAGCGGGCCCCGAACGATCGTGTTCGATCCAGACCTCGTGAGCCGAGGCCGCGGTGGCGATGGTGGAGGACAGCACGGCCGCGAGGGCGAAGTGGACAAGTTTCATGGCATTTCTCCTGGGTTTGAAGGGACGGCGATCACTTGATGAAGAATTCGACCGGCACGACAAGCTCGATCGACTCGCCGGAGACTTCCGGCGGCGGCTTGGGCAGCGGCTGCGCGCGGCGCGGCAGGGCGACAGCCTCGGAATCCAGCGCCGAGAAGCCGGAGCTGTGCTCGAGCCGGGAAGAGAGCACCCGTCCCTCGCGATTCATCACGAACCGGATATAGGGCACGCCCTGCTGCCGGCGGCTCTGCGCCGAATAGGGATAGCGCTTGTGCTTGTTGAGCGCACCGAGCACCAGCCCTTCCCAGGTCGGGTTCCCGCTCGAAAGCACGGGCGCGGGAGGCGCCGGACGCGCCGGAGGAGCGGTGGTGTCCCGCGCCGGCGCCTTCGCCTCGACCTTGGGTTCCGGCGGCTGGACGGGCAGCGCCACGGCCGCGTTGGGCATGGGCGGCGTCTTCACCACTTCGCGCTGCACCACGGGCTTGGGCAGATCGGCCTTCACCTGGCGTGGACCCGGCGGCCGCTCGGTCTGCGGCTGTGGCGGCGCGGCCGGCGGCCCCATGTCGATCAGGATCGCAGGCTCCGGTGCCGGGGTGCTGGTCATCGGCCCGAGCCACCAGGCGGCGACCACGCCCGGAATGGCATGGATCGCCAGCACGACGAGCAGCGCGGTGGTCCAGCGCCGGCCCTCGCCCGGATCGGCGAGCGGGTCCGCCAGGCGAGGGTCCGGCGGGCCCGAGGTGTCGCGCGCAGCGGTCACTGGCCCACGGCCTCCTCCATCCCGACCAGCGCGATCTTGAGATAGCCGGCGCCGCGAAGGTCGTTCATGGTCTGCATCAGCGTGTCGTAATCCACGGTCTTGTCCGCGCGCAGGAACACGCGCTGTTCCTTGTCGCCGCCGGTGCGCCGGTCGAGCTCCGCCGCCAGCGCCTCATGCGTGACGGGCGAGTTGTCGAGCGCCAGCGTGTGGTCGGCCTTGATGGTGAGGAACACCTGCTTGTCGGGCTTGGGCTGCGGCTGTGCGGTGGAAGCCGGCAGGTCGACCTTCACGTCCACGGTGGCGAGCGGGGCCGCGACCATGAAGATGATCAGCAGCACCAGCATCACGTCGATGAAGGGCGTGACGTTGATCTCGTGGTTTTCTGCGAGGTCGTCGTCGTGATGGAGCTTGGCGGCCACGGCGCTTACTCCGCCACGTGCAGGTCGGGCTTGCCCGCGATCCCGCGCGAGAGATCGCGCGAGATCAGGCGAAGCACGGCGGCCGAGGTATCGCCGACCAGCGCCTTGTAGGCGGCGATCCGGCGGGCGAAGTGGTTGTAGATCACCACGGCGGGGATGGCCGCGACCAGCCCCATCGCCGTCGCCAGCAGCGCCTCGGCGATGCCCGGCGCCACCACGGCGAGATTGGTGGTCTGCGAGGCCGAAATGCCGATGAACGAGTTCATGATGCCCCACACGGTGCCGAACAAGCCCACGAAGGGCGCGGTGGCACCGATGGTGGCCAGCACGCTGGTGCCGCGCGTCATCTTGCGCCCGGCGGCCGCCTCGATCCGGTCGAGCCGCGAGGCCACGCGTTCCTTCAGCCCCTCGCCGTCATCGAGCGCGTCGCTCGACTGCCGGACCTCGGCGACGGTGGCCTGGAGCAGCGCAGCCGAGATCACGGCGTCCTTGTCCACCCCCTGCACCGCTTCCGGAAGCGAGCGGGCCTGCTCGATCTTTCCGAGCGCCACTTGCTGGGCGGTGATCGTCTTCTTCAGCTCCAGCGACTTGGCGACCAGCACTGTCCAGGTGACCACGGAAGCGATGGCGAGGCCGATCATCACCGTCTTCACCACCCAGTCCGCCGCCATGAACATGCCCCATGCGGTCAGGTCCTGCGGCAGAGTGGCTGAGATGGATTGGGCATGGGCACTGCCCGTCCCCAGGAGGATCGCCGGAAGCGTCCAGGCGCGGCGCAGATAGGTCATGGCTTGGGTCTTTCTGTTTGATGAGAGGGCGAACAGGCTCACGATATCCATCCCTGGACGGCCCATCCGCATAGCGATGCCGCCAGCGCGACGGCCGCCCCCGGCAGCAGGGCGCGCGGACGGTAGGTGAGGCACAAGGCGACGACGAAGCTGGCGGCGCCGACCAGGCCGGTCCACCCCGCGAGGCCGACGGAAACCGGCCAGAAGGAAAGCGCGGCGATCAGCGAGCCCGCGAGCAGCAGCCAGCCCGCCACGCGCGACGCCCGCGCCCGGCCCGGCTCGGTCGTCCGCCCGAACAGGTCGCGCTGGTGCTTCGGCATCGCCGCGGCGATTCCGCTGAGGCCGCTCACGGCCAGGGAGAAGGACAGCAGCCCCATCATCAATGCGCCACCTGCGGGGCGGGAACGGCCGGGGAACGAGTCTTGCGGGCGGCGGGCGCAGGCTGCGCGGCGCGCCGGGCGAGCTTGCGCGCCAGCCAGCCGAAGAACAGCCCCGTCCCCAGCGCCGACAGGTCGAAGCCGGCGAGGATCCAGTCGCCCGCCGGGATGGACACGCCGAGATGGCGATCCGTGGTCAGCGCGTTGAGCAGCGGGATCAGCGCGAAGGCCGCGGCGGCGAGCCAGCACATCTCGATCCAGGCACGCGGCAGCGGCCGCCAGATCGGATAGATGAACATCACGGCCCAGGTGATGAACATGGCGTGGACTTCCCAGTCCGCGCGGTGTTCCAGCCCCACCGGGATCAGGCGGTTCGCCCAGAAATAGGCCGCGACGGCGATCGGCAGGCCGATGATCGTGCCGACATTGAGCCGGTCGACCACCGCGATCCCGAAATGCGCCTTGCCGCTCTTGGCCAGCTTCACCTTGCGCTTGGTGGACCACAGGGTGAGGCCGGTGCCGATCATCGCCGCCCCCGACGCCCCACAGATCAGATAGAGCAGGCGGATGATCGGCCCGGCGAAGATCCCCTCGTGCAGCGACCGCAGCACGTCGCCGATCACGTTCGCGGTGCGCGGCGGCTTCTCCGGCTCGGGGTGGAACTTGCCGCTCACCCCGTCGAACCGCAAATCGCCGCCCCAGGTGAGCGTGGAGCCCGAAACGCGGCTGACGAACACCCGCGCATCGGCGCGGCCGGGATTGTCGATGCTGACCCTGTCGATCTGCCCCGGCCCCCACATTTGCTCGGCCTGGGCGATCATCGGGCCGATCGGCGCCAGCACGGCGTGCGGCGCGGGCGGCTTGTCATCCTGCGGCTCGTAGCCATAGGCCTGCTGGAAGAAGCGGTCGCGCTGGTCGGCCCCGAAGATCAGGTCCGGCCCCACAGGCATGTAGGCGAACATGAAGATGACCAGCCCGGAATAGGTGATCATCAGGTGGAACGGCAGCCCCGCCACGCTGAGCAGATTGTGCCCGTCGAGCCAGCTGCGCTGCCCCTTGGCCGGGCGGAAGGTGAAGAAATCGGCGAAGATCTTCTTGTGGGTGATGACCCCGCTCACGATCGCCACCAGCATGAACATCGCGCAGATGCCCACGATCCGGATGCCCCAGTCGTAGGGCATGTAATGCAGCTCGTAATGCATCCGGTACAGGGTGGAACCGCCGCCGGTCTCGCGCGGTTCCGCCACGATCCGCCGGCCGGTAGCCTGGTCGAGCCGGTCGCGGGTGTATTTGCCGTATTCCTCACCCTCCGCCGGCCGTTCCCGCCAGGCGGCGGTGAAATCCCGATTGCCGCGCGCGCCGGGGAAGGTGATGTACCAGTTCTGCGCATCGGGCGCCTTGGCGCGCAGATAGTCCACCGCGCGCGGAAGCAGTTCCTGCGGCGGGAGCGGCCTGGAGAGCAGCGGCTCTTCCGGCCGCATCCAGTGATCGATCTCGGTGTTCACATAGCCGAGCGTCCCGGTCACGAAGACGAAGAACAGCACCCACCCGACGAGCAGGCCGGCCCAGCTGTGCAGCCAGGCCATCGACTGGCGAAGGCCCTCCTTCATCCGCCCAGCGTCCAGCCGAGCAGCCAGACCAGCGCCAGCACGAGCGCCGCCGCCCCCAGGCCGCCCCAGGCGCGCCAGGCGTCGCGACAGGCGAACACCCACAGGATCGCCACGGTGTAGATGGCGAAGCTGCCCAGCGTGGCGCCCATGATGCCATAGGCGCGATTGCCGAAGGACAGGGTGGAAAGCGAGGCGATCGCGAGCGTCGCCAGCGCATATCCGCCGACCACCCCCGCAACGATGCGCGACAGCAGCGGCAGCCAGCGGCGGCCACCGGCCGGCCGGAAGCGCAGCACGCCGCCGAAACGCTCCTCCTTGGCCATCGTCATCCGCCCACCTTGCAATTGCCTCTCAATAACCCTCAATTACAGGACGATTGACGCGGGCCGATTTTCAAAGGGAGACGGCAAAAAACCCCTGCGGTTTGCCGCCGGGGCGGGATCGGGGAGATCGATAGCGGAACAGGAGACGAGCTTCGCCCGCCTCCTGCCCGCATGCTTTTGGATTTCCTATGTCAATTCCGTGACAAGAAGAGGCAGCAGCTTCTCGCAACGCGGCCATCATGCCCCACACACGAGACACCTCTCATTGTCCTGTTTCGCGTTCAGAAGCGGCAACGGGTAAATGGAGACCAAGCGGCTTCAGGCCCATCGCATCGCGAACGCAATCACCTGGCGAATTGACGGACTTGTCGAGCGGAAAGGGCTCGTCCAACCACCGGCAGATATCCTGCGCCGCCAGTTTCTCCCGATCGTGCAACTCGTCGCGCCCGTGGCCGGTTCATCTTCCGCCTGAGCGGGAATCAGTGGCAGGGCAAGAACCGCCGCAGCGACTCAAAAACGAGCGAGCGGGCATTTTCACACTCTTTCCATCGTTCCTGCGAGCCCTTCGCCCGCCATCTTAACGAAACCTGCACCAACCAATTCCGCAGCAATCCTCGAACATTCGAGAATCCTCCTATAAGTCAATGAATTTTAACACTTCTCGCCGAGGGGAAACGCGCTACACAGTCAGCGGCGGCAACGCCGGCTCATGCATCCCCAACGAGACGGCTTCGAAACGGCCGTGTTCCGCAGTCCTGCGCCGTTCGGGTTGTCCAGTTCGAGGGGGCCTTTGACAGAGGACATGCCGGAGGACATCTCGATTCGGCCTGATTTTGAGCGACGGCTTGAAGCCGAGGTGAAGCGGATTCTGGCCGATCCGCTGTTCCAGCGCTCGCCCGTGCTGAGCCGTTTGCTGCGCTATCTTTGCGATCAGACGACGAAAGGCAATGCAGGCAACATCACCCAGTTCGCGATCGCCGTGGACGGGTTGGGCCGGCCGGACGACTACGACCAGGACGTCGAAAGCTATCCGCGCGTCCAGATTTCCCGCCTGCGCAAGGCGCTGAGCGAATATTACGCCCGGAGCCAGCCGGGCGGGGGGCTGTGTGTGTTCCTGCGCCATGGCGATTATGCCTTGAGGCTGCTGCCCATCGAACGCGCCTATCCCGACCGGCGGAGCCCGCCCGAAGCGGCAGGCCTCGCGGAGCCGCAGGCGGATGCGCCGGCACGGCCCGCCGCCCGGTGGAACGGCCTTCGATCCCCTCTTGGCCGCACGTTGGCGGCGGTGCTGGCCGTGGCGGCGGTGGGAGCGGCGGCATGGTTCGCGATCGACCGGCTGCGCGGCCCTCGCCCGCTTGCGGGGGAACCGCATGTTTCCGTCACCGTCGAAGGTCCGGGCAGCGCCTCTACGCCCGCGAACCTGCACGACATCGCCTTGCGGGAAGCGCGGATGATCATTGCCGCATCATCCGTGGGCCGAAACGGGGAACGCAAGGATGGCGGCTATTCCCTGTTCATCGATCTCGGATCGAGCGTGGCGCAGCGCCCCGAAGCCTTCATCCGCCTCGACGATGCGGAAGGCTACACGATCTTCGCGCAATCCTTTCCCATATCCTCGAACGTGGAACGGTTCGTGAGCGATCTCGATTCCGTCCTGGTCGACCTGTTCTCGCCTTCGGGCCTGCTTGCCCAGGATCTGGCCGAAGAATTCACCGGGCGCGAGCCGCAAACCGCTTTCGAATGCCAGATCGCGATCGAGACCCGGCGATCGAGCGGCACGCAAATCGCCACGATGGTCGACGGATGCCTCGCGGCCCATGCAGGAAGCAGCTTCGCCCCTTACTGGCTCGCCCGCCGTTCCTTCGCGAACTACCAAGCGGCGCTTCGCAACGGGGAAGAGGCGCGGCGCGGCGGAGCAGGCTGGGCCGATCTTGTCAGGGCGCTCGACCAGGATCGCTACAATCCCTTCGCAAACGCGCTGGCCGCCAAGATCGAGTTGGCCGCCGGGAACTGCGCCCTGGCCGAGGTCCATATGGGGCGGGCCATGGCGCAGGGCAGAACCTATCCGCCGCTCCATGCCTCACTGCTGGCCGACGTGTTGCCCTGCCTGACCGATCCCGTCCAACGCGCCGAATGGAACCAGCGCTTCTCCAGCCTGATCGCCAAATATCCTGATCCGGATCCTGTGCTGCGGGTCTATCTTGCCCTCGGAGCGCTGGAGATGGGCCATCGGGACATCGCGCGCGCCATGCTGGTGAATGCGATCATCCGGCCGCAAAGCGGAAGCGACGTTGCCTATTCGCTCGACATGCTCGAACGGGCCGCCACGGGCCGGAAAGTCGAGCGGACGGAACTGGATACCGCGATCCGCCTCTTTGCCTGGAATCCCCGGGCGCGTACGCAGATCCTCGTCAATCTGGGCTTTCCCTGAGAGGTTAAGGTTCGGGCGGTGAAATGGCGGCGGCGCAAACATTTGAAACAGCGTCTGAATTTCTGGCGACTGCGTCACGTAACAATCTTGCCGTCGCGTTTACCTATTCCCGATCCCTAATCCGATTTAACCAAAAAATCGACGAGATCTAATGCACTTAGGCCTCGTGAAACGTTAAGTTTCCTGTTTGAAACTCGCGGGGCAGGCCTTTTCCATGCACAATGCGATAGTGGGTAGGAAGCAACGTCTTGATATGCTTGTGGCAGGGTCCGCTTCTCGCAGACCGATGGTCCGGGGCAGGCGATCGTCGCCCGCCTGAAACCGCTGACCCGGCATCGGCTTGATCCTTGGGCGTCGCTTCTACAACGAGGGGCCGAGACGATGGAAGAAGTGCCGAATCAGGACCGCCGTCAAGAAGGGCGATATGTGTCCGTGCTGCGAGTATGCTGCATCGAGACCTCGCAAGGCATCGACTTCGCTCTTCTCCGCAACATTTCGGCCAATGGCGCGCAGATCGAGGCGGATGTGCCCGATCCCGTCGGCTCCCCCATCAGCTATTTCTTCGATGATAATTTCCGCGTGGAAGCGGAGATCGCCTGGAAGAAGGACGGGCGGGTCGGCCTCGCCAATCGCACTTTTTCCGGTTCGAATGCCCGCTCCTTCCCGCGCCGGGCCCTGCGAGTGCCCCTGTCCGAGCCGGCGAGGGCCTGGATCGACGGTGTGAAGCACGATGTCCGGGTGGCGAACATCTCGCAAAGCGGGGCCTTGCTGCTGGGCATCGCCAATTTCCGCGTCGGCGCCCTGATGACGCTGGAGATCGGGCATCTTGCGCTCCCCAACGTCACCGTGCGTTGGGTAACGGACCAGTCAGCCGGCGTGAAGTTCGAGCATCCGGTCCATGTGCGCGACCTGCGGCGGCTGGTGGAAGATCGCCGCCACCGCATCCATGCCGCCTCGCCCCCGGATGCTGCGCCGGACGGCCCGTCTTCCTGCCCTCCGACCATACCGCACGACTGAAGCTGCGGACTCGCGGCGGAGGATTCCGCTCCTTCCACCCTGCCTGTCGCGCGCAAAAATGCGGCCCCGGCTACAGGGAGAAGCCGGAGCCGCAACGTGGGGGCAAACGCCGGCGCGAAGGCGCTAGGCGTTCTCGCCCTTGAGGTGCGCGGTTTCCGCGCGGGTGCTCGCAGGGCCGGTGTTGCGGCTCGAAAGGCCGCCGCCCATCGGTGTCTTCACGAAAGGTTCGGGATCGCCTTCGCGCAGCTTGAGCCCGAACAGCGGCAGCATGCCGGGATGCCGGCCGAGCCCGCCATAGAGGTCGAACCCGCGATCGATCCAGTCGCGCAGCGGATCGTCCTCGGTCAGCACCGGAAGATCGGCCACGGATGAGCAGAACAGAAACACGCTGAGCAGTCGGTAATCGGCATAGTTGGGGCTCTCGCCGCCGAACCAGGGCGTTTCCGCCAGCGTATTGCGCAGCAATTGCAGGTTCGGCGGAACCAGCGGCAGCCGGTCTTCCCGCCCGACGATGATGTCCTCGATCTTACGGCCGAACATCCGTTCGCGCGATTGGGTCACATATTCGTGATCCTGCGGCAGCGAGCGGTCGCGATAGGACTTGATGAAGCAGGTCATCCAGGGGCCGATCGCCTGCTGCCACAGCCAGGCTTCGAGCGTGATCGTGAGATGCTTCACGCTTTCGTGCGGGATCAGCGTGGGACGATCGGGATAGGCCTCGTCGAGATATTCGGCGATCAGCCAGCTGTCGAGAACCCACTTCCCGTCATCGACGATCGCCGGCAGCCGTTCGCTCCGCCCGCCGGTGCGCTCCATGATGCCGGTGAACCCACCGGGGACAATGTCAATCTGAAAACCCTTGTGCGCGACGGCGTATTTCGTCGCCCAGACAAAGGGGCTGATGGTGCAGCCGGCCTCCAGCTGCAGGTCGTAAAGCGTAATCGTGTCGTTCTGCGCCATCGCATCCTCTCGCGCTCGAATATCGAGTCGGAGGTTGTTTAGCAGCACAACGCCCCGAAACAAGACTTAGTCAACGTTTCAGCAATGTCTCGGTCTGAATTCGGTTCGTGATCCCGGCGGGCCACCCCTCCCCCGAAGGGGTAAACGACCCTACGCCTTCAGCCACAAGCGGATCGCATAGGCCACTGCGCCCAACACAGCGACGCTTGCGCCCCACAGCGCCGCCATCCAGCCCAGTCGCTTCCACAGCGGGGCGTCGTCGGCGGCGATGCGCGGCCGGTCCGCCATCAATGATAGCCTTCGGTGCCGACCTTGCCGCGGAACACCCAATAGGCCCAGCCGGTATAGGCCAGGATCAGCGGCATGGTGAGCCCCACCCCCACCAGCATGAAGAGCTGGCTGCGCATGGGCGCGGCGGCATCCCATATGGTCAGCTCGTTCGGCACCACGAAGGGCCAGATGCTGATCCCCAGCCCCACCGTGCCGAGCAGGAAGATGCCCAGCGCGAGGAAGAACGGCCCCGCCTGCCAGCGCCGCCGCAGGCCCCACAGCAGCAGCCCGGCGAGGATCGCGGTCAACAGCGGCACCTGCGCCGCAAACAGCACCCCAGGCATGGCGAACCAGCGCCGCCAATATTGCGCGGCGAGCAGCGGGGTATAGAGGCTCACCGCCAGGAGCAGCGCCAGCGTGGCGAAAGTGGCGCGGAAGGCGAGCCGATAGGCATGCGCCTGAGCGCCGCCTTCCGTCTTCCACACCAGCCAGGTCGCGCCGAGCAGGGCATAACCCGCCGCCACGCCGAGGCCGGTGAGCAGCGTGTAGGGCGTGAGCCAGTCCCACCAGCTTCCGGCATAGGCGCGGTTCTCCACCTCGATGCCCTGGAGGATGGCGCCGAGCACCATGCCCTGGGCCAGCGCCGCGACCAGCGATCCGCCGGAGAAGGCCATTTCCCAGAAGGTGCGATGCCGGGGATCGCGCGAGCGGAACTCGAAGGCGACGCCGCGGAAGATCAGGCCCAGCAGCATGGCGATGATCAGCGGATAGGTCGCAGGCAGGATGATCGCATAAGCGAGGGGGAAGGCGGCGAACAGCCCTCCTCCGCCCAGCACCAGCCAGGTCTCGTTGCCGTCCCACACCGGGGCGATGGAGTTCATCGCCTGGTCGCGTTCCTCCCCGGCGGCGAAGCTGGGGAACAGGATGCCGATGCCGAGATCGAACCCGTCCATCACCACATAAGCGAAGATGCCGAAGGCGATGATGAAGGCCCACAAGGCGGTGAGGTCGATGCCCATGGTCAGCCCTCCCCCGTAATCGCAGGTGGCGAAGCATGTCCGCCGACATGGCGGGCGGGGCCGGGCGTGATCCCCGCGGTGCGGATCGGGCCCGTCTCCCCCCGTCTTACCCCCAGCTCGTGCAACTTGGGCGCGGCGTGCATCAGCCGCAGGATGTACCAGGTGCCGATGCCGAAGACCGCGAAATAGACCACAACGAAGGCCAGCAGCGAGGCGCCCACTGCCGGCGCGTCGAGCGGCGAGGCGGCTCCTGCGGTGCGCAGCAGGCCGTAGATCGTGAAAGGCTGGCGGCCGATCTCGGTCACCATCCAGCCCGCGATCACCGCCACCAGCCCCGAAGGCCCCATCACGATCGCCGCGCGATGGAGCCAGCGCCAATCATAGAGCCTGCCCCGCCAGCGGGCAGCCAGGCTCCACAGGCCGAGGCCCATCATCGCGAAACCGATCCCGATCATCACGCGGAAGGCCCAGAATACCGGGCCGACCGGGGGCTGGTCCTGCTCCGGCACGGTATCCAGCCCGGCCAGCGGAGCATTGGGATCGTGTTTGAGGATCAGCGAGGAAGCTTTTGGAATCTCCAGAGAAAAGGCCACCCGCCTCGCCTCGCTGTCGGGAATTCCGAGCACGATGAACGGCGCGCCTTCCGGATGGCTGCGATAATGGCCTTCCATTGCCATCACCTTGGCCGGCTGGTGCTCCAGCGTGTTGAGCCCGTGCAGGTCGCCCGCGAATATCTGGATCGGAGCGACGATCGCCGCCATCCACATCGCCATGGAGAACATCGTGCGCGCATGGGGATTGGCGCGGTCCTTCAACAGGTGCCAGGCGCCGACCGCGCCCACGATGAAGGCGGTGGAAAGATAGGCGGCGATCACCGTGTGGACCAGGCGATAGGGGAAGCTGGCGGTGAAGATGATGTCGATCCAGCTCGGCCCGGGCAGGAACTGGCCGTTCGCCCCCATCTCGTAGCCGGCCGGGGTCTGCATCCAGCTGTTCACCGAAAGGATCCAGAAGGCCGAGACGGCGGTTCCGCCCGCCACCATCAGCGTGGCGATGAAATGCAGCTTCCGGCCCACCCGCTCCAGCCCGAACAGCATCACGCCGAGGAAGCCCGCCTCGAGGAAGAAGGCGGTCAGCACCTCATAGGCGAGCAGCGGCCCGATCACCGGGCCCGCCTTGTCGGAGAACACCGCCCAATTGGTGCCGAACTGGTAGGACATCACGATCCCGGAGACCACGCCCATCGCGAAGGCGACCGCGAATATCTTCAGCCAGTATCGGAACAGATCGAGATAGAGCTGCCGGCCGGTCTTGAGCCACAGCCCCTCCAGCACCGCCAGATAGCTGGCCAGCCCGATCGAGAGGGCCGGGAAGATGAAATGGAAGCTCACGGTGAAAGCGAACTGTATCCGCGCGAGCATCAACGCATCGGCATTGTCGAACATGGCGCCTCTCTCCCAGGTATCGCCGCGTCTTCTCCAAAGTAGACCGCCTTGCCGGAAATGCCCAGCCCGGAGCCGAATCTCCGGGGGCTTCCCACGCGGCCAGCCCTATCGTGTCTCCCGCGGCCTGCCAGCTGGACATCTTGTCCTGCCGCCCCTTCCCATGGCCGGCACGGATGATATGCCTGCGCCCGAACCCGCATCCGCGAGAGAGGAACCCGATGCCCGATCCGACCGTCCGCCTCAGCTTCTTCAAGCTCAACACCGCCGACATGGACGCAGCGCTGAAATTCTATGGCGAGGTATTCGGCTTCGCAGTGACCCAGACTTTCGACGAGCCGGACTTCCTGGAGCACATCCTGGCGCTGCCGGGCCAGGAACAGGGCCCCAACCTGCTGCTGGTCGCCTACAAGGACGGGCGCGACGTGTCGGTGGGCAAGGGGCACGGGCCGGTCGGCCTCGTCACCAGCGATATCGATGCGCTGTTCGCCAAGGCCGTCTCCGCGGGCGCCGTCCCGACGGTGCCGGTGTTCGAGCTGGGCCCGGTCAAGGTCGCGATCGTGCTCGATCCCGAAGGGCACGAACTGGAACTGCTGCAGCTTCCGGCGGGTTAGGAGGTTTTACGCGGCTTTTCCTTCGCCAGTCCCGCTCTCCTCTCGTCATTCCCGCGAAGGCGGGAAGGGCGGGGCCAGCCCTATCCGGACCGCTCCCTACCGCCCGGCGGCGGCTTCCGCGCGTTTCACCGCCGCGCCCTGCAACAGGATCAGCCCCGCGATCGCCACGGCGGGGATCGCGGTCAGCAGCATGATCGTCTTGAGCGAGAGCATCGCCGACAGCGCCAGCCCGCCCGCGAGGGGGAAGGCGATGCCGCCCAGGCGGCCCGCGCCGCCGGCCCAGCCGATGCCGCTGCTGCGCATCTCGGGCGGATAGCCCAGCGTCGCCAGGGTGTTGATCCCGGTCTGGCCGCCGACCTGGCAGAAATTCCACACGATCATGGTCAGCAGGAACAGCAGCGTACCCGCCGGGAAGAAGCCGAGCAGCGCCAGGGCCAGGGCATTGACGAGGAAGAAGCCCGCGATCAGCCGATAGGGATCGATCCGGTCCATCAGCCACCCCATCGCGAGCGTGCCCACCGCGCCCCCGAAATAGCCGATCATCAGATATTTCGCGAAGTCCTGGATCGGCACGCCGCCCAGTTCCTGGAAATAGGTCGCCATCCAGTTCGCCAGCAGGGCGATGTTGCCGAGCGCGAGGAAGCAGGCTGCCCACAGGATCATGGTCTGCAGCAGGTAGCGCGGCCCGAACATGGCGAACGGGCCCGCCTTCTCCACCGGCGGCGCATCGCCCATATGGAAGCTCTCCCCGCCCCGCAGCGGCGCGGAAGGATCGAGCGAGAGGATCGTGCGCGCGATCCGGGGATCGGCGGGATCGCGAGTGGTGCGGAAGGCGAGCGATTCCGGCACCAGCAGCAGGAGGGGCAGCGCGGCCAGCGGCAGGATCCCGCCCAGCCAGAAACCGATCTGCCAGCCATAGATGTCCAGCAGCCAGGCGGTCATCGCCCCGCTGGCGAAATTGCCGCCGGAAAAGCACACCAGCACGATCGCGATGAACGAGGCGCGGCGGTGGCGCGGCGTCATCTCCGCGATCAGCGCGAGGCCGATCGGCAGCATGGCGGAGAAGAACACCCCCGAAACGCCCCGCAGCCAGGCGAGCATGGTGAGCGAGGTCGCGAACACCGAACAAAGCGAAAGCACGCCGAACATCAGCAGGCACAGCCCCAGCACCGGCTTGCGCCCGAGCCGGTCGGCCAGAGGCGGCATGAGGAAGGCGCCCACTGCCATGCCGATCTGCTGGAGAGTGAACACCTCGGTCATGTCGACCGGCCGGCCGCCCAGCCCTTCGGCGACCGCGGGGGCGATCTTGCCGAGGAAATACATGTCGAACCCGTCGATGAACAGCACCAGCGAGCAGACCACCAGCATCAGGATCTCGCGCCAGCCGATGCTGCGCGCATCGATGAAGGCGGCCACGTCGAAACGGCCGCTCACGGCGCCGGGGTTGCTTGCCATTGCGTTCCTCTTTCCCCGGGGCCGCATCCCGCCCCTGTTCTTCACGGGGAGAGTGGCGGCACGAGCGGGCTTCGTCAATCGGCCGGATGGCCGGAGATGGTTGGTTTCCCTGCCGGAGGGCGAATCCCCCCGCCGCCAGGTAGAGGACTTGTGCCATAATGAGGGGTATTTGTCAAGAAAAATAACCCAATAGGATATATATTATCGTCATTGCGAGGGGCAAAGCTCCGAAGCAATCCAGGGCCCCACTTGCCGCCCTGGATTGCTTCGCTGCGCTCGCAATGACGAAGGGGGGCAAGCATCACCCTCGGAAAAGGGCGGAAAAAAGCCCCTAAGCCGCCTTCTGCACCGTGTTGCGGCCAGCCTGCTTGGCCTCGTACAGCGCCTTGTCCACCCGGGCGAGAAGGCGGTTCGCGTCGTCCCCTTCGCACCACAGCGCATAGCCGATGCTGGCCGTCACCATGGGCAGCCCGTTTTCGGAGCTTTCCTGCTCGATCGCCTGGCGGAGCCGCTCGGCGGCGTGGCGCACTTCGTCGGCCCCCGCATCGGGCAGGATCCAGATGAATTCTTCCCCGCCGATGCGACCGATCAGGTCGCTCGCCCGCGTCTGGTTGCGCGCGATGTCCGCCACCCGCACCAGCACATCGTCGCCGGTCTGGTGTCCGTTGGTGTCGTTGATCCGCTTGAAATGATCGATGTCGAACGAGACCAGCGCCAGAGGCCCGCCGCCCGTCTCCGCGCGCCGCACGCATTTCTCCAGTTGGGTAATCGCACGCCGGCGGTTGGCCAGCCCGGTCAGCGGGTCGGTATGGGCGAGATATTGCGCCTCCGCCGCCAGCCGCATGGCGCGGGTGCGCTCCTTGTCGAGCGCTTCCTGCCGCTGGTGGTGCTGGGTGACGTCCATCACGACGCTGAAGATGCCGACCAGCTCGCCATCCTCGTCGAACTGGTTGGAGACATGCATCTTGAGGATGCGCTCCTCCCCATGGGGCGGCTGGATGCGGTATTCGAAGCTGTAGCGGGCCCGGTCATGCGCGTGATGCGCGAGCTGGCCGAACAGCTCCTTCCCGCCATCGGGCAGCAGGGCCTTGAGATCGCCGGGATCGCGCCCCATCGCGGGATCGAGCCCGTTGATCAGATACATCTGGCGCGACCAATCCTGCACGCCGGTGCGCGGATCATAGCGCCAGCGCCCGATCCGCCCGACCTCCTCCGCCATGCGGAGCATCAGCAGGTTCTCGCGCATCCGCGCATTGCGCGCCGCCAGCCGCTGGGCGAGCCGATCGTGCCGCATCAGCAGCGCGGCGAGCGGCAGCGAGGTGGCGAGCATCAGGCCCATGAAACTCTGGAGGATCACTCCGCCTTCGATCGGCGGATAATCGAGATAGGCCGCGGGGGAGGCACCACCGATGGATTCGATCGTGCCGGCGATGGCGAAAGCGAGCACGCCGCAGGACGCCGCCAGCTGTCCGTAGCGGACCACGACCAGCACCAGCGCCGCCAGCACGAGCTGGGTGAGCGAGAAATAGGGCGTGGCCACCACCCACAGCGACAACGCGAAGATCCCGGCCTGGACCAGCAGGAAGGTCTTGGGAAGCCGGGCGACCACCTGGCGCCAGCCGCCCTTCCGCCGTTTCAGCCGGTCATGCAGGGAGATGATGATCGGCGCCCCCACCACCGTGCCCAGCGTCCTTGCATATATCCACCAGCCGAGCGAGGCGACCCCGTGCTCCAGGGGGAAGGCGATCAGCCCGCTCGCCCCCGATCCGGCCAGCGCGCCGAGGAACAGCAGAACCATATCCTTCAGATCGACCGATTCCAGCCGCCGGCCGTGCAGCACCCGCCGGGCGATACCCACGGTGATCACCGGTTCGGCGAGGGCCGCCAGCACATAGAACAGCGACGTCACCGCATCGAGCCCCACATGGAAATTGATGATCGCGCTCCCCACCGCGATCGAGGCAAGCAGCGCAAGCCGGCCTTCCCTGGGCATGAGATACAACGCCGCGACGGTGATCGAGCTCGGCAGCCACAGGAGCGGGACCGCCCCGGCCGCCTGGCGCAACGCAAGCGATCCCGCCACGCTGGCCATCCAGACCAGCCCGACGAGAACTGCATGACCGTGGCTCGCCGTCAGCCGCACATCATCACTCCGCTATCCCCCATGCCAAGGTTAGCGGCAAGGGATGAAGGCGTGGTAAACGCGGTGCTTACGGTTGGAGGGTGGGACTTGCCCCGTCCTCATCGCCCTGTTGGGCGGGGACAGACCTCCCATCGTCATTCCCGCGCAGGCGCGAAGCCAGTGCGGCAGGCGCGGTTGTCCCGGCCTGGATCCCCGCCTTCGCGGGGATGACGAAAAAACTCCTTAGGGGGACGAAGGGAGGATGACCCCCCTTCCTCTTCAAAGGAGGGGGAAAGATCAGGCGGCGTCGGCCTGGCGCTGCTGCGCTTCGAGGTTGAGCATCTCGGCCAGGAGGAACGCCAGCTCGAGCGATTGCGCTGCGTTGAGCCGCGGGTCGCAATGGGTGCGATAGCGGTCGGCCAGCGCTTCATCGGTGATGGCCACGGCGCCGCCGGTGCATTCCGTCACGTCCTGCCCGGTCATTTCGATATGGATGCCGCCGGCATGGGTGCCCTCGGCCCGGTGGACCGCGAAGAAGCCCTTCACTTCCGACAGGATCCGGTCGAACGGGCGGGTCTTGAGCCCGCTTTCGGCCTTGATGACGTTGCCGTGCATCGGATCGCAGCTCCACACCACCGGGTGGCCTTCGCGCTGCACCGCGCGCACCAGCCTGGGCAGGCCGGCTTCGACCTTGTCGTGCCCGAAGCGGCTGATCAGCGTCATGCGCCCGGCTTCCCGCGCGGGATTGAGCGTGTCGAGCATCCGCAGCAGCGCGTCCGGCTCCAGGCTGGGGCCGCATTTCATGCCGATCGGATTGCCCACGCCGCGCAGGAACTCGACATGCGCGCTGCCGTCGAACCGGGTGCGGTCGCCGATCCACAGCATGTGCGCGCTGGTGTCGTACCAGTCGCCGGTCAGCGAATCCTGGCGGGTCAGCGCTTCCTCGTAAGGCAGCAGCAGCGCCTCATGGCTGGTGTAGAAGCTCGCGCTCTTGAGCTGGGGCGCGTTCTCCGGGTCGATCCCGCAGGCTTCCATGAAGTCCAGCGCCTCGCCGATGCGATCGGCGATGTCCCGGAACCGGTCGGCCCAGGGGCTGCGGCCCATGAAATCCAGCGTCCAATTGTGGACCTGGCGCAGATTGGCGTAGCCGCCGCCGGCGAAGGCGCGCAGCAGGTTCAGCGTCGCGGCCGACTGGCCGTAGGCGCGCAGCATCCGCTCCGGATCGTTGCGGCGCTGGCCTTCCTCGAACTCGATGCCGTTGATGATGTCGCCGAGATAGCTGGGCAGCGTCACCTCGCCCTGGGTCTCGGTCGGGGCGCTGCGCGGCTTGGCGAACTGGCCCGCCATGCGCCCCACCTTCACCACCGGCTGCTTGCTGGCGAAGATCATCACCGCCGCCATCTGCAGCAGCACGCGGAAGGTGTCGCGGATGGTGTTCGGGTGGAACTCGGCGAAGCTTTCCGCGCAGTCCCCGCCCTGCAGCAGGAAGCCGCGGCCGTGCACCACCTCGGCCAGCTCGGCCTTGAGCGCGCGCGCCTCGCCCGCAAAGACGAGCGGCGGATAGCCGGAAAGCGTCCGCTCGGCCGCTTCGAGGGCGGCGGCATCCTCGTAGGCGGGCAGGTGCCGCGCCTCGAAGCTCTTCCAGCCGTCCGGAGTCCAGTTCTGTGCCACTTCAATCGTCTCGCTCAATTCGGAAAGGCGGCGCATTTAGGCGCTTGGGGCCCGATTTGCAAAGGTTGCATTCCCAACCAGTGTGATCGGAAAAACCGTTCTCAGCGCCCTGCCCCTCCTCCCGCCGGCGCGGCGGCCAGGGTCTGGCCTTCCGGGATCACCGCCATCCGCCATGCCTCGCGCGAGGCGAGGTAGCGCGCGGCGAGCTCCTTGATCCGCTCGGGCGTGACGGCGGTATAGTCGACCATCAGGCTGCGCAGCGCCTGGGTCCTGCGCGGATCGCTGGTCGAGCCTTCCAGCAGGTTCATCCAGAACAGATGGCCGGAAAGCGCCCGGTCGAGCAATTGGCGGAACGGCTCGATCACCCGCACCAGCTCGTCCTGGTCCGGCCCGTTGGTGGCCAGGTCCTGGGCAATGGCGTCGGCCTGGGCGAAGAAATCCGGCACCCGCTCGGGCGGGAGCTGCGCCAGGGCGAGGATGCGCCCGCCGCTGCTCACGTCGAACGGCCAGGTCGAGCCTACATTGGGCGCGTAGCTCGCCCCGGCCTTCTCGCGCATGGCGTCGATCATCCGGTTCGAGAACAGGTCGGCCAGAATCTGGAGCTGGCGGGATTCCGTGATTCCCTGCGCCCCGCCGCCCGTGGGCCAGGCCACGATCGCCGCCGCCTGGTCGGCATCGCCCTGGTGATATTCCACCAGCGGGGCCTTCTGCGGCGGAGGCGGAGGGACGCCGCGATCGAGCGCCGCCTGCGGGATCGGCTTGCGGGCCGGCAAGGCGCCGAAAGTGCGCGATAGCGCCGCGATCGTGGCGTCGCGGTCGATATCGCCGAACACCATCACCTCGATCGGGCCTTGCTGCAGCAGCGGCTCCCATACCTTGCGGAAGCCTTCGGGCGTCGCCGCCTGCAACTGCTCCGGCGTGGGCGTGGCGAAGCGCGCATCGCCGCCTGTGAGGCGGTATTCGAGGTCGCGGTTGACGATGCCGGTGGGATCGGCGGCATAGCTTCCATAGCTCAGCGTCGCGCCTGCCTTGGCCCGCTGCACCGGATTGGGATCCCAGCGCGGCATGGCGAGCTTGGCGGCGAAGAGATAGAGCTGGTCGGCCACGTCCGCCGGACGGGTCTGCCCTTCGAACACGAACACCCCGTCGTCGATCGTGAAGTTGAAGCCCAGCTTGCGCCCGGTGGAGATGCGGTCCAGCTCCTCCGCGCCCAGCGGCCCGAGGCCGGACTGGACCAGCGCCATCTGGCCGAGCGTGATGTAGGGGGCATCCTTGGCCGAAAAGGCGCGATAACCGCTGCCGAAGCGCACCCGCACCGTGGCGCGGCCGGGCTCGTGCTCGGTCTTCCACAAGAGCGCCTTCACGCCATTGGCGAACTCGACCTGCTCGATCTCCAATATGCCGATCGGCTTGGCCGAGACCGGCGGCGCGGGCTTTCCGATGGGGGGCAATTCGGCGAAGGAGATGCTCTTCGCCGCGATCCGGGAACTGGCATCGGCCTGGACAGGCACGGTCAGCGCGGCGCGCAGGTCCTGCGCGGTGGCTTCCTTGCCGTCGGGCGTGAGGTAGAAGGCCCGCGTCACCGTGCCGGAGAACAGGGCGCGCGTATGCTCCAGCACCGCCTCGGGCGTGAAGCGGTCGCGCATGCCGCGGAACACTTCGAGGATCGTCTCGGGCGAAGCCACCGCCTCGCGGATGTCGACCGCCTGCACCAGGTCGTCGGCCAGCTTGCCCCCGGCCTGGTTGACACGCTGTTCGACCATATTGGCGAAGATCACGTCGAATTCAGCCAGCTCGCGGTCGATCTCCTCCTGCGTGGGCGGATGCTCCAGCGCATCGGCGATCACCGCGCGAACGTCCTTCACCGCGGTCTTCCAGTCCGTGCCGATCGGGGCGACGGTGACGAAGGTGGCGTCCACCGAGCGGCTGATGTCGTCCTGCTCCACCCCCGCGCCGAGATAGCTTCCGCCCGAACGGGCGCGCGATTCCAGCCGGCGGTTGATGATCATCTGGGCCACGGAATCGATCATCCGACCCCGGTTGTATTCGATATTGTCGGTAACCTGGTGCCAGGGCCGCAGGATCGTCCAGGTGATGCCGCGCGGAAGGCTCGGTTCGACCAGCACTTCGGTCTTGCCCACGGGATTGGCGGGATCGGCTCCTTCCGGCGCCTTCGGCTCGCCGAAATCGGGCTGGGGCGTATGATCGCCGGCCACTCTCCAATCGCCGAAATAACGCTCGATCAGCGCGGCGAAGATTTCGGGCGGCGCATCCCCGACCACGGTGATCACGGTGTTTTCGGGCCGATACCAGCGCGAATGGAATGCCTTCACGCTCTGGCTGGTGGCAGCCTGCAGGGTCTGCGGCGTGCCGATGGTCGAACGTTCCGCCAGCAGTTGCCCTTCGAAATACAGCTCGCGCGTGGCATCGGCCACCCGCCGCTGCGCGCCGCCGTTCTCGCGCGATTCGGCCAGCACGATGGGAACCTCGGCGGCCAGGTTGGCGTCGCTCAGCGCGGGCTCGCGGATCATGCCGGAAAGGAGCTTCATCGACTCCTCCAGCTTGAACCGGTCCGCATTGGGCAGGTCGAGCTTGTACACCGTCTGGGTGGCGGTGGTCTCCGCATTGGTGTCGCTGCCGAAGCTGGCGCCCAGCCGCTGCCAGGTGGGGATCGCTTCCGCATTCTTGAGATATTTGGATTCGCGGAAGGTGAGATGCTCGATCAGGTGGGCATAGCCCAGCTCGCTATCCTTCTCGTAGAGCGATCCCGCATCGACCCGGATACGGATCGAGACCTGGCCCGGCGGCACGCCATTGTCGCGCACGGCATAGCGCAACCCATTGAGAAGCTGGCCGAACTTCCACTCCTCGTCATGCGGGATGTCGGTCCCGCGATAGATCCAGGGATCGTCCGGCTGCAGGGTGGTCGGACGGGGCAGCGTCGCGGGGAAGGCAGTCGGCGGGGTGACCTGCGGGTTCTGGGCGGGGGCCTGCTGCGCGGGCGCCGGCGAGGCGGCCAGCAGAAGCGAAGCGAACAGGCAGGCGAGAGACCGCGGCGCGCGGGAGAGGATCGTCATGACCCGCCTAATAGGGAAGGAAGGGATGAAGGGATAGTGAATGGCGCACAACAGAGTCTTGCTTGACCGCGCGCCGGCCCGCCCTACATCGGAAGCCATGTATATCGAAACCGAAACCACGCCCAATCCCGCCACGCTCAAGTTCCTTCCGGGCGAAGCCGTGATGGACGCCGGCACGCGCGAATTCACCTCGCCGGAAGCGGCCGAGGCCTCTCCGCTCGCATCCGCCCTGTTCGACACGGGCGAGGTGACCGGCGTGTTCTTCGGCCGCGACTTCGTGTCGGTTACGGTGGCCCCCGGCGTCGACTGGTCCGTGCTGAAGCCGCAGGTGGTGGCGATCCTGCTCGATCACTTCATCAGCAAGGCCCCCCTGTTCCACGCCGCCGATGCGAGCGGCTTCTCCGTGCCGCCGGAAGACGATGTGCCGGAAGACGATCCGGCCGATGCCGACGTCGTGGCGCAGATCCGCGACCTGATCGAAACCCGCGTGCGCCCGGCGGTGGCAGGCGACGGGGGCGACATCCAGTATCGGGGCTTCCGCGAAGGCGTGGTCTATCTTTCCATGCAAGGCGCCTGCTCGGGCTGCCCTTCTTCCACCGCCACGCTGAAGCAGGGCATCGAGGGCCTGCTGAAGCACTATGTGCCCGAGGTGACCGAAGTCCGCGCGGCCTGATCGCGCCACGACAGGGAGACAGACGATGGCCGAATCGCTTGGCGCCGGTGCGCTCGACCAGCTCTTCCGCACCGCGCGAACCTATAACGGCTATCTCGACCGGCCGGTCTCCACCGAGCAGATCCATGCGATCTGGGAACTGATGAAGATGGGGCCGACCTCGGCCAACCAGCTTCCCGCCCGCCTCGTCTGGCTCACCACGCCAGAAGCGAAGGAACGGCTGGCGAAACACTGCGCCGAAGCCAACGCCAGGAAGGTGCGCGCCGCGCCGGTCAGCGTGATCGTCGCGATGGACATCGATTTCCACGAACAGCTGCCCTGGCTGTTCCCGCATGCCGATGCGAAGAGCTGGTTCGAGGGCAACGAGGAAGCGCGCAAGGTCTCCGCCTTCCGCAATTCCTCCCTCCAGGGCGCCTATTTCATCCTGGCGGCGCGCGCGCTGGGGCTCGATACCGGCCCGATGTCGGGCTTCGACAATGCGGCGGTGGACAACGAATTCTTCGCCGACCAGCCGCAATGGAAATCGAACTTCATCTCCACGCTCGGCTATGGGGACGAAAGCACGATCTTCCCGCGCAGCCCGCGCCCCGATTTCGACGCTTTCAATCGCATCCTCTGAGAAGTCCGGGGCCGAGGGGGGACGGACGATGCGCACGCTCGCGATCGATTGCGCCACGGAAGCCTGTTCGGTCGCCCTGTTCGGCGGGGGGGCAGAGCCGGTCGCGAGCGAATTCCTCATGCTGGGGCGCGGCCATGCCGAGCGACTGGTGCCGATGATCGCGGCGCTGCCGGATCACGGCCGGGCGGAACGAATCGCCGTGTCGCTCGGCCCGGGCAGCTTCACCGGCGTGCGCATCGGGCTGGCGGCCGCGCGCGCGCTCGCGCTGGCGTGGAATGCGGAGGCGCTGGGCTATCCCACCCTTGCCCTCGTCGCCGCCATGGCGCGAGAGCAGGCGGGCGCACAGCCGGTCAGCGTCGCCATGACCGGCGGCCATGGCGAATGGTTCGTGCAGGATTTCACGCAAGATGGTGCGGAAGAAGCGCCGCTCGCTTCCCTCGCTCCGGCGGCGGCGACGCAGGGTGCCACGCATGAGCTGGTGGCGGGAACGCAGGCGCACGCCCTGGTCGCCGCGCGAGGGCACGGCACGGCGCTGCAGATATGGCCGGACGCGCGGCGCTTCGCGCTGCTGCCGCCCGCCGTGCTCACCCGCGAGCTTGCCCCGCTCTACGGCCGCGCGCCCGATGCCCGGCTGCCCGGAAAGGCCACTGCATGACGCCGCTCGCCGATCCGCTCGACCGGATCATGTCGGTGATGGACGCCGCGTTCGACCCCGCTTACGGCGAGGCGTGGAACCGCCGCCAGGTGAGCGACGCGCTGACCTTCCGCAACTGCCACTATGTGCTGCTCGACCGGCATCGCCGCGTCCCTCCCCCCGATGCGGGGGAGCAGGCGGCCGCCGGCTTCGCGCTTTCCCGCCAGGCCATCGACGAGGAGGAACTGCTGCTGATCGCCGTGCGGCCAGAGCATCGCCGGCTCGGAATCGGCTCCGCCTTGCTCGAAAGGCTGGTGGCGGAAGTGCGCATGCGGGGCGTCACCCGCATCTTCCTCGAAATGCGCGAAGGCAATCCCGCCGAGACATTATATCGCAAATACGGGTTCGAACCTGTAGGTCGCCGTCCTAATTACTATAATCGCGGGAAAATAACCGGGATCGATGCGATCACATTTGCGTTGTCGGTCTGACTTTCGACCGAACGCTCGATTCGGGCGGAAGCCCGGATTTTAGCCTGCTGTTAAGCTTGAAACGCGGCATTGATTGTTGCAAGGGCGAATTAATCCCGCTCGTTCGGGACAAGGCCGCGATCGCAACAGACAAGGTCGCATTGAAGTCGAGGACCCCCCATGGAAGATATTCAATCCGATATGACCGAGACCCTGATCACACTCACCTCGGACATCGTCGCCGCTCATGTGAGCAACAACAACGTCGCCGTGGACGAAGTCCCGGCCCTGATCTCGAACGTCTATGGCGCGCTTGCCGGGCTGGGCAAGGCCCCGGAAGTGGTGGAAACGCCACCCGAGCCCGCCGTTCCGATCCGTTCTTCGGTCAAGCCCGACTATCTCGTCTGCCTGGAGGACGGGAAGAAGATGAAGATGCTCAAGCGCCACTTGATGACGCATTACAATCTGACGCCGGAAGAGTATCGCCAGCGCTGGAATCTGCCGGCCGACTACCCGATGGTCGCCCCGAATTATGCGGAAAAGCGCCGCGAGCTGGCCAAGAAGATCGGCCTCGGCCGCACCCCCGGGCAGAAGCGCGGACGCCGCAAGAAAACCGCCTCGTAAGTTCCTTTCGTTACTCGCGGTTGAAAAAGCGCCCCGCAGGTCTAAAACCTCCGGGGCGTTTTCATTTCGGACGATTAAATTGAACCAGCCGATCGACATCGAACAGCTTTGTGCGGAGCGCGGGCTCCGCATCACCGAACAACGGCGCATCATCGCGCGCGTGCTGTCGGAAAGCACCGACCATCCCGACGTGGAGCTGCTGCATGGGCGGGCTTCCGCGATCGATCCCAAGATCTCGATCGCCACGGTGTATCGCACCGTTCGGCTGTTCGAGGAGGCGGGCATCCTCGATCGCCACGATTTCGGGGATGGCCGCGCGCGATACGAAGCCGCGCCCGAAGCGCATCACGATCACCTGATCGACGTGGAGACCGGCAAGGTGGTCGAATTCGTCGATCCCGAGCTCGAGGCGCTGCAGCGCGTGATCGCGGAGCGGCTGGGCTACCGGCTGGTCGATCACCGCATGGAGCTTTACGGGGTGCGGCTGGACCGCGAGGACTGAGGCCCGGCCTTATGGTCGGCGCAGCGGCCCTCGCCCGGCCCCGGATTTCCGCTCTCGGCTGGCTGCTGATCGGCCTGCGCCTGGCGATGATGCTGGCGCTGCTGGTCCTCTGCATGCCGCTCTATTACCTCTGGCGGCTGCTGCGCCTGCCGCGCTTCTGGCCGCGCATATTCCTGGGCGGCGTGGGGCTGATCGCCGGGCTGCACATCACGCTGGAAGGCCGCCCGCACAAGGGCGCGCTGCTGATCTCCAACCATGTGAGCTGGCTCGACATACCCGCGATCGCCTGGGCGACCGGCTCGGCCTTCGTCGGCCATTCGGGTCTCGCTTCGGTTCCGCTGCTGCGCCACCTGTGCGAGATGAACGACACGGTGTTCGTCGCGCGGCACGACCGGGGGAGCGTGGCCGGCCAGGTGGCGCAGGTGCGCGAAGCGATCGCCGGCACGGGCGCGCTCACCATCTTTCCCGAAGGCACCACCAGCGACGGGACCGGCCTGCTGCCGTTCAAGAGCTCGCTGCTTTCGGCGATCGACCCGCTCCCGCCGGGGCTGACCGTGCAGCCGGTGCTGCTCGACTATGCCGACGCGCCCGAAATGGCCTGGGTCGGCGAAGAGCCCGGGCTGGACAATTTCAAGCGCATCCTCGCCCGGTTCAGGCCCTTGCAGCTCACCGCGCATTTCCTCCCTCCGCTGGAAGGCGCGGCCCTCGCCAACCGCAAGGCGATGGCCACGGCCGCGCAGGACGCGATCCGCGCAGCGATGGAGCGTCGATAGGATCCTCCCGGTTCCGGGATTATTGCGCGAACCTCGTCATTGCGAGGAGGCGAAGCCGACGAAGCAATCCAGGTCCGGTGTGTGGGACCCTGGATTGCTTCAGGGCCCTGCCCCTCGCAATGACGAGGTCCCCGCACGAACAGGGAGGGTTTGAAAGCCGGCCGCTTTTCCCGTAACCCCCCGGCCAATGCGACAGAGCCCGCCCCCCAGGACCTATCGGGTCAAGAGCTTCGGCTGCCAGATGAACGTCTATGATGGCGAACGCATGGCCGAGCTGCTGGCCGATCGAGGTCTTTCCCCCGCGCCGGAAGGGCAGGAGGCGGACCTGGTGGTGCTCAACACCTGCCATATCCGCGAGAAGGCGGCGGAGAAGGTCTATTCCGACATCGGCCGGCTGCGGAAGGAGGACGGGACGCGGCCGCTGATCGCCGTCGCCGGCTGCGTGGCGCAGGCCGAAGGCGAGGAGATCATGGCCCGCGCCCCCGCCGTCTCCCTGGTGGTCGGCCCGCAGGCCTATCACCGCCTGCCCGAAATGCTCGACAAGGCGGCGCGGGGCGAGCGAGCGACCGATACCGACATGCCGGCCGACGCCAAGTTCGCCGCCCTCCCCGCCCGGCGCAAGGCCGGCCCTTCCGCCTTCCTCACCGTGCAGGAAGGCTGCGACAAGTTCTGCACCTATTGCGTGGTGCCCTATACGCGCGGCGCGGAAATCTCCCGCCCGTTCAAGGATCTGGTGGAGGAAGCCCGCAGGCTGGCCGAGGCCGGCGCGCGGGAGATCACCCTGCTGGGCCAGAACGTCAACGCCTGGTCGGGGGAGGACGCGAAGGGCCGCGCGATCGGGCTGGACGGGCTGATCCGGGTGCTGGCGGGCATCCCCGAGATCGCCCGCATCCGCTATACCACCAGCCATCCCAACGACATGTCCGACGGGCTGATCGCCGCCCATGGCGAGGTGGGGAAGCTGATGCCCTACCTCCATCTGCCGGTGCAGAGCGGTTCCGACCGGGTGCTGAAGGCGATGAACCGCAGCCATACGGCGGACAGCTACCTCGCCCTGCTCGACCGCTTCCGCGCCGCACGGCCCGACATCGCGCTTTCGGGCGATTTCATCGTCGGCTTTCCGGGCGAGACCGAGGCCGAGTTCGAGGAGACGCTGCAGCTGGTGGATGCGGTGCGCTATGCCGCTGCCTTCAGCTTCAAATATTCCCCCCGCCCCGGCACGCCCGCCGCCAGGATGGACAATCAGGTTCCGGCCCCGGTGATGGACGAGCGGCTCCAGCGCCTGCAGGCCGCGCTCAACCGCGATCAGTTCGCTTTCAACCTCGCCAGCGTCGGCAGGAGCTGCGAGGTGCTGGTGGAACGCAAGGGCAAATATCCCGGCCAGTGGCTCGGCAAGTCGCCCTGGCTGCAATCGGTGCATTTCGAAGGCGAAGCAGCGATCGGGGACCTGGTGAGCGTGGAACTGACCGAAGCCGGGCCCAATTCGCTCCACGGCAGACCGCTGGAACTGGCGGCGGTCTAGGTCAGGGTTCCGTGCGAACTCACCGCCCGCTTTTCCACCGCAGCTTTTCGCAACACCGCTTGCCCTTGCCGGGCGCGGCACTATTTTCGGGAGTGCTGACCGAAAGGAGCGCATGGCCCGAAAAGCAAACCGTGCCGATACTTACGCGGCACTCGCCCATCCCGAAGACCGCCGCGACGCATCGCGCCGTGCCAGGGCGGAAGTGGAGTTCGACGAGCAGACCGCGCTCGGCGCGCTGTTCGGGGAGTTCGATGCCAATCTCGTCCAGATCGAAAATCGGCTCGGCGTCTATATCGGCGCCCGCGGCAACCGGGTGCAGATCGAAGGGCCGGAGGATTCCGTCGCCCGCGCCCGCGAGGTGCTCAAGGGGATGCGCCAGCGGCTGCTCCAGGGGCAGGAACTCGATGCCGGCGCGATCGAATCGCTGATCGCCATGTCGAGCGAGCCGACGCTGGAAGGGATCATCTCGGGCGATGACCAGCGCCCCCCGATCATGATCCGCACCCGCCGCAAGACGATCGTGCCCCGTTCGGCCACCCAGATCGACTATATGCGCGCCCTGGCCCGGGAAGACATCATCTTCGCCCTCGGCCCCGCCGGCACCGGCAAGACCTATCTCGCCGTGGCCCAGGCGGTGAGCCAGCTCATCACCGGCAGCGTGCAGCGCCTGATCCTCTCCCGCCCCGCGGTGGAGGCGGGCGAGCGGCTGGGCTTCCTGCCCGGCGACATGAAGGAGAAGGTCGATCCCTATCTCCGCCCGCTCTACGATGCGCTGTACGACTGCATGCCGCCCGAGCAGGTGGAGCGTCGCCTCGCCAGCGGGGAGATCGAGATCGCGCCGATCGCCTTCATGCGCGGCCGCACGCTGGCCGACGCCTTCGTGATCCTGGACGAGGCGCAGAACACCACTCGCGAGCAGATGAAGATGTTCCTCACCCGCTTCGGCCAGAACAGCCGGATGGTGATCTGCGGCGACCCGAAGCAGGTCGACATCCCCGGCGGCGACCGGATGAGCGGGCTTGCCGACGCGGTGACCCGGCTGGAAGGCGTGGACGGCATCGCCGTGACCCGCTTCACCGCCGCCGACGTGGTGCGCCATCCGATCGTTGGCCGGATCGTGGAGGCTTACGAGGGCAAGGGCGAGTAGGCCTGCCCTTATGATTGCCCATCGTCATGCCAGCGCAAGCTGGCATCTCGAGCCGGTAAGCGCTGCCGCCCGAGACCCCAGCTTTCGCTGGGGTGACGAAGGACGAAGTTGGGGTGACGAACTAGACGAACAACTCGCCGGGGCGACGGATAGGGGGCCGCCTATCTCCTCCGTCCGCTCGCCCCGTCCACGCTCCATATGCCCGCGCCGCGCGTGGCGATGAACAGGAAGATGAAGCAATAGAGCGCGATCGTCTCGCCCCCATTGGCGATCGGATAGGGGCTCTGGCCGGCATGGACGGTCCAGTAGCCCACCGCAGCCATGCCGCTGGCGATGAAGGCGGCCGGGCGGGCGAACAGCCCGATCACGATCAGCGCGCCGCCGACCAGCTCGATCACTCCCGCCGCGCTCAGCAGCGGGCTGAGCGGCATCGGGAAGGCGGCCGGAAAGCCGAAGAACTTCTGCACCCCGTGCGCCATGAAGGCGAGGCCCGCCACGATCCGCAGCAGCGCATAGGCGTATTCGGTAAACCCGTTGAGAAATCTCATGATCCTGCTCCCCTTGCTCTCCGGCAGAGTGCCGCGAGGGGAGACTAGGGCCAGGGCCTGTCAAATCATAGCCCGCTGGCTCGTTTTCTTCATCCTCGCTAACCTCCCTCCTTCGTCATTCCCGCGCAGGCGGGAATCCAGTTCCAGCGTCGCCACTGGCTTCCCGCCTGCGCGGGAATGACGAAAGGGGCGGAGCCGCATCATCATTGCAAGGACCGGCCGATCAGGGCAAGGCGGACGCATCTTGCAACTCGACATCGACATCGAAGCGCCCTGGCCCGAAGGCGCCTGGGAAGGCCTTGCCGCCCGCGCGGCCGCAGCGGCGGCGCAGGTCGCGCCGGAGCTTGCCCATCCGCGCCTGTCGGCCAGCCTGCTGTTCACGTCCGACGCGGCGATTCACGCGCTGAATCGCGAGTGGCGCGGGCGAGACAAGCCCACCAACGTGCTGTCCTTCCCCATGCTGGAGCGGGAGGACCTGCTCGCCCTGGCTCCAAAAGGCCCGCCCGAGTTGCTGGGCGACATCGCCCTCGCCCACGAGACATGCGCGCGCGAAGCGGTGGAAAAAGGCGTTTCGCTGGAGGAACATGCGGCCCACCTCCTCGTTCACGGGCTGTTGCATCTGGCCGGTCATGACCATGAAATATCGCCGGCCGATGCCGATGCGATGGAGGCGCTCGAAATAAAGGCGCTTGCGATTCTGGGAATTGCCGACCCATATGGCGACAGGGACTGCTAGACCGGCGGCGCGATCCTTTCCGGCGCGCTGCTGAAGGAGAAAGTATCAGGGCCATGCCCGACAGCGCAAAGCTCGGCGATTCCGGCAATGGAGACGCGGACAGTAGAGGCGGATTGTGGAACACCATCCGCCGCTTCTTCGACAACGACAATGGCGAGACCTCGCTGCGTGCGCAGCTCGAGGAAGCGATCGACGAGCATGAGGACGAGCATCCGTCCGGCGGTGCCCGGCCGGCCAGCGGCGATCTTTCGCCGGTCGAGCTCACCATGCTGCGCAACCTGCTCCATTTCAGCGAGCATGATGCGGATGACGTGGCGATCCCGCGCGGCGAGATCATCGCCATTTCCGCCGACGCCAGCTGGGATGAGCTGGTCGAGACCTTCGCCGAGCACGGCCATTCGCGCATTCCCGTCTATCGCGAGACGCTGGATGAGGTGATCGGGATGGTCCACATCAAGGACGTGTTCCCCTTCCTGCTCAAGCACGAGAAGCCGCCGCGCGACTGGACCACGCTGATGCGCCAGCCGCTCTACGTGCCCCAGGCGCGCAACGCGCTCGACGTGCTGGCCGACATGCGCTCGCGCCGCATCCACCTGGCCGTGGTGGTGGACGAATATTCGGGCGTGGACGGGATCATCACCATCGAGGACCTGGTGGAGGAGATCGTCGGCGACATAGAGGACGAGCACGATGATGCGCCCGAGGCGCTGGTCGTCCCCATCGGCCAGGGCATGTGGGATGCCGACGCTCGCGCCGAGCTGGACGACGTGGCCGAGATCGTGGACGATCCCCGCATCGCCGAGGTCGAGGAAGCGGTCGACACGCTGGGCGGCCTGGCCTTCGTGCTGGCCGGACAGGTGCCCGAAATCGGCGCGATGCTGGTCCATCCCAGCGGCTGGCGGATCGAGGTCACCGCCGGGGACGAGACCCATGTGACCCGCCTGCGCCTCCACCCTCCCGCCGGCGAGCCGGAAGACGCAGGCGAATAGGCCCGGCGCCGAGTTCATGGTGGCGAAAGGAAGCATGGGCGAACGGGCCGCCGAACCCCCGCACAAACGGGATTGAGTTTTTCGCAACTTATTGCTTTGTGCTTCTCGACAGCAAGCCGATTTTCTGAACACTACGCCAACCGATGGTAACCCGTCGCCTCCCTCCTTTGCGCGCGCTGGAAGCGTTCGTGCGCATCGTCCGCCTCGGATCGGCCCGGGCGGCGGCGAACGAACTCGGCCTTTCGCCTTCCGCCCTTTCGCGCCGGGTGACGAGCCTGGAGGATTTCGTCGGCAAGAAGCTGTTCACCCGCGCCCATCAGGCGATGAAGCTGACGGATGAGGGGCGCGCCTTCTACGATGCGGTGAACCCGCATCTGGAATCGCTGGCGGCCGCAGTGGAGAACCAGTCGGAGAACATCCAACTGCTGCGCCTGCATCTGGGCGTGCTGCCGCTGTTCGGCAGCCAGCGGCTATTCCCCAAGCTGCCGGAGCTGCGCAAGCTGCACCCGCGCCTGCATATCGACATCGACACCGGGCCCAACCTGATCAGCCGGGTGGGCGACACGCTGGACGCGGCCATCGTGCTCACCACCACGCCCGACCAGAGCTTCCACGCGGTGCAGCTCGACCACAACCGCGTCCACGCGATCTGCAGCCTCCAACTGATCGAGGAGATCGGCAAGAGCCCGAACCGCGAGGCGCTCTCCCGCCAGACCTTCCTGATGCAGAGCGACCTGCCCGAGAGCTTCCCCACCTGGAAGAAGGCGATCGGGATGGAGGACCTCGAGCCGGCGGCGATCGACCATTACGATTCGGGCCAGCTGATCCTCGAAGCCGCGGCGCAGGGGCTTGGCATCGCGATCATGCATGACGACCATTTCAACCGCGCGGGCGAAGGCCGCCTCGCGCGTCTGTTCGATGTGGTGGTCGAAAGCCCCTACAGCTACTGGTTCGTGTGCAAGCCCAAGGCGCTCGACCTGCGCCCCGTGCGGCTGTTCCACGACTGGCTGATCGATTCGGGGATATAGGGGCGCGGGCCTGCGAGCCTGCGCGTCAACCTCCTCTCGTCATTCCCGCGCAGGCGGGAATCCAGTTCCACAGTTGCTGCTGGATCCCCGCCTGCGCGGGGATGACGAGGGTTGGAGGAGGATGAGGGGACGGCCTTCCCCCTCAGCTCACCGTCGCCTTGAGGATCTTGCCCGGGCTGGCCGGCGGTTCGCCCTTGGGCAGGGCGTCGATATGCTCCATGCCGCTCTCGACCTGGCCCCACACGGTGTACTGCTTGTCGAGGAAGCGCGCATCGTCGAAACAGATGAAGAACTGGCTGTTGGCGCTGTGCGGATATTGCGTGCGCGCCATGGAGCAGGTGCCGCGCACATGCGGCTCGTCGTTGAACTCCGCCTGGAGGTCGGGCTTCTCGCTGCCGCCCATACCGGTGCCGGTGGGATCGCCGCCCTGCGCCATGAAACCGGGGATCACGCGGTGGAACACCACCCCGTCATAGAAGCCTTCCTGGGCCAGCTCGGTGATGCGCTCGACATGGCCGGGGGCGAGGTCCGGACGCAGCTTGATGACCACATCGCCGGAATCGAGAGTGAAGGTGAGGGTATCGGCCATGGGCATGTCTCCTGCGCAAAAGGCGTTGATCTTTGGCAGCCGATATAGGCCGCGCCCAGCCAATGTCACCCCGCAGTTGCTTTTGCAGTGCGCTGCAATAGGAGGGGGCGATGACTCAGCCGGAAGACCTCGACGAGCTGGAAACCGCCGCTCCGCCCCCGGTGGAGGAGGATGGCGAGCAGTTCGACAAGGAGAACCGGCTGAAGCCCGAATTCGTCCGCGCAGTGTCCGAAGCGCTGGAGGACGGGGACGCAGCCCGCGCCTACGAATTGGTCGAGCCGCTCCACCCCGCGGACATCGCCGACCTGTTCGAGCTGCTGGAGCGGGACGAGCGCGCGAAGCTCGCCGCCGCCATCACCGACCTGATGACCGGCGAGGTGATCGCCGAGCTCAACGACTATGTGCGCGAGGACATGGTCGAGGCCCTCGCGCCCGAAACCGTGGCCGGAATCGCCGAGCAGCTCGACACCGACGACGCCGTCCAGCTGATCGAGGACCTCGACGAGAAGGACCAGCAGGCCGTCCTGGCCGAGATGGACCCGGAAGACCGCGCCGCGATCGAGAACGCGCTGTCCTATCCGGAAGAGACCGCCGGCCGCCTGATGCAGCGCGAGCTGATCGCGGTGCCCGAGCATCTCACCGTGGGCGACCTGATCGACTACATGCGCGAGCATGACGAGCTGACCACCGAATTCTGGGAAGTCTTCATCGTCGATCACCGCCACCGCCCGGTCGGCACCTGCCAGCTCTCCTGGATCCTGCGCGCGCCGCGCCATGTGCCGCTGACCGACGTGATGAAGCGCGACCAGACGCTGATCCCGGTGACGATGGACCAGGAGGAAGTGGCGCTGCGCTTCCAGAAATACGCGCTGATCTCCGCCGCCGTGGTGGACGAGAACGGGCGGCTGGTCGGCCAGCTCACGGTGGACGATATCGTCCACATCATCCAGGAGGAAGCGGGCGAGGACGTGCTGCTGCTCTCCGGTGCGGGCGACGGCGACATCAACGAGCCGATTCGCGACGCCTACAAGGCGCGGGTGCGCTGGCTGGTGACCAATCTGCTCACCGCCTGTGTCGCATCCTCGATCATCGCCACCTTCGAAGGGACGATCGAGAAGATGGTGGCGCTGGCCACGCTGATGCCGATCGTCGCCGGGATCGGCGGCAATGCCGGCACGCAGACCCTGGCGGTGACGGTGCGCGCCCTCGCCACCAACCAGCTCACCGCCAGCAACGCCTGGCGCGCGGTGCGGCGCGAGCTGGGCATCGCGCTGCTGAACGGCGGCACGGTGGCGCTGGTGATCGGCATCGCGGTGGCGCTGCTGTTCCACAATCCGGCGCTGGGCGTGGTGATCGCGCTGGCCATGCTGACCAACATCCTGATCGCGGGCCTCGCCGGCGTGCTGGTGCCGCTCACGCTGGAACGGCTCAAGGTCGATCCGGCGATCTCCTCTTCGATCTTCGTCACCATGACTACGGATTCGATGGGCTTCCTCGCCTTCCTCGGCCTCGCGACGGTGAGCGGGCTGGTGTCCTGAACCAGGGCCACGCCGGCGAAAGCTGGCATCTCGGACGTTTAGCACTTCATCCCCCCTCGTCATTGCGAGGAGGCGAAGCCGACGAAGCAATCCAGGGCCGTTATGCGGGACCCTGGATTGCCGCGGGGCCTTGCGGCCCCTCGCAATGACGAAGGAGATGAGGCGCACTCCGCCCCGACACCGCCAAAGGCTTGCCCTTCGCGCCCGCAGGCCTACTTTCCTCCCCATGCCGATCCACATGACCAAGATCGCCTTCCGCACCGAAAGCGCGGAGGAGCTGCGCACATGGCTCGAACGGGGCGAGGAGGCGCATATGACCACGCGCTACCTCCCCAAGCGGCACGAGGAGATGGTGGGCGGATCGCTTTACTGGATCATCGACCACGCCATCATCGGCCGTTCCCCGATCCTGGGCTTCGTCCAGCGGGAAGACGGGCGCTGGACAATCCGCCTTTCCCCCGTGCTGATCCCGGTCGAACCCCGCGCCAAGCGCGCCCACCAGGGCTGGCGCTATCTCAAGGACGAGGACGCGCCGCGAGACCTCGGCACCGGGGAGATGCAGGGCGACGTGCTTCCGGGCAGCATGGTGAAGGAATTGTCGAAGCTGGGGCTGGTGTAGGGGCGGTCCCGCCCTCCATTCTCCCAAAGTCGTCATTGCGAGGGGCCGCAAGGCCCCGCGGCAATCCAGGGCCGTTGTGTGGGCCCCCTGGATTGCCGCGTCGGCTTCGCCTCCTCGCAATGACGAAGGAACCCCACCCCGCAAACGCGCCTGACAGCGAACCGGCGATTTTGCCCGTCCCGCACCCACGCACCGGTCGATTGACTCGCGCGGCCGGTTCCCCGAACCTGCGCGCGAAACCGGGAAGAGGGCCTGACACATGCATCAATCCGTCGCGCGATCGCTGGTCATGGCGGCCGCCCTGCTGCTTGCCGCGCCGTCCGTGGCGCGGGCGGAGACGATCAGCCCGCAGGAGCTTTCCGACCGGGAGGAAATCCGCACCCTGCTGCTCGAATACGGCCATCTTCTCGACGACCGGCGGCTGGAAGAATATTCCAACCTCTTCGCCACCAATGGCGAATGGATCGGCGGCTTCGGCATCGGCAAGGGCCCGGCGCAGATCCTGGCGATGATGCAGAAAGGCTTCGCCGACCTGCCCAGCCCGCCGGAAAACCGCAATTACCACATCCTGACCAACATGATCGTCGACACCGACGGCAAGGATCACGGCACCGCCTATTCGCGCTGGACCTTCTATGTGAAGGGAGAGGACGGGAAGCCGAAGGAATTCGGCGCCGGCCGCTATGAGGACGAGCTGATCCGCGAAAACGGGCAGTGGAAGTTCCTGCGCCGCGTCGTCACAGCGGAAATCCCCTACGGCCCGCCCAAGATGGAACCCGCGCAGTAACCCTCCTCTCCGGGGGGTGCTCTCGGGGCGCGGCGGCTCCGATCGTCGTTGCAGGGGCGGCATGCGACCCCGGCATCGGTGAAAACACGTGGTATGGCTATTGCTACGCCCCGGCATTGCCCATACAGCTTCACCGCCGAGCAGAGCTGCGCGGTGGGGCGTGGAAACCCCTGAAGATAGAGCCGGTCGTGCTTATCGACCGGGTGGCGGACGCGTATGTCCAGGCCGCCCGGCTAAAGGCGTTCGCGCCTGACTATCTTCAGGTTTCCAACACCCGGTTCATTGGCTGGCGCGCTTCGCAAGGGGCGCGCTGTCCGGCTGCCTGCCTTGCGGGCAGCAACCCTGTTGGAAGGTGGACGATGGGCGCGACCTGGTTTCTCGGGAAAATGGGTCGGCAGGCCATCATCGACGAGCTGGAGGCGAGCGGATCGGATGAGCCTGCCCTGCTCTATGCCGCCAAGCAGAGGCTGCTGTCCCCCCAAAGGTCCGGCAGGATGCTGGGCTGGACCTGCGCCGCCTTGTGCCTGCCGCTGTCGATCTCGCCGGCGGGGATCATGCTGGCGATCCCGCTCCTCCCCCTGGCCATCTTCGCGCTGGTCCGCTCCGGCGGCAATATCCGGACGATCAACGAGGCCTACGAGGATTGCCTGAAGCGGGTGGAAAGAGGGCCGGCGTTCCTTCCCGGAGGCGCTGGAGCCCCTCGCCTGTAGGGCAGCGCCCGATCCCTCGTCACCCCAGCGCAAGCTGGGGTCTCCGGCAGTGACGCGCAAAGGCCCGAGATGCAAGCTTGCGCTGGCATGACGAAAGAGGGGTGACGATAGAATCGTCTGTCACCCCGCGCGGGACAGTTCCACCACCTTGCGCAGGGTCTCGCGATAGACTTCGGGCTCCTGCGCGCCGGGGACGAGGTAGCGTCCATTGATGATGAAGCTCGGCACGGAGCTGATGCGGTTCTCCCGCGCGCGCTGTTCTTCCATCCGCACGGCGATGCCCAGCGCCTCGTCTTCCAGCGCGGCTTCCGCCGCCTTGCGGTCGAAGCCCAGATTCTCCGCGATGTCGAGCAGCACCTCGCGCCGGCCGATCTTGCGCCGCTGCTGGAAATGGGCGCGGAACAGGGCCAGTTCGAGCGCGGTCTGCGCGTCCATCCCCTGCGTCGCCAGCGCCCAGCGCAGCAGCTTGTGGGCTTCGAACGTGTTCCACATCATCGGTTCGGGCCCTTCGCCCTCGCCATCATATTCCATGCTGAAGCCGGCCCTGCCCGCCACTTCGACCAGCTTGCGCCGCATCTCCGCCACTTCCTCGGGCGAGCGCTGATAGGCTTGGGCCAGATGCTCCGCCTGGCTCCTGCCTTCGGCCGGCATATCGGGATTGAGCTCGAACGGCATCCAGCGCACTTCGACCTCGATCTCCCCTTCCAGCTCCTTCACGGCCTTGGCGAACTGGGTGTAGCCGATCGCGCACCAGGGGCACATGACATCCGACCAGATGTCGACCGCAACGCGGGGGAATTCTTCTTCGCTCATCGGGCAAGCCACCATTTCAGCATGTGATGGGCGATCGCCTGCGGCGGGGGCGGGATGAAGCTCGGGCTTTCCTCCCCCTTCTCCATCGCTTCGGCGACCTCGGCGCGGGTGAACCAGCGCGCATCCTCCAGCTCCGTCCTGTCCACCAGCAGCGCCCCGCTGTCGGCATGGGCATGGCAGCCGAGCATGAGCTGGGAGGGGAACGGCCAGGGCTGGCTGGAGATGTAGGACACGTCACGCACCTTCACTCCCGCTTCCTCCAGCACTTCGCGCGCGACCGCCTCCTCCACCGATTCCCCCGGCTCGACGAAGCCAGCCAGCGCGGAATAGCGCCGCGGGGGGAAGCGGGGCTGGCGGCCGAGCAGCAGCCTGCCTTCATGCTCCACCAGCATGATGGTGACGGGATCGACGCGGGGGAAATGCTCCGCCCGGCAATGCTCGCTGATGCAGCTGCGCTGCCATCCGCCCTTGGCAAGCGCGGACGGCGCGCCGCACTGGGCGCAGAAGCGATGCCGCGCGTGCCAATCCACCAGGCTGCGCGCGCCGCCGTAGATCGCCATGTCCTCGGCGCTCATCAGCGCGATCGCGGCCCAGGTCTTGCGGTGGGCGAAGGCAGGGTCCGCGCTGCCGTGGGTGGGAACAGCCGCAAAGCAGCCGAAGCCGCCCATCAGGCCCAGGAACACCAGCTCCGCATCGTCCGGCGCGTCGGACAAGCGGCCCCAGCGAAGCGCGTTCTTCCCATCCAGCTCCGGCGCGAGGCCATCGAGCATCAGCAGGCGGGCCTGCGGGCTCATCAGCGCGGCAAGCCGCTCGGGATCGGAGCGGACATTGTCGGCCCGGTCGAGCCCGGAGCCGGAAAACGCGATGGCGGCTACGCAGCAGCTCATGACTCTCCCTTCTGGAACGCGACGTCCTTCGTAACCGCCGCGGGGAACTCCTCATAGAGCGGATAGGCCTGCGAGGGCATGTATTGGGTGAACAGCCCGGCGCGAAGGCCGCTCGCCATGTCGACGAAGCCGATCGTGCCGGCCGCGCCTCCCCAACCATAGGTGCCCTGGCCCGGTGTGCCCGGCAGGCCCACGCGGCCGCCGGCGCCGAAGCCCCATTGCCTGGCGAACTCGTCCGCCGGGTCCATCGTGTCGGGCAGGAGGTTGGAAGTGCCCATGCGCACCGCCGCCTCGCCCATCACCCGCCTGCCGTCGATCGTGCCATAGCCGGCCAGCATGGCGAGGAAGCGGTCATAGTCGCGCGGGCTGGAGACGAGGCCGGCCCCGCCGAAGGGGAAGGCCGGCTCGTCGAGATAGATCGAGGCGGAGGGCGGATCGATCGGCAGCAAGGTCCCGTCGACCACCACATAATTGCTGGTCAGGCGGGGGACCTCGCTTTCGGGCACGCGGAACCAGGTGCTGGCCATGCCGCAGGGGTCGAAGATCCGTTCCTTGAGGAAGGCATCGAACGGCCTGCCGGACACCACCTCGATCACCCGCCCCATCAGGTCGAGCCCCATGGAATAGCTCCAGCGCGTGCCCGGCTGGTAAACCAGCGGGATCTCGGCCAGCCGGTCGGCGAACAGCTCCAGGCTGCGCACCGGCTCCCCGCGGAAGAGGCCGGGCACCTTGACCCGGCTGATCTGGCCCGCGATCACGCCCGCCCGCTCCATAGCCTCCTTGATCGGGCCCTGCTGGATGATCGAGTAGCCCAGCCCGGAGGTGTGAGTCACCAGGTGGCGGATGGTGATCGGCCGCACCGCCGGCTCCAGGTTCTCGGGCCCGATCGATCCGTCATAATTCTTCTGAACGTTCACACGGGCGAATTTGGGGAGGATATCCGCCAGCGGCTGATCCAGTTCCAGCTTTCCATCCTCGATCAGCATCATCGCCGCCATGCCGGTGATCGGCTTGGTCATGGAATAGATGCGGTAGAGGCTGTCCGCGTCCGACGGACGGCTGCCGCCCATCGTGTCGTATCCTTCGGCGATCAGCGCGGGCGGCGCCCCTCCCTCTCCGATATAGCCGACCATGTTGGCCACCCGCCGGCTGGAGACGTAATCCCGCACCAGGGCACGCACGGCGGGCCAGCGCTCCAGCCCAGCCGCCTGTTTCGCCATGAGCGGAAGGAACGGCACGGCGGAGAGTGCCGCCCCGGCGCCAAGCAATGCGCCCCCACGGATCAGCGCGCGCCGGGAAAGCGGGAAGGAGGGATCGGGATCACGCATGCAGCCCTCTCCTGAGCCGGTTGTCTCGGGCAAGCCTAGCTCCGCTTCCCTCCGGTTTGAAGCCCTTCCGCCCTGGGCAGCTTGTAACGGCGGGATGCCCTGCCCATACAGGACACATGCTCAACCTGCTTTCGATCCTCGTCGGCATCGTCGCCCTGCTGCTGGCGATTCCTTCCACGATCCCATTCCTCGGCTGGGGCAACTGGCTGGTGCTGCCGATCGCCTTGGTAGGCATCGGCCTGGGCGCCTTGTCACGCTCGAATCATGGGCGGAATTTCTGCCTGATCGTCTTCGCCATCGCCGCGGTGCGGCTGCTGCTGGGCGGCGGAGTGCTGTAGCCGCCGCGCAACCCCGGTCACGCCGTCGCCAGCCGCGCGGCCTTGAGGAACAGGGTGGGCAGCCCTGCCTCCTCCAGTCGGCCGAGCGGCCACCACTCGCCCCTGCCCTCCGGCTCCGGCGCGTCGCCAGGCCAGACCTGCAGCCGCAAGGTCAGGTGGAAATGGGTGAAGCTGTGGCGCACCGCCCCCGCATCACGCCACGGCCCGGCAAGCGGCGGCTGGCCCGATCCGTCCGCGCGGGCCTGCCAGCCATCGTCGGGCAAGGCGCGCATCCCGCCCAGCATCCCGCTATCCGGCCGGGTGACGAGCCACACCGCGCCGCGCCGCTCGATCCAGAACGCCGTGCCCGTCCGCTCCGCCTTGTCGCGCTTCGGGGCCTTGCGCGGCAGGCGCGCGGGATCGCCCGACAAGCGCGCCGAGCACATCATCGATACGGGGCACAGCAGGCAGCGCGGATCGCGCGGTGTGCAGATTGTCGCTCCCAGGTCCATCATCGCCTGGGCGAAATCACCGGCATGATGCGCGGGGGTGATCCTCTCCGCCGCCTCGCGGATCGCCTTGCGCGCGCCCGGCAGCGGCTCCTCGATCGCGAACAGCCGGGCGACCACCCGCTCGACATTCGCGTCCACCACCACCGCCCGTCGGCCGAAAGCGATCGCCGCGATCGCCGCCGCGGTGTAGGCCCCGAGGCCCGGCAGGGCACGCAGCCCTTCCTCCGTGTCGGGGAAGGCGCCGAGCGCAGCCACGGCGCGGGCGCAGGCGACCAAGTTGCGCGCCCGGCTGTAATAGCCCAGCCCCGCCCAGGCGGCCATCACCTCCTCTTCCGGCGCGGCAGCAAGCGCGTCGACGCCGGGCCAGCGCCGGGTGAACTTCGCGAAATAGGGGATCACGGCCGCCACGGTGGTCTGCTGCAGCATCACTTCCGACAGCCACACGCGATAGGGATCGGGCCGCACCGCTTCGCCCGGCATAATCCGCCAGGGCAGCGCGCGCGCATGGGCGCGATACCAGCTGAGCAAGGCGTCGGCGACGGTGGTGTCGTAGATGGTCCCGCTGGCGTCCATCGGGCCGCTATGGCATGGCGGCAGGCATCATGGAACGGGACGGCGAAAAACACACGGGAAAGCCGGGGCGCAAGAGCGGCAAGGAAGCCCAGGCGCGGCGTTACGAGCGCCCGCGCGGCGGCCCGGCGCGGTCGATCGCCGATCTGATGCCCGATATCGGCCGCACCGCCTTCCGCCGCTTCGGCTTCGTCCAGTCGAGCGTGGTGACGCGCTGGCCCGAGATCGTGGGCGCCCGCCATGCCGAGGTCTGCGCCCCGGAATCGATCCGCTTCCCGCCCGGCGAGAAGAGCGAGGGCATCCTGCAGCTGGTGGTCGCCCCCGCCCATGCTCCGCTGATCCAGCATGTCATCCCCGAGATCATCGAGCGGGTGAACCGCTTCTTCGGCTACAAGGCGGTGTGCCGGGTCAAGCTCCGGCAAGGCGAGGTTAAGGTGCGCGGCAACATGGGGCACGGCGAAGGCCGCCCTGCGGCGCCGCCGTCGCTCAAGCCAATTCCGATGGAATTGGGCGAAAGCCTGCGCGACATCGGCGATCCGGAGCTCAGGACCGTGCTGGAATCGCTCGCCCGCAGCCTGGGCACGAAGGAGGATGGGAAACAGTGAGGGCTCTGCTTCGTCCGGCGATCCTGGCTTGCGCGGCGCTGCTCTGCCTGGGCGCCGCGCCCAACTGGAACGCGCGCATCACCCAGACGCCCGAAGGCGGGCATCGCCTGGGCAATCCAGAAGCGCAGGTGAAGGTGGTCGCTTTCGAAAGCTATACCTGCCCGCATTGCGCCAATTTCCAGCTCCAGTCCGACGGGCCGCTGCGGCTGGCCTATATCCCCACCGGCAAGGTCTCGTTCGAAGTGCGGCATTTCGTGCGCGACGGGGTGGACCTCACCGCCGCGATGCTCACCGAATGCGTGGCCCCGGCAAAGTTCTTCGACGCGCATCGCGCACTGTTCTCCAACTTCAAGACCTGGTCGCCGCGGATGCATTCGGCCACCAAGGCGCAGCTGGATCGCTGGAACGCGCTCGACCGCGCGGCCGGCCGGCGCGCGATCGCATCCGATCTCGGTTTCTACGAGCTGCTCGCCCCCCAGGGCCTCACTCGCGGCCAGGCCGACAAATGCCTGAACGACGGCGCATTGGCCAAGCGCCTGGCCGAGCAGACCAAGGCCGACAGCGAGAAATACGGGATCGAAGGCACGCCCAGCTTCGCGATCAACGGCACGCTGCTTGCCGCCACTTACGAATGGGCGCTGCTGCGCATGCAGATCGAAGCACGCCTCTAACGGCCATAAGCTGTGCAAAACCGGCATGCGCCCTGGCCCCACGCTTCATTCACGGCCCGCCTTGGGCTAGCCATGACCGAGGAAACCAGCATGTCCAGGATCGCCATGACCACGCTTCGCCGCGGCGCCTTCTTCGCTCTCGCCCTGCCTCTATCGCTCGTCCTCGCCGCCTGCGGATCGAAGGATGAAGATACCCTGCCCAAAGGGGATGCGATCGCCAGGATCGCCCCGCCCGCCGGCCAGGAGTGGGTCGATATCGCGGCTGAGACGCCCGAGGGCGGGGTGGTGGTCGGCAATCCCGACGCGCCGATCAAGCTGCTCGAATACGCATCGCATACCTGCCCGCATTGCAGCGACTTCTCGGCCGAGGCGGCCGCCCCGCTGCGGGACAAATACATCGCCAGCGGCGTGGTGAGCTACGAGCTGCGCAACCAGATCCACGATTCGATCGACCTGACCGCCGCGATGCTGGTGCGCTGCAGCGGCCCGCAGGCGTTCCATCCGCTGGCGGAGCAGTTCTGGCAGAATCTCGGCGCGATCGTCCAGAACGTGCAGAACAACAACGAAGCGATGGCCAAGGCCTCCGAAGCGCCCGAGGCGCAGCGCTACCAGGCGATCGCCGAAGCGGCCGGCATGATCGACTTCTTCGCCGCGCGCGGCATCCCGCGCGACCAGGCGATGAAGTGCCTGGCCGATCCGGCCAAGGCGCGGGAAATCCTCGACCGTTCCAACAAGCAGTCCGACGAGTTGAAGGTCACCGGCACGCCGACCTTCTTCGTCAACGGCAAGAATATCGGCACGCAGAGCTGGAAGACGCTGGAGCCCATCCTCCAGAACGCCGGCGCGCGCTGACGGGCGGGAAGAAGAGGGCGGCGGCCGGCCGATGGAGATCAGGAAGCTCAAGCTCAGCGGCTTCAAGAGCTTCGTCGAACCCGCCGAGCTGCGCATCGAGCCCGGCCTCACCGGCGTCGTCGGCCCCAATGGCTGCGGCAAGTCCAACCTGCTGGAAGCCATCCGCTGGGTGATGGGCGAAAATTCCGCCAGGAGCATGCGCTCGGGCGGGATGGAGGATGTGATCTTCGCCGGCACCGCCCAGCGCCCGCCGCGCGACTTCGCCGAAGTGGTGCTCCACGCCGCGGACGGCGAAGGGGAGGAGCTGGAAGTCACCCGCCGGATCGAGCGGGGCGCGGGCAGCGCCTATCGCGTCAATGGGCGGGACGTGCGGGCCAAGGACGTGGCGCTGGTCTTCGCCGATGCCGCCACCGGGGCGCATAGCCCGGCGCTGGTCAGCCAGGGCAAGATCGCGGCGGTGATCGCCGCCAAGCCCGCCGAGCGCCGCCAGATGCTGGAAGAGGCGGCGGGGATCGCCGGCCTCCATGTCCGCCGCCGCGACGCCGAGAGCAAGCTGCGCCAGACCGAGGCCAACCTCGCACGGCTGGAGGACCTGATGGCCGGGATGGACACGCAGATGTCTAGCCTGCGCCGCCAGGCGCGCCAGGCCGAACGCTACAAGGCGCTGTCCGAGCAGATCCAGCTGGTGGAAGCGCGGGCGCTGTTCGCCCGCTGGCGCGACGCCGCCGCCGCGGCGGACGAGGCGCGCGCCATGGCGAAGGCAGCCGAGACCCGCGTGGCCGAAGCCCAGGCTCAAGCGAACGAGGCGCAGAAGGCGCAGCACCTCCTGGCCGAAAAGCTCACCGCCGCGCGTGACGAGCTGGCCGACCGGCGTGACGACGCCAGCGCGCATGGGCATCGCATGGCCGCGCTCACCAGCCAGCTCGAAGCGGCGGAGCAGCGCGTCAGCGACCTCGATCGCCAGAAGGCCCGGCTGGAAGAGGACCGGGGCGAGGCCGACCGCCTGACCCGCGATGCGGCCGATGCCCTCTCGCGGCTCCAGCGCGAGCTGGAGGAAGCAACGAAGACCCTCGCCGCTGATGAGGAACGCCGCCCCTCCCTTGCCTCCCGCGCCGAGAATGCGGAGCGAGCCGCCCGCGCCGCCGAGCTCGACCTCGCCAAGGCGACTGCCGATCACGCCGGGGTCGAAGCCGAATGGCGCGTGGCCGAAGCCGAAGTATCGCAGGCCCGCGCCCGGCTCGACCGGCTGGCGGGGGAAGCCCGGCGACAGGAGGAGGCACGCGCCTCGCTCGGCCGGCAGGGCGATCCCGAAGCGGCGGTTGCCGAGGCCCGTGCTCATGCCGAGGAAGCGGGCGAGCGGCTGGCCGGATTGCGCCGCGCGCTGGAAGATCAGCAGGCCCGCAAGGAAGGGCTTTCCGCCGCGCGGGACGAAGCGGCCAGCGCCCTCGCCGCCGCCCGGGCCGAGCTGGCAGGGATCGAGCGTGAATTCAGCGCCCTGCAGCGGGATCGCGAGGCGCGGGCGAAGCAGGCCGCCAACCGCCACGGCCTCCCCGCCGCGCTGGACAGGGTGCGCGCGGCGCCGGGCTATGAACGTGCGCTTGCCGCCGTGCTCGGCCGCGATGCGAAGGCGCCGCTGGGCAGGCCCGCAAGCGATGCGGAAGGCCGTTTCTGGACCGGAGGCGAGGCCCCGGCACCCCTGCCGGACAGCCTCGCCGCCCATGTGCCCGATTGCCCGCCCCAGCTCGCGGCGCGGCTTGCCCTGGTTCATGTCGTCGACGCCGATGACGGCCGGGTGCTGAAACCCGGCGAATGGCTGGTGACGCGAGACGGCTTCCTGCGCCGGTGGGATGGTTTCGTGGCGCGCGGGGAAGGCTCGGCGGAAGCGGCGCGGCTCGAAGCGGAGAACCGCTTCGCCGAGCTGGAGGCCGAGCTTCCGCCCAGGCGCGCCCAGGCGGCCGAGGCGGAAAGCCGCCAGCAAGCCGCGCAGGAGCAGCTTTCGGAACTGCAGCGCGCCCTGGTGGCGGCGGAGCGCGAGGTGGCCGGCGCGGCGGAGGGGGAGCGCGCCGCGCTGCGCGCGCTCGACCAGGCGGAGGCCGCGCGGGAAAGGCTGGCGAGCCGGCTGGCCGAGCTCGATGCCGCCGGCGCGGACCTGGCCGAGCAGCGCCAGCAGGCCGAAGCCGAGCTGAAGGCGGCGGAGCAACGCCGCGCCACCCTGCCCGATCCGGAAAGCGGCCGCGCCGCCCTCTCGGCCGCGCAGGCGAAGCACGAGGCGGCGCGCAGCGGCTTGCAGGCCGCGTTGGCGGAGCTGGCGGCGCACGATCAGGCGCTTGCGGTCGCGCGCGAACGCAAGGCCGCCCGCGCCGCCGATATCGAAGGCTGGAAGGCACGGGCAGGCGATGCCAGCCGCCGTCTCGCCGAAATGGGCCGCCGCTTCGAGGAGATCGAGGAAGAACGCGCGATCGTCGCCGCCAAGCCCGCCGCTTTGATGGCAGAGATCGAACAGGGCGACGCGGTCCGCGCCCGCCTCACCGCCGCGCTGGAAGCCGCCGAGGCGGACGTCGCCGCCGTCTCGCAGGAGGCCCAGGCGGCCGCCGCGCACCTCACCGATGCGAACGAAGCCCTCGCCACCGCGCGCGAGGCGCGGGCAGGCGCGGCGGCGCGGGCGGAGAACGAGGAAGCCCGGCGCGAGGAGATGTCCCGCCTGTCCGGCGAGCGCTTCCAGTGCCCGCCGCCCTTGCTGGCCGGGCGCTTCGGATTCGATGCCGGGGAGATCGCCGCCTCGGGCGAGGAAGCCGCCAAGCTGGACAAGCTGACCCAGGATCGCGAGCGGATCGGCCCGGTCAATCTCGTCGCCGCGGACGAGCTTGCGGAACTGGAGGCGAAGCACGGCGAAAGCGCCGCCGAGCAGGCCGAACTGACCGAGGCGGTCCACCGCCTGCGCGGATCGATCGGCAATCTCAACCGCGAAGGGCGCGAGCGCCTGCGCGCTGCCTTCGAGGCGGTGGACAGCCATTTCCAGCGGCTCTTCACCCGGCTGTTCAATGGCGGACAGGCCCATCTCGCGCTGGTGGACAGCGACGATCCGCTCGAAGCCGGGCTGGAAATCTACGCCCAGCCCCCGGGCAAGCGGCTGCAATCACTCACCCTGCTTTCGGGCGGGGAGCAGGCGTTGACCGCGGTGGCGCTGATCTTCGCGCTGTTCCTCACCAATCCCGCGCCGATCTGCGTGCTCGACGAAGTGGACGCCCCGCTGGACGATGCCAATGTGGACCGTTTCTGCGACCTGCTGGACGCGATGGTGAAGGAAACCGCCACCCGCTACCTCATCGTCACCCACAACGCCGTGACGATGAGCCGCATGCACCGCCTGTTCGGCGTCACCATGGTGGAGAAGGGCGTCAGCCGCCTGGTCAGCGTCGACCTGGGCGGCGCGGAGGAACTGCTGGCGGCGGAATAGGGGGTGGTTTTTCCAGCCACCCCTCATCATGACTCACAGCGCCATCGCCTTATGATCGACAGCGCAAAGCGCCCGGAACCGCTTGGACGCATCGGGCAAGAGCCGCGATTTGCGCTAAGCCGTGGAAGAACGACGAATCGGAAGAGGAACCCTATGTCCTATCGTGCCCTTGTCGCAGCCGCGATGATGCTGCTGCCCATCCCGGTCCAGGCGAAGACCGAAGCGCTCTCGGTGGAGCAGCGCCTCCAGAGGATCGAAGACGAGGCGGCGATCAAGCGGGTGATCCTGCAATATGCCGTGCGGCTCGATGCCCGCGATTTCGACGGCTATGTCTCCCTCTTCGCCAAGGACGGCGTCTGGCAGAATGGCGACACGGTGAAGCACGGGCGTGACGAGATCAAGGCGATGCTGGTGGGCATCTACGGCAACCCCCCGCCCGGCTTCGTCAATAACGACAGCTACCGCATCGTCTCCAATATCGAGGTCACGCTCGACGGTGATCGCGCCACCGCCCATTCCCGCCAGCTCACCATCATGCGGGACAAGAACGGAAGCCCTCGCCCCGCCCTCAGCGGCATCTACGAGGACCGGTTCATCCGCGAGGATGGCGAATGGAAGATCCTCCATCGCAATGACATCACCGTGATGCCCACGCCCGAGGAATGGCGGAAGCAAATGGCCGAAATGCGGGCGCAGCAGGCGAGCGACTAGGCCTCGCCTGCCCTCCCCTCGCTCCTTCAGTTCAGCACGAGTTGCGGCCCGGGGCCCCGGGCCGCCATGCGGTCGTCCTTGTTGTAGAGCCGGCACTTGTCGAGGCTGAGGCAGCCGCAGCCGATGCACTGGTCGAGCTGGTTGCGGGTGCGGCTGAGCAGGTTGATCCGCTGGTCGATCTGCACGCGCATCGAGCGGCTGATGCGCTGCCAATCGTTGATCGTGGGCGTGCGGCCCTGCGGCAGTTGCGACAGCTCCACCTCGATCTCGGCCAGGCCGAGCCCCAGCTTCTGCGCCACCACGATGAAGCTGACCCGGCGGATGTCGGACCGCAGAAAGCGGCGCTGGTTGCCGCTGGTGCGCTGCGAAGTGAGCAATCCCTTGGTTTCGTAGAACCGGATCGCCGACACGGCCACGCCGGTGCGCTGCGAAAGCAAGCCGATGGGTATCAGGTCATTCCTGTGCATGTGCGGACCCCCGATCCGGCAACATTCGACCTGAACTTAGCTTGAGGTCGCGGCGCGGGCAAGTTTCTTCGCCGTCCCCGCGCGGAAGCGTCGGATGAACAGGCGCCCCCAGGGGCCGCCTCAGGCATTGCCCGCAACGAAGCAGGCCGCCGCCACCAGCAACCCCGCAAAGCGGTTGGAGCGGAAGCGCGCCAGCGCATTGTCGCCATCGGCGGGATCGAGCGTCGCCGCCTGCCAGCCGAAATGGACCGCGGCGGGCAGCAGCGCGACCAGGGCCAGCCAGTCGCTCCGCAGCAGCCAGATGGCCAGGCCCCACAGGATCACCGCCCCGGCATAGAAGCCCGCCACGCCCGCCTTCACATGCCCCCCCAGGCTGAGGGCGCTCGATCCGATCCCCACCAGCGCGTCGTCCTCCCGATCCTGCAAGGCGTAGATCGTGTCATAGCCGATGCACCACAGGATCGAGCCGGCATAAAGCGCGGCGAGCACATCCAGCCGATCGGAACGCAAGGCGGTCCAGCCGACGGGCGCCCCCCAGGTGAAGACGAGGCCGAGCCAGACCTGCGGCCAGCCGGTGATGCGCTTCATGAAGGGATAGGCGGCCACCAGCAGCAGGCTGCCCAGCGCGACGAGCTGGGCCACCGTGCGCAATTGCAGCAGCACCACCAGCCCCACCGCGCACAGCGCCAGCAGCCAGGCCCAGGCGAGCTTCGCGCTCACCCGTCCGCTCGCCACGGGGCGCTGCGCGGTGCGCTCCACCCGCCGGTCGAGATCGGCATCGACGATGTCGTTATAGACGCAGCCTGCCCCGCGCATCGCCACGGAGCCCAGCAGCAGCCACAGCACAAGCTGCCATTGCACCCCTGCCCCGGTCAGCCACACACCCCAGGCGCAGGGCCAGAACAGCAGCCACCAGCCGATCGGCCGGTCGAAGCGCGCCAGCATCGCGAGGTCGCGCGGAAGGCGGGGCAGCCGGGCGACGAAGCCGCGATGCTCGCTGTCTGGAACGATCTGGCTCGGGGCGTCGGTCATCGCGCAAGCGCCCTATCCCATTCCCTTCCGCCGGGAAAGCCGCAGGCGAGCCCGATGCGCGAGACCGCGCTTGCGCAACCCCGCACATCAGGCAAGAACGGGGCGCACGATCCTTTCCGGAAGGGCATGACATGCGCGTTCTCCCCCTCGCTTAGCCGGCCCCGCCTCATGCCTGCCACCCCCGCCTGGCCGCCGCGCAGCGCGCCGCGCCTGTTCGTTCCCGGCCCGCTGGCCGCCGGGCAGATCGTCGCACTCGAAGGCGGCCAGGCGAGCTACCTCGCCCGCGTGATGCGCATCGCCCCCGGCGATGCGGTGATCCTGTGCGACGACATGACCGGGGAATGGGCCGCCCGGGTCGAAAGCGCGGGCAAGCGCGAGGTGGTGCTGGTCCCGCAGGAGCGCCTGCGCGAGCGGGAGCAGGTGCCGGACTTCACCCTTTGCGCCGCGCTGCTCAAGAAGGATCGCTTCGATCTGGTGCTGGAGAAGGCGACCGAGCTGGGTGTGCGGCGAATCCAGCCCGTGCTCACTCGCCGTTGCGTGGCCGACAAGCTCAACCTCGCCCGGGCGCAGGCGATCGTCACCGAAGCGGCCGAGCAATGCGCCCGCACGGCCTTGCCCGAGCTTGCCGGGCCGGTGAGGCTGGAGGCGCTGCTGAAGGGGTGGGAGGCGCCCCGCGCCTTGTTCTTCGCGGACGAGGCAGGCGGAGATCCGGCCCATGCCGCCTTCGCGGCCCATTCCGGCCCCGCCGCGCTGCTGATCGGCCCCGAAGGCGGGTTCGACGATGCGGAGCGCGATGCGGTCCGCGCCCTGCCGCAAGCCCGCGCCGTCACGCTCGGCCCGCGAATCCTGCGCGGGGAGACCGCCGCGATCGCGGCTTCGGCGCTGTGGATGGCGGCCGCGGGGGATTGGTGAACGGGGGTGATGGCCACCACCTCCACCTGCCGAAACTTTGCGCTGGCGCATCCGCGCCCGGTCGCCTAACGGCCCGTCCATGAGCACGCGCCAGGCGTCCGAAGCGGAGGAAGAACTCCTCGAGAACCGGGACCAGCTCGTCGCGCCGATGGCGGCGGGCGAGAAGCCACGCGATGCGTGGCGCATCGGCACCGAGCACGAGAAGCTCGTCTTTTCCCGCAAGGATTTCCACGCCCCGTCCTATGACGAGCCCGGCGGCATCCGCGACATGCTGCTGGCGCTGCGTGAATTCGGGTGGGAGCCGGTGGAGGAAGGCGGTAAGGTGATCGCCATGTCCGGCAGCGACGGGACGGTGAGCCTGGAGCCCGCCGGCCAGCTCGAATTGTCGGGCGCCCCGCTGGACAATCTGCACCAGACCTGCGCCGAGACCGGCCGCCACCTCGCCCAGGTGAAGGCGATCGGCGACCGCTTCGGCATCGGCTTCCTCGGCCTCGGCATGTGGCCCGACAAGACGCGGGAAGCGCTGCCGGTGATGCCCAAGGGCCGCTATGCCATCATGCTGCGGCACATGCCCCGCGTGGGCAGCATGGGGCTGGACATGATGCTGCGGACCTGCACCATCCAGGTCAATCTCGATTACGGCAGCGAAGCGGACATGGTGAAGAAGTTCCGCACCAGCCTGGCGCTCCAGCCGCTGGCGACCGCGCTATTCGCCAATTCACCCTTCACCGAAGGCCGCCCCAACGGCTTCCTTTCCTATCGCAGCCACATCTGGTCGGATACCGACCCCGCGCGCACCGGCATGCTTCCCTTCGTGTTCGAGGACGGCTTCGGCTACGAACGCTATGTCGACTACATGCTCGACGTGCCGATGTATTTCGTGTTCCGCGACGGGAAATATATCGACGCCGCCGGGCAGAGCTTCCGCGACTTCATGAAGGGCGAGCTGCCCGCCCTGCCCGGCGAGCTGCCGCGCGAGAGCGACTGGATCGACCATCTTTCCACCGCCTTCCCTGAAGTGCGGCTGAAGAGCTTCCTCGAGATGCGCGGCGCCGATGGCGGCCCCTGGAGCCGGATCTGCGCCCTCCCCGCCTTGTGGGTCGGCCTGCTTTACGACGATGCCGCGCTCGATGCCGCATGGGACCTCGTGAAGCACTGGACGATGGAAGAGCGCGAGGCCTTGCGCAACGCCGTGCCGAAGCTGGCACTCGACGCGCCGATCCCCGGCGGGCGCAAGCTGCGCGACATCACGGGCGAAGTGCTCGCCATCGCCCGCGCCGGCCTGTCCGCCCGCGCCCGGCTCAACGAAGCGGGCGACAACGAAACCGGCTATCTCGCCGATCTCGACGAGATAGCCGAAACCGGCATCGTCCCCGCCCGCCGCCTGCTCGACAAGTTCGAGGGCGAATGGGACGGGGATATCACGCGGGTTTACGAAGAAAGCTTCTGACGAGCGGGCTGCGGGCCCTTACCCGTCATGCCAGCGAAAGCCGGCATCTCGCTCGGCTGCACGCCAAGGTAACGAGCCTCTCCCCTCGTCATTGCGAGGAGGCGAAGCCGACGAAGCAATCCAGGGCGGTTATGTGGGGCCCTGGA
>Ga0164243_10000708_pt1 | contig 58868 bp, 45 predicted proteins | sample OricompcompostOP_FD_108781 | JGI IMG/M metagenome (GOLD analysis project Ga0164243, IMG submission 108781) | Organic Plus compost microbial communities from Emeryville, California, USA - Original compost - Organic plus compost (OP) | ecosystem: Engineered > Solid waste > Mixed feedstock >... | reverse complement strand
TCAGCCATGATGCATGTTTGCAAAAAGATAAAAGTAGTGTTGGTTAGCTTGCTTCTGCTGGGGTGTGACGGGGAGGGCACCCTTTTGGACCTTTATCCGTTTGAGCCGATCGTCAACGCCGAGGCACGGGTCCTGATCCAGGATAACCAGCTTATTTATGCACGATTGCATGGTCGGCTGCACATTGACGGTACGACGGAAAAAGGATGGTTTAGCACACCAGACAATTTTCAGTCTTTTGACTTCGAGGACCGGCCTTGGCCGATTGCACAAGGAGTTCTTGGATTTGCCGACGGTTTATTGGTACATGCAATTCCCAACGGTGCGACGTGGCTATTACGTTTTTCGGAAGACGATGGGAAGACGTGGGAAACCAGCGAAGGCCCCGGTGCTGCAGTATCGCTTATGCAGGTGGCGGTAACGGCTAATCAAACCGTTTGGTTGTTAGGGGCGCAAGAAATCGGCGGAAACAGCCGCCTGCTGCTTTATCGTATCGACTTGCCGGATAAACGTGCCGAATTATGGTATACGAAAGATAATACCACCCCGCTGGCGATTGGGTTTCTGGACCGTGAAAACGGCTGGCTGCTTTACCGGGGGCAGTATGAGGCAGCGGAAGGTGTCCGCATCGGTACGACGGCCGATGGAGGACGGGAATGGACTGAGCGTAGCGCTATCAGCAGCGTGACTTCACCGTCGCTGACATTGGTGGATGCTAATAGGTTGTTGGTGTATGATCGTGCCGGATGGGCTTTCCTTTCATCAGACGGGGGAACATCCTTTGAGGAGGTGACAATCGGTACGGGGGGAATAATCAGTTGCCAAGCGGCAGGGGAAAATGTTGTATATGCACTTTTGGATCAGGGTGTCGCGAAAAGTAGCGACGGAGGGAAAAGCTGGTCTCCGTTGGAGGCCCGCGCGCACGGTGTGCGTATTACCGGTACGGCTATGGATTTTTACAACGAGCAGCGTGGGATTGTCTACGGTCCGGATCGGTTGTTCTTTACCGTGGACGGTGGCAAAAGCTGGGGAATCGGGGTTTATCCTTACGATTATGTACGTGAATAGCAGTCGCTCATTCGACACGGTTCATAGTTAATGACTTACAGTTTTTTTTAAATATTTTTTGTTTATTCGATAGAAAGTTACGAATATTGCAGTCCCGAAAACGGGGCATACCAGCAGAAACACTCCTGAATAGCTCAGCTGGTTAGAGCATCTGACTGTTAATCAGAGGGTCGCTGGTTCGAGCCCAGCTTCAGGAGCCAACTAAAAAAGCTGTTTTTCGATAAGAAAAACGGCTTTTGTCTTTTAAGGGCATTTTAGAGAAATGTTTTTTGCACAGGTCGGGTTCTCCGGCGTGTTGATTTACATCATTCATGGATACCATTCCCTAATAACCCAATCTGCTGTGGTCCAAAATTTAAAAATTGTATCTGTTATCATAAGTTTGATTTTCCGAATTTTGTACGATGAGTAATATTTTAGAGTGTAATAAGTCAGCATTGCTTATTATAGATATGCAAAAGGATTTTGCAACTTCTAACGGCAAGGCTTATATAGATGGCACCGAAGAGATAGTTCCCAATCTTGTTACGTTAGCCAATATATTCAGGAGACAAGGCAAGGATGTCATCCACATCATCCGTTTGTATCATCCAGATGGTAGTAATGCAGAGTTATGTCGTAAAGATATCATTTCTTCCGGTAAACATATAGTAGCGCCACAAAGTGAGGGAGCGGCTATTATAGATGAGCTGTTGCCGGATAATGTCCGACCCTACCATCACGAAGATCTTCTTAAAGGCAAGATCGTTCAGTGCGGAGTTAACGATTATGTTCTTTACAAACCCCGATGGGGCGCCTTTTACGATACCGAGCTACATAATATGTTGCAATCAAAGGGGATAACTACACTTTTTATCGCTGGTTGCAATTTCCCCAACTGCCCCCGCACAACCATTTATGAAGCCAGCGAAAGGGATTATAAAGTTTCAATTATTCCCTCTACCATATCAGGAATTTACGAACGGGGTATAAAGGAATTGCAGCATATAGGGATTCATGTTTTTGAGGAGCTATCTTTTGTCGACTCCTTTCTAAAAAATGATATATTGATCGTAAACTATCAACTCGCATATAAGCATGCCTTTGAAACGTTGAATAAGGCTTGGCTTAACAAATATTTCGACATTGAGCCTATCGATGAATACGTACTATCAAAGCCGGAAGATGCCATACTTAACGATGGCGGTAAAATCCTATTTGCCTTAAAAAACGGGCAGGTTATTGGTACCGTAGCGCTTAAAAAAATGACGAACGGATTCGAATTGACTAAAATGGCCGTTCATGAGGATTATCAGGGGTTGGGAGTAGGTACCCTATTATGTAAACATGCCATTTCACTAGCCAAAAATCTCCATGTAAAAGAACTTGTACTTTTTTCACATAGTCGATTAAAGAATGCTTTAAGTATCTATAGAAAACTCGGTTTTTTAGAAACCGATGTGGATAAAACAATCTATAAAAGGGCTGATATCAGGATGGCTTTACAATTATGAACCTATCTCAAGCATTGGAATACAACACGATGGACACGGTAACAGCCACAGTTTAACATAGACAAAATGATACAATGAAAACAATGTTAATAACGGGCGCAAGTCGCGGAATAGGTGCTGCCACTGCCCTCCTTGCTGCAGAAAGAGGTTACGCAGTGGTCGTCAATTACCACAAAAATAGAGAGGCTGCAGACGAGGTGGTCAATCAAATTCTGTCTAAAGGAGGAAAAGCCGTGGCTGTTCAGGCCGATGTGTCAAAAGAAAAAGATATTATTGATTTGTTTTCCGAGGTGGACCACACCTTTGGGCGTATTCATTCGCTGATTAATAATGCGGGCATATTGGAACCCCAAAGGAAATTAATGGATATGGAATATAGGCGGGTGCAGAAGATGTTTAATGCCAATATCATTGGTCAGTTCTTTTGTTGCAGGGAGGCCATTAAACGCATGTCAACAAAACAGGGTGGTCAGGGAGGAACCATTGTCAACGTTTCATCTATTGCGGCAAGAACCGGGGCACCCTTCGAGTACATTGACTATGCAGCCACGAAAGGAGCCTTGGATGCATTAACCATCGGTTTGTCTAAAGAGGTTGCAGAAGAGGGGATCCGGGTAAATGCTGTGCGGCCTGCATTTATTCATACCGATATCCATGCAGACGGCGGAGAACCGGATAGAATTAACCGGATAAAGGATAGCATTCCGCTGAAAAGAGGCGGTTTGACAAAAGAGGTTGCGGAAGCCATTCTCTGGCTGGCATCTGATAAATCTTCCTATTCGACGGGTATTTTCATTGATGTTACAGGAGGTAAATGAGAGATCAATTCGATTTTACGATTATTTCTGGATGATGTTTGCAAACAATAGTTTTTACATTACTATTTCTCGTGGGGTGATTTTTTTATAAGCGATCGTAGACTGCCCGTCTTTCTCGTGGGTCCAAGCGATTAAAAGCGCATTGCCGGCTTGTATAATCACGGGATGATGATTGTATGCATCGTCCGTTGAGATCCGGACGGGTGCAGAAGGATGTTCCTTAACAATAGGATGCAGTAGGATATGCGATCTCATAGCGGTGTTATCGGTACTCGTTTGGGCATGATGATCGTGCATCCCTCCATGCACATCAGGATGGTGCGCAACGGATGGCATGGGGCGGTCTTCATAAACTACCAAGATCGAGTCTGTACCCATGGCGATGGATTGCGGATGGCTGCCCGTAGTGGTAAGCAATTCACGTTGGGAGAAGCTGGTATGGTTGGGGGCAGCATGCGCATAGTAAAGTCCAGCGGATCCACCTGCAGTAAACCACACCGCATGGATGTGCCCGTTTCGGGAGGCTAGGGTGGGGCCTGTATGGGGGCAGGCACGGATGGCCCAATTGTCGGCACTGATGGTGGTCTCGGCAGTGAATGTCCGGCCGTTGTCTTCCGAATATACATAGGCCATGTCCCTTGCCTGTTCGCCAAATAAAGCGACGGGGTACATCAAGCTTCGGTAGGCGACGTGGATGATACCCTTATTGTCTACGAGCAGGTCCGTGCGGCAGCACTCACATGTGCCGCGGTGGAGAACGGTTTCGGCAACAAACCCGCTGTCGGCAGTGGTCGAAGCAAAATACAGCGTGGAACCTTCGATGGATTTGTCGCGCCCATCCAGCCAAACGGCACCCACCTCGCCGTTGTTAAGACGGGCGATATCAAAAAAATTACGCCCATAATGGTGGGCAGTGTCTGAATGCAGGAAATTGGGACGGGACCACGATGTGCCTCCATCGGAAGAAATACTGAAATAAATAGCCCCCGCAAAGGGGTTTTTTTCGTGCAGGAACGGCTTGGCAAAAACCGCCACGATGGTACCGTCGTCTTTAAATGCTATTTTGCCCATGCTCTCAGGGGAAGTGCTGATTCCCTCGGATCCGGCCACAGTGATGGGAGGAGCGAAGTCGCCTGAAGAGGCGTCGTACCTGGCAAAAGCCAATCGATACGTGCTATCGGTATGGTTTTTTTCGGTCCAGCAAAGCACGGGATTACCCTCGTTATCGTAGGTGAGGTAGGGAGCCGTGGCTGAGTGACCCTGCTCGATCGCAATGGTTTTCGGTGTTTCTTCGTTGTGGGATATTGGGGAGGAGCAGGCACCCAATGTGCCTGCCAGTACCCATGCATATATCCAGTTATTTCTGTTCATGTTTTTGGATTAAAATAGCAAACTTAGGTTGAGCCCCCCATATCCGTTACGAGTGGGTGAGGGATTGTAATAGGCAGGTTGCCCCCCGCCGTAGGCAACGGCATTCAGCGCAACGAATGAGCTGTACCGCTGATTCAGCAGGTTATCCAGACCACCGTAAATCTCGGCCTTGATGCGTTTATGGATAACTCTTGTATAGCCTATTTTGGCATTCAGCAGGTGATAGGCGGGATGGTAGGCGGTATTGGTATCGTTCAGCGGGAGACGGTCGTTGTACAGGTAATTGCAACGGGCATAAATGCCGAAGGCAGTACTAAAATCAATTCCGGCATTGACCACCCAGGGCGCTATACCCGTCAGGCGGTTGCCGTCATACGCCGCAGTAACGGCATCGTCTGCATCGCGGATTTTGTAGTCGACAAATGTGAAATCGGAATACGTTATTGCTGCAAACGGCCGCAGTCGCTGTATCCATGAACTGTTTGCGTTGTCGACCGCCAGCCAGGAAAGAGCCAGTTCCGCACCGCGGTGATCGGTCTTGCCAGCATTGTGATAGATGGTAATGCCTTGCTGCACGGATTGGGCAATCAGTTCGCCGCTCATATCCATGCGAAAGACAGCCAGGTCATAGCTCAGCTGCGAGCGGAACAGACTTCCCTTGGCATTAAGCTCGTAGTTGACCGCTTTCTCAGCCTGCAGGGAAGGATTGATGCCGCCATCGACAGTCTTGATTTCCGATCCGGTAGGCGGGGTGAAACCGGTACTTACGCCAGCATGCAGGCTTAGGGCTTCATGGAAGGTATGGCTCAGTGCGATCCGGGGTGTTGCCTGGGCATCAAACCGCTTGATACCACTCTGCTCAGGGGCCAAATAATCGTGCACACGGTACTGTAAGCTATTGATCCCCAGTCCGAGGGTAAGCAGGGTCTTAGGGCCAAGCTGGGTCTCCGACTGGTAGAAAAGCGAATAATACGTATTTTGATTGTCTATGTTGGCATTGATGGCACCTTCCGAACCCTGTTCATTGACGTACTGACTACCTTTCGTAAGTCCCTGGTTGAACTCGGCGCCGATGCTGAAAACGGTGGCGAAGGCCGGGAAGCCAGGATCGTAGGCGAAACGTGTGCGTCCGCCATAACTCTGATAGTAGTTGCGGATGTAGGCATACGCCAATGGGTGGTTGAGGTCGTAGAAATAGCTGAATAGGCTGGTGCTGTTGGTAAGCTTATCGCTGAGCCGGTATTGCTGTCCGATGCCCACGCGTGTCCAGTTTTGATACCTTCCGGCTCCCTTGTCCACATTGGTGAGGTTTGCCTGTAACGGATTTTCGGTCACCTGCGTTTGCGTGAGGGCGCCCGGTATCTGTGAGTGCTGGGTGGTACGATTGATCAGCACCGTGATGATTTGCCTGTCATTGGGGAAAAACTGAAAATTACCCGTGATGAATCGGCGCATATCGTTGCTGTGAATACGGTAACCGTTGTACTCCTGCCAACCGTAAGCCACATAGCTGTTTACCTTATCGCCGCCCGACCGATAGGCAGTAGCTGTCCGGTTGAGTCCGTAGCTGCCAGTGAGACCGGATACTTCGAGGCTACGCTCCCCATAAGGTGCGCGTTGCAGCTGGAAATTGATAACTCCCGCGGTACCCGCTCCATACATACTGGATGCCGGTCCCTTGATGATCTCCACGCGGCCGATGTTGTTGACATCCAGCGCCTCAATACGCGTTGTCCCGTCCGTCTCTGTGACGGGAATGTCATTAATATAGACTTTTACCGCACGGCTGCCCCAGGGTGATCGCACCCCGTTGCCACGTATGGAAATCCGCGAATCGGAAAGCGTGCTTTGATCCATACGAACACCTGGAACGGTATTAAGTGCCGATTGCAGAGACATCCCGTTCCCGCGCTGGATATCGTCGGTGTTTAGCAGGGCTACCGATCCGGGGGTTTCCCGGTTAATCCGGCTGTTTAGGCCTACGCGCACTTCGTCGAGTTGGACGGGATCCACATCCAATTGGATGTTGACGTCTTTATGTTCAGCAGTGAGCGGGACATGCTGTGTTTTATAACCTATCAGAGCCACTTCAATGGCTGCATTCGCCTGCTCCCGGCTCAGTTGGAAGTATCCGTCTTTGTTAGACTGCGCAATGATCTGTCCGTCGTCATTGCGGATCGTAACACCAGCCAGCGGCTGACGGGTTTGGGTGTCATAGATATGACCTGTCAAAAGGAGGTTCTGTGCTTGTACCTGTCCTATCCATACCGCGAGGTACAGGAGGAAGGTTGCCCTCAAAATAAATCTATTCATTTGTTTTAGATGGGCTGACTACTGCCAGCGATACCACATAATAAAACGGTAACCCGATTTTATCGGGATACGGTCATTAAAATCCTATGAAGAAGAAATTAGGCACGTGGCGGATGGAATATCTTGGCAGGTCGCGAAGGCAGATGGAAAGGTAAATCGATGGTTTCGTGTTTTTCAATGGCGGAAGCCGGAAAAGTCAATACAGTTTTTTCTACCACGGATGCAGGTTGATAACTGATTTTCAGTGATTCCTTCTCCGATTTCTTTTCTTTTTCCTCCGCTTCCTTGAGTTTCCTTGCTAAATAACATTTGCCATCGCAATGCAGCATGGGTTTATCTTTGTTTATACAAAGGTATTCGGCAATATAAGGTCGGTTTAACTCAAATGCCGCGGTAATGAGCATACGCGAAACGTTTTCCGCGAAAAGCGAACAGATGAGCAATAGGACGAGAAGCCGGTGAACCATGGTGCGGCAAACTTACAGTGAAAGTCGGACATTTGCAATAAAAATACTGGGTATACTCCTGAAAACGCCTACCTTTGCGCCCAAATTGAAAAAATAATACCATGAGTTTAGTCATAATCGGCACTATTGCCTACGATGCGATTGAAACACCTTTCGGGAAAACAGATAAGATCGTAGGGGGAGCGGCCACGTTTGCCGGATTGGCAGCGGCCTATCTGTATCGGCACGTAAAATTGGTCGGTGTGGTTGGCGAAGACTTCGGTGATGATAACCTGAATATATTGAAATCGAAAGGCATAGACCTTGAAGGAGTACAGATAAAAAAGGGACAGAAGTCTTTTTTCTGGTCGGGAAAGTACCACAACGATATGAATAGCAGGGATACGTTGGTTACCGAATTGAACGTGCTGGCCGATTTTGATCCAATCGTTCCGGATAGTTACCAAGATTGCCAATACCTGCTTTTGGGCAATCTTACTCCGCAGATTCAGTTGACTACGCTGGATCGGTTGAAACATAAGCCGAAATTAGTGGTGCTCGACACGATGAATTTTTGGATGGACGTTGCTTGGGATGACTTAATGAAGGTGCTGAAGCGTGTGGATGTGCTTACCATCAACGATGCGGAAGCGCGGCAGCTTTCTGGCGAATATGCCTTGGTAAAAGCCGCAAAGAAGATCTTACAGTTGGGACCGAAGTACCTGATCATCAAAAAAGGCGAACATGGCGCCCTATTATTTGGCGATGGACAGATTTTTTCGGCACCGGCACTTCCTCTTGCAGATGTATACGACCCAACGGGAGCAGGGGATACGTTTGCGGGCGGATTTCTGGGGTATTTGGCTAAAGTGGGAACCGTCAACTTTCATAATATGAAAAACGCCGTAATCTTCGGCTCTGCGTTGGCGTCATTCTGTGTCGAAAAATTTGGTACCGAACGGTTGAGGGAGCTGGATAAAGACCTCATCGCTGCGCGAATTACCCAATTTACTGAACTCAGCAAATTTGAAATAGAGGGCTGATAGCAATGCATCTTTGCCTATGCCAACATACCGACGATTTCGAAACGTGCGAAAACTTCGTCGGTATGCGGTGCATCTTTCAGTTCATCGGTTAAATCCTGTCCGGCCCAATGTTCGTAGTGCATGCCCCGGAACCATAAACGGCTCTTCGTCACATCGTAAATATAACCACGGTATGCAATCCAGATAGCTGGCTTGTCTTGGCCATTTCGTAACGCTAATTGTGATTTTGAATAAACAGGTAAGCTTCTGAGCGCGTTAAGGCCGGTCATATCTGTACGCATTCAGGGCCTTCTTCATGGTTCGCCGTGCTACGTGGATACGGGTTTTAACGGTGCCGATCGGAATTTGCAGGTGCTCGGAAATTTCGTGATATTTATATCCTTCAAAATACATACTGAAGGGAATATAGTACTCATCTGACAACTCAGCCATGGCACCTTTGATATCTTCCATCACAAATTTATTCTCACCGGCATTCTTAGTAGCGCTGTAGGCTAAGTGCGCGCTTGGAATTTCCTCGGACTGCGAAACGAAGCTGTTCGTTTTCACAAATCGCCGGTAATTATTGATGAAAGTATTTTTCATGATGGTATACAACCATCCCTTGAGATTGGTGCCTTCCTTGAACTTGCCGTGATACGTTACCGCTTTCAGCATGGTATCCTGAACCAGGTCGTTTGCATCTTCGTCGTCGCGGGTAAAATGCAGTGCATATCCTCGCAAGGATTCCGTATGCTGCACCACTAAAGTGTTAAACTCAAATCTCGTCATCTTTTTACGGTTTAAGGGATTCCAAGTTAGGGCTTGAACTCCGGGTTAAACAATTTTATGATACAAAATAAGCGGTCGCAAATGCTTATTTAAGAAAACTGACGTTGTAGTCTAATTAGTGTCGTGTTTGTTACTGCAAGGATCGTGCTAAAGAAGAACGGATTGTTTAATTACCAAGCTAATATACAGTATATTTTTATAATATCATATAATATTTACTTCTCGTTCCAACCGGATATTAAATTTTTTCTCAACATCCTGTATGATTTGTTCGGATAAGTTGTAAATATCTGATCCAGAAGCGTTTTTGTGGTTTACTAATACGAGTGCTTGATTTTTCCAGGTACCCGCATCACCCACGCGTTTTCCTTTCCATCCGCATTGTTCGATGAGCCATCCCGCAGCGAGTTTGACATGGTTTTCATCTACGGGATAGGACACGAAATTTATGTCCTGGAAAGTAAACTGTAGCTGTTGCAAATGCTGTACGGTTACAATCGGATTTTTGAAAAAGCTGCCCGAATTGCCGATGGTAGAAGGGTCTGGCAGTTTATCGGTGCGGATAGCCGATACCACCTCAGCGACATCCTTAATGGTAGGATCGGTAATGTTCCGTTTTGCCAATTCGGCTTGGATAGCCCCATATGAGGTATTGATAGCCCGATTGAGCGATAGCCTGACGGTCACTTGTGTAATGATGTAACGACCTTTGGCTTCTTTTTTAAACAAACTTTCACGATAGGAAAACTGACAATCTTCTTTCGTAAATGTGGAAATCTCCCCACTTTTTGTGTCGAATACGCGACAACTGACAAAGACGTCTTTTAATTCCGCACCGTATGCGCCGATGTTCTGAACGGGAGCGGCTCCCACTGTGCCGGGAATGAGTGCCATATTTTCTATGCCCGCGAAATTACGATTAACACAGTACCACACCAGATCATTCCAGATCACTCCCGCTCCGGCAGTGACCCATACTTCGGTATCCGATATCCGGTGGCTGATCCCCGGAATGGCGATCCGGATTACCAATCCGTCGAAATCCTTCGTAAATAAGACATTGCTTCCGCCGCCCAAAACGAGAAAGGGACGTTGCGTTACGTCTTTCCGGCTACCAAAAAAGTGGATGAGCGCCTCCTCGGATTCAATTTCAATAAACTGTGCAGCAAATGCAGGTACGCCAAATGTGTTGTATGCTTTAAGTGGAAAATGTTTTTTAACCGAAAACTGCATTGAATTTTGACCAATTTTTTCAATTATTCAAATAAATATGTATCTTTAACATATTATCTTTAACGGCCAAAGATAAGCGATTGACCTGATAGCACAACTAAGGTAATGGTATTGTATGATAAACGCAGATAAAAAGCGTACACAGATTTTGGAAGCGGCTACCCGCCGGTTTGCACATTTCGGGCTGGCAAAAACCACGATGTCTGAGATTGCACAGGATCTTTCATTTTCAAAAGCACTGTTGTATTATTATTTTCCGGATAAGAATGCGTTGTATGCCGCTGTATTGGAGCATGTCATAGCACAATCGTTTAAGGAGATGGAGAAACAACTGTCATCCATTTCAGATTGTCAGCAGGCCATGATGTTTATGCTGGACAAGCGGATTGCTTTTGTTACCAAATATTATAATCTGCTTGAAAATTCGATATCTGCCGTGCAACAGATACCCGACGAAATGGCCTGTGTACTGGCGGATTCCAAAGACAAGGAAACAGCGTTAATCCGGGATATCCTTCAAAAAGGAGTAGATACCGGTCAACTGGTCATTGAAGATGTCCAGGAAACTGCAGAAATCATTCTGTTTGCCCTGGTGGGCATGCGGTTCAGTATATTGAAAGATCTGAAAGGCGTCTTATTTCCTACCAAAGACGAGTTTGATCACATACTGCAGCTTCAGAAGAAAATGGCAACGGTGTTTTTAAAAGGGCTGGAGGCCTGAAATCCGTTTTACAATCTGGGTGGCGTGTACTCGTGAGTTTTCAATAAACCACAGGTGTGTGTTCATCCCCCCGCAAACCACACCCGCAAGAAAAAGACCAGGAATATTGGTTTCCATGGTGTCGGGATTGTGCATCGGTTGACGCGAGGCGTCTTCGGAAAGTTTAATGCCGATCTTTTCCAAAAAGGCAAAATTGGGTTGGTAACCGGTTAATGCCAGCACGAAATCGTTTTCTATCGTTATCAGTCCATCGGGCGTCAGAATATCGACTTCGGTTGGCCGGATTTCGGTCAGTTTACTGTTGAACAATGCCCGCACTTCGTTATTCGTGATCCGGTTTTCCATATCCGGGCGCACCCAATATTTTACGCGGGGTCCAATACCTTCGCCCCGTACCACGAGTGTCACGTCGGCACCTTTTCGGTACGTTTCCAATGCAGCATCCACGGACGAGTTGCTGGCGCCTACCACCACAACTTTTTGCCCGGCATAATAATGGGGATCATTGTAGTAATGACGCACCTTAGGCAGGTCTTCTCCTTTGATATTCAACAGACACGGAATGTCGTAGAACCCGGTGGCCACCACGACATAGGATGCGGTATAGGTGGATTTGCTGGTGGTAATATGAAAGGTGTCTTTTTGTTTCGATACGGAAATTACTTCCTCAAATAGATGGGTGTTTAGGTCAAATTTCTGTTGGACCCGGCGGTAATATTCCAGTGCTTCGGCCCGCTTCGGTTTGGGATTAATAGAGACAAAAGGAATATCGCCGATTTCCAACCGCTCGGATGTAGAGAAGAAAGTCATGTTTTGCGGATAATGATACAGTGAATTGACCAAACATCCCTTTTCAACGATCAGATAAGATAATCCGGCTTTTTGGGCGGCAATACCGCATGCCAGTCCGATGGGGCCGCCGCCAACGACAAGCATGTCGTAATGTTCTGATGAGATTTTCATGTGTTGCAAAGATACGCGACAGCGGTACGAATACCAAACTTACGCGACCGCCCGGTGTTTGACCAAACCGCTGCAGGTTTTGTTCAAATCAATTACAATTCGGTTCAGAAAATTCAGTTGTTCGGTAATCAGGCGAGATTCTTCCGAATCGATGTTGTTGTGGTCCAAATCCGGTGGCGTATCCACTTCGATTTCCACAAATTCCGCTTCTCCCTCTTCGGGTTCGAAGAGTCGAATGGTCTGCGCTAGCAGGAACAGTGTTTTGCGGACAATCCGTACATGTTCGCCTGTCAGCGAAGCATTGTCTGCATCGTTGACATTATTGAGCAGCGTGACTGAATAGGAGGAGAGAATGTGGTTAAACACCACAAATTTGTTTATCTCCTTCGCATCTTTTTGCTTGCTTTTCGGCTCTGTAATCATGCGCTGGAAAGCCGAAGCCATATTCGCAGTGCTGATGTATACTTCCTTTCGGGCCAGCTTGTAATCCGTTATACTCAGCGGCTGGCCCGCGATGATTTTCAGTGCTTGTGCGATGTAACGATAATTGGAAATAAGCAGTTTCCGCATGGTAGTTTGCACCTGGGCACTTTCCCAATTGGGTAAAATGATGTAGCTGGAAAGAAACGCCAAGCCTGACCCGATTAACGTGTCAACGATCCGTTCCCGGAGTATGGTCAAGGTATTCATGTCGAGGAAGCTGAACATAATCAGGATATACGGAGTCATGAACATAACGCTGACTACGTAGTTGATACGGATGAGGCTATAGGTGGCCACCATAAATAGAAGCAGCAGGATAAACAGGGATGTTTCGTCTGTAACGAGCATTAAAATCAAGGCTCCGCCGATCCCTCCAATGATGGTTCCGATCAACCGTTGAAAATTCCGCTGTTTGGTCAGGCTGAATCCGGGCTTCAGGATAACCATAATGGTTAGCAGAATCCAGTAGCTGTGGTTACCCACGTTGATAGCCAATGAAAGGAGATAGCCGATGCCCATTACGATTGCCATCCGTGCAGCATGCCGGAATAGTGTCGATTTCAGCGTCAGGTTTTCCCGGAGTTGCTTAAAATCGATTTCCTTGTGCTCGATAAATCGGCTGAGATCCGTTTCTTCCTTTCGGAATGAGTTTTTGGACTCCCTGTCAAAGTATCCGTAAATATTATTAATGCGCTGGATCAGATTTCGGATATTAATCAATATCTTTTTTAATGGCAGAGTATTGATTTGGTAGTCCTTCTCTACCTTTTCAATCGCTGCCCGTATCCGATCCAGGTCGTTTTTGAAATTATATAACGCTTTGGGCCTTCTGTTGGCATTGATCTGATAGGAGAGGTGTTCCAGTTCGTTGCCAAGTCTTCGGATCGTCAGGTTAAAATGCTGCAACACCCCGGTTTGCCCAAATTGCTCGCGGACCGCCTCATAATCGTAATGCGTGGCCATACTCTGTTCGAACAGATCGATGATGTCGGTAAAAATCAAGATCAATAACCGCCCGATTTTCGTGGTATCCCGTATGGTTTTCTTACTTCTGAACAATTGTTCGCGAACGTTATCCTGGTGTTCGCTGACAATAATTTGCTGTTCGATCAACTCCCGGTAATTTTTCTCAATATCCGTTTTGGCATCGTAGAAATTAGCTTTGATCCGGATGTAGTCGGCAACGTTCTGTATGGATTCCGCCAATTCCTGCTGAGCCTGTCGGTAGGGGCGCACTTGGTGAAGGGATAAACTCAGCAGCATATACCACACACAGCCCAGGAGAATATAGGCAATGTGGACCGCCACATCCAAAAATGTGTTGTCTGCTCCGTCAATATTGAGTATCATGACTAGGATACCCAGGGTTCCAACAGATGAAGCGCGGGCGCCGTAGACCGCAAACATGGAAAACAGGAAGCTCATGCCCACAACAACCACTGTTAGCAATGCAGGAATATCATTGACCAGGTTGGTGATGAGTGCCGAAACCAATACGGCGGCAGTACATAGCAACATGCCGTTCCGGCGGTGGTTCAGGGGGCCGGGGGTATCTGAAAGCCCGACGACCATCGCGCCTAATGAGACGGTAATGCCAACCTGAAGGTTGCCAAACCAGGAAAAAATGAGTGCAGGAGTCAGCGTACCGAACGTGATGCGCAGGCCATCGGCAAAATATTGGCTGTAAAAAAAATTCTGGATTTCTTTTGCCCTACTCATGCATAGACGGATGGTGCGTACAAAGATACACAAAACCTCAACTAAAAATACCCAGTAGTGGGTATTTCAGATGGTCTTTCAGGTGTTTAGCTTTGCCCACACTTATTAATCAATCAACAATATGAAAATCAGAAATCTACTAACCATGATCGCGCTGATAGCGGGGAGCGTGCTGGTCGCCGCTTTACCGGGTTACGCGCAGAAAGCGAAAGACCGTACCCTGACCATCAGCACGGAAGCAGGATCCAGCATGTACGTCGATGGTAACCAGGTGACCTCGCCTGCTAAAATTAAAATTCCGAAATATGCGACCGTCAACGTGCGCGTTGAAAAAGTGGGGTTTGTAACCGAAATTCGCAATTATGAAAACAATGGGGTAAATATCATTCCCAAAACCGATTTTATTCAGTTGATCAAAGACGAAGCGTATGAAAATTCATTTGTAACCAATTTGGCTAACCAGGATATTGATATCAGGCCGTCCAGAAGTGTCGATGAAGCCTGGATTCTATTAAATCGTATTGTGACAGGTTCATTTGATGTGATTGCGATTATGGATAAATCTACAGGCTATATGGCTACGGCCTGGTCTGCCAAATCCTTTAATTCGGGCGTTGTACGTACCCGTTTGATCGTGAAAACCAGTAATACGTCGCCCCTCGAATACAAAGCTAAATTAGTTTCCGAAATCGCGCCTCCGGGCACCAGCGTCAATGCCGACGAATCTTTCCGCCGGTGGGACCGGATACTGCGTACGTACGAAAACGTAATCCCTGACCTGCAGAGCCGTTTAGGCGTCAACTAACCTCTCAGTGTTTACCAATTATTTAATTTACAATGAACATCACCAAATTTTCAATCACGCTGTGCGCTGTTGTTGGAACTCTTTTTTTTGCACAGGCCCAGCAAGCCTCAGTGGTGGGGCAAGGATATGATAACGAGCCCGACTTTGGGAAATTTTATTTGCGTTTGGGGGCAAATTTCCTGAATGACGATTTTGTTAAACAGTTAAACGATGGCGATCTTAACGGGGCATACTCTGCGGCAACGGGGTTGAACTTCGAGATCGGAAAGTATTTCTTCTTTCATTCAGAGCCGATAGCTGATCTTTTTAAAGTAGGGCTTGATGCGTCCTTTCTTTCTCTTGGCTACAACCCGCTGAAATGGAATGATCCGGATGATCCGGAATATACTGAAAAGACCGATTTCACAACCGTGGGGGTCAAGCTTGGCCCGGTCATTTCTTTCAATCCGTTGGAGAATTTTTATGCCGATGCATTTGTGAAATTAGCGCCGACCATTCTGACATCCATGAGTGAGATGGAAGATCTGGAACAGGTACTATTCGGTTTGAAAAGTGATGTGGGGATTAACCTACGGTACAAGAAAGTGACCCTGACGGCGGGTTATGAATCAGGTGCATTCAACTATAATTCTTACGACAGCGATTACGATGAAGATACCGGCGAATATATCGAGCACACGACGAAAGAGAAATTTCCGATGGGTATGTTTCAAATCAAGTTGGGACTTCAGTTCTATTAGTCATCGCAATCACACTGAAACTTATGAAACATCAATTGGAGCAATTGGCAATGATGTTTGCCCATTTGGGAGAAGCAGATATGTCCTTGCAGGACTTGTGCAATGTGGTGACCAACGAGCAGCCGCATGCTGTTGTTGAGGATGTAAACGATTTGACTCCTTATAATAGCGTGATATCATTATCGCTGCCTGAACCGATTTAAAAGGCCGGCACCCCTGATGGGTGCCGCCTTTTTATTTATTTTTCTTTTGTTTACTTTCGAAATCGTTAGACGCATACAAGCCCTCAGAGGAATACACTGAAGTTTTCAACAAAGTCGTGATTTTCGATGGATAATTGATCGTGATGAAGACAACACAAACAGGAGCAGCTTTATGGTGGATAGGTTGTTTGGTGTGCATAGCTATGCAGGTGAAAGCACAGCAGCCCGATTCGCAACCACAACAGCAAGCGCGTCTCGCTGACTATGACATGAATGTCGCAAAGATTAATTTATTGGCATTGCCTTTCCGGGACATCTCGCTCCAATACGAGCGGGCTGTATCGCGGAAAATATCCCTCGCCGTTGGATTTCGGATGATTCCAAAAGGCAGATTCCCAATGTTGAACGCTTTTGAATCGTATATCGATGACGAAGCAACCTTTGAAGAACTGCAAAATATCCGCCTCAGCAATCAAGCTTTTACGGTCGAACCAAGGTTTTATTTCGGCAGGCACGACGGACCTCGCGGTTTTTACATTGCCCCGTACGGACGTTACAGTACGTACGGACTTGATTTCAATGAGTTTGAATACACGATTGAAGGAGAGGATGAAGCAGGCAATTATTATGCGGAAACGCATACAATTGCGTTAAACGGGCGTATCAACGGTTTTACCGGTGGTGTGTTATTCGGTTCACAATGGCGTATCGGACGTTGGGTTTACCTGGATTGGTGGATATTAGGGCCGGCATATGGGGCGGCCTCAGGCAAGCTCAGCGGTAGCAGCTCGATGCCATTGGATCCGGAAGCTCAATCGGCTTTGGCCGACGAACTTGAGAATCTGGAAATTCCGATGGTCGACACGGAGGCCCACGTTGACAGTAAAGGAGCCAGGCTAGACATGAAGGGGCCTTGGGCAGGAATCAGAACCGGGTTGGCCATCGGAGTACGCTTTTAAACTGAGTTATTTTATTTTTAATTTTTTGCACGGATTGTTATTATTGTTGTAAGAAAAATACTCGTTTTTAAACGAATATTTATATATTTGGCGGTTTGTTTATTCAAAATATAAATCCCGTAGATGGCGATGGGAGCTTTTTAATCAACAAACCCGATCTTTACATTCTTAATTTTTCCGTTGCATGAATTTAAGTAAAAAACAAGCAGTCTTTGAAAATGAAGTGCTTACACGCTTCGAGTTGTTCAATAGCCTATTCATGACCTTGCCTTTTTACCAGGTAAAGCATACGGGTACGCTGCTGCCTTTTTTCACTTCGCATTGTGAACGTGGTGTAGCTGCAAAACTTGATCCCGAAGCGATTATAGAGAGTTTTTTTGGACAGTATGAACAATACGTCCGCGAAGCAGATCGTATCGATCTGCTTTTCCGCATTATTCAGTATATCGAGCGGCAGGTGGTGTTGTTTGATGCGGTTGAAGATGCTGCCTTCAAAAAAACCGGCCGATCGGATGAAGCAGGACTATTGGATTCTGTTTTCACACAAACGGAAAACAATAAGGAGTTACGCCATAAATTGGTCAGCAAACTGCGTGATTTCTCGTTGCGGCTGGTATTGACGGCCCACCCCACACAGTTTTATCCCGGCCCCGTGCTGGCAATCATTACGGATTTGACGGAAGCGCTGAAAAAAAATGACATCAATAACATCCATTTATTGTTGCAGCAGTTGGGGAAAACACCGTTTATGATGAAAAGCAAGCCGACGCCTGTGGATGAGGCCATCAGTTTGGCGTGGTTTCTTGAAAAAGTATTTTATCCGGTGGCGTCGGCCATTCAGTCTAAAATCGATGATGAATTTGACTTGCCGGCCGACGAAAACAGACAATTGGTCGAACTGGGCTTTTGGCCGGGGGGAGACCGCGATGGGAATCCGAATGTGACGGTTGAGAGTACGAAACGCGTTGCCTTATTACTGCGCACCATTTTGTTCCGTTGTTATTACCGTGATTTCAGGATACTCAAAAGGCGCATCACCTTCAAGGGGGTTGAAAAATATATGGACATTCTGCAGGACAGGTTTTATGAGAACAGCTTTAATCCCTCTGAAACCCCTGAAAATGAAAAAGCGGTTATTACGCACAACCTGAAAGAGATCAAACGCGTCCTAACGGATTATCACGACGGCTTGTTTGTCGAATTGGTAGATGACCTGCTCCGCAAGGTGAAAACGTTCGGTTGTTTTTTTGCGACACTGGATATCCGCCAGGATAGTAGTGTCATCCGGCAAACCCATGCCTACATACGCGAGAAATATGCGGAAAAAACTGGGATCGTCGGCGACTTCGAACAATTGGATGAGACCGCTAAGCAACGTGCCTTTACCTTTAAGTCCTATGATTTGCCATATGAGGAAGACGCACACCCCTTGGTTGCCGATACCCTGAGTGTCATCCGGTTAATCAAGGATATCCAGCGGTCAGGAGGCGAGCGCGCTGCCCAGCGGTTTATCATCAGCAATTGCCAACAAGCTTCCGACATTCTCGAACTCATGGAGTTATTTTTGTGGAGTGGTTGGCAAACCGAGTCACTGTGCATTGACTTCGTACCGCTGTTTGAAACGGTTGATGACCTCACGCGGGCGGCAAACGTGATGGAGGCACTGTATACGCATCCCCACTATAAAGCCCACCTTGCGCAACGGGACAATAAGCAGACAATCATGCTCGGGTTTTCAGATAGCACAAAAGACGGTGGATACCTGATGGCCAATTGGTCCATTTATAAGGCTAAAGTAGAACTTACGGCCATGGCCCGGCAATACCATGTCGACTTGGTGTTTTTTGACGGAAGGGGAGGTCCCCCTGCGCGCGGCGGTGGAAAAACACAGCGCTTTTATGCGTCCATGGGTAAGGAAATTGCAAACGATCACATCCAGTTGACCATTCAGGGGCAAACGATCAGCAGCCAGTATGGTTCATGGGACACTGCGTATTACAACATTGAGCAGCTCCTTCATGCCGGGCTTACTTCCCATATTGGGCAAAAAGACGGAGATACCTTATCGGCAGAAAAGAAGAAATTAATAGATGATATGGCTCACGTTAGTCACGAGCAATTTCTGTCGTTACGGCACAATTCGTTATTCCTTAAATACCTCGAAAAATTCAGCCCGCTGAAATTTCTGTCACAAATCAACATCAGCAGCCGGCCTGTAAAACGGAATTCGGACAAGGAATTGCGTCTGGAAGATCTAAGGGCGATCAGCTTTGTTACCGCATGGAGCCAATTAAAACAAAATATACCCGGTTTTTTTGGGGTAGGATCGGCACTTCAGTGGGCAGAAGAGCAAGGGAAATGGGAGCAGGTGAAAGAGCTCTATGAGACTTCAGGGATGTTTAAAACCATCGTCGATAACTGTATGATGTCCATGTCCAAATCAAATTTTGACCTGACTTCTTATATTCAGGCAGACGAAACATTTGGTGACTTTTGGCTAAAGATGCGTGATGAGTACGAACGTACCAAGTCCTATGTGCTGAAATTGAGTGGCAGCAAAGTCCTGATGGAAAATTATCCCGTGGAGCGGGAGTCCATCGCAATACGGGAGAAAATAGTACTCCCCCTGTTGATTATCCAGCATTATGCCATCCGGCAACTGCAAACGAATAAATTAAGTGAAAAAGACCAAGAGGTGTTCTCGAAACTAGTTACGCGTACCGTTTACGGCGTGGTAAATGCCGGCAGGAATCTCGCCTGATAGTAGGCGGTTCTGACAAAAACTGTTGATGGGCATTACATTTTTAGCTAAGTTTGTTGCATTAATTAAGATTTTAATCATCAAAGGTTCCATCCCGTTGACACGGGACAAGTACTGACAACTGGAAAAACAAAAAATAAACAGATGAAATTCAGAAATATTGTTTTGATGGCTTTGCCATTAGCGGTAGCAGCAAGTTCTTGTACCCGGCATGCGGGTGAGTCAGAGAGCCGTACTAAGTTGTACAGCAATGCAACGGATGTGGATAGTGAAGGCTTTTCGTTCTTTAAGTCCGTTTATCAAAAAGCAACATTTGAAGTTGGATTGGCCAACTATGTACAGTCATCGTCAGCCTCCGCGGAAGCAAAGAAACTGGCAGCGGGAATTGTGGAGACGTATGAGCCTATTATTGCTGAATTGGAAGACATGGGTGCCTCATTCCACGTCATTCTCCCCGACCCGGGAGTGCCTGCCTTTGCCGTGCCGCATCATTTCGCGGCCGATAGTTTGGGTGGGTTTGACAGTAAGGGGTACATCGCGCATGCTCAGCACGAACAGGGTGCAATTTTGGAACAGTTTAACCGCATCGACCGGAATACGTCCAAGGTGTTGAAAACGTATGCCAAGGAAAAATTACCAGCCGTAAAAGAAGTTTTTGCACTTGCGGGAGGTCATGAAGAACACGGTGCGCATCACTAATTAATCCCTACATTCTCATGTCCAAAAAGAGCATTGTCACAGGTATTTTGTCGTACGGAATGTCCGGAAGGGTATTCCATGCACCGTTTATACACCAAAAAACCCGGTTTGAGTTACGTGCTGTTGTAGAGAGACATGAGAAACGTGCTCACCAGCGGTATCCGGATGTAGTTAGCTACGACTCAGTGGATGATTTACTGAATGATGAACAGATTGAGTTTGTCATTATAAATACGCCGAATAATACGCATGTGGAATATGCTACAAAGGCGTTGAAAGCGGGGAAACATATTTTGGTTGAGAAGCCATTTGCACCTACCGCTGAAGATGCCCGGAAATTGTTTGAGTTGGGAAAAGAGGTGAACCGACACGTAATGGTTTTCCAAAACCGTCGTTGGGACAGTGATTTCAAACTGCTTAAGCGTGTGGTGGAGCGTGAAACCCTAGGAAATTTGATCGAGTTGCATGTGCGGTTTGATCGTTACCGGATGGAGAAAAGTCCGAAAGTATTTAAAGAACTGAAAATTCCGGGAAGCGGGGTGCTGTATGATTTGGGACCACACCTGCTTGATCAGGTCATCAGCTTATTCGGCAAGCCCCAAAAGAGTCTGAAAATCCTGGCTACACACCGGCCTGATTCTGAGGTAGACGATTTTTCGACGTTGGTACTTAGTTATCCGAAAGGATTTACCGTCTTTATCCATGCGAGCTTACTCGTTGCCAATCCGTTGCCGGCGTATGTGCTGCACGGAGTTAAAGGATCCTTCCAAAAAGTCAGGGCGGACGTGCAGGAAGATCAGTTGCAAGCTGGAATGTCGCCTAAAGCCCCTGAATATGGTATTGAGCCGGTAGGCAAAGAGGGGTTGATTACACTTATGAAGCCCAATGGTGACCGTGAACTGCGATACAGGGAGGCACTTAAGGGAGATTACAATGACTTGTTTAACGCCGTATACGCGCAGATACGGAAGAATGAGCCCTTCCCCGTGAAACCCGAAGAAATCCTGTGGCAAATGGAAATCCTCGAGCAACCCGTGTGGAATGAAAGTTAACGCCTATTATTGAGACGATGTTTGGTCATAGTGAATTAATATACAATTAACACTCACGCAACTTTACATTGTTATTATTGGCCGGAATATTTTAAGACGGCCGTATGTTAACAGTTGTGAAGCACAAATTCCCACTTATAAACCGCGAGATAAGCTGGTTGTATTTCAACGAGCGTGTGCTGCAGGAAGCTGCGGACAAGACCGTGCCATTATTGGAACGGTTGCGCTTCTTGGCCATCTTCTCCTCCAATTTGGATGAGTTTTACCGCGTAAGGGTCGCTACACTTAATCGGCTCGTTGATATCAATACCAAAACCAAGAGCCTGCTGGGGTTCAATCCCAAAAAAATCCTGAATGAAATCAAGAATATCGTTGTAAAGCTTGAAAAACGATTCGATTACCTCTATGAACATGAGATAATTAAAGAATTGGAGTCCCAGAAGATCTTTATCATTAACGAGCAACAGCTGAATGTGGCCCGGGGTGAATACGTGCGTGAGTATTTCCGACGGCACGTACTGCCTACATTAGTCCCCATTATGCTGGAGGGTTCAGATTCCGGTAAACCGTTTCCGGAGTTGAGAGACCGGCATATCTACTTCATCGTTAAGCTGACCTTCCGCAAGAAAGTGAAGTATGCGCTGGTTGAGATCCCCACTTCAATCCTGTCACGGTTCCTGATTTTACCTGAAAATAAGGGATTGAAATTCATTATTTTATTGGACGACATCATCCGGTATTGTCTGGATGACCTGTTCTTTATTTTCGAATACGATACGGTGGAGGCGTACAGTATTCAGCTCACGCGCGATGCGGAACTGGATATTGATGCCAATGTCAGCGAGCGGTTTGTGGAGGCCCTGATGCGCAGTTTGCAACGCAGGGACAAAGGGCGGCCTATGCGGCTGTTGTATGATTCCGATATCGCCCTGGATACCCTCAACTACCTGGTTTCGGGTATGCAGCTCGATTCGGAGGCGCTCATTCCCGGGGGCAGGTATCACAATTTCAAAGATTTCATTGATTTCCCCAATGTAGGCGGTCCTTCCCTGGAATATGCTCCCATGCCTCAGTTGCGGGTCAATAACCTCGATTTACGCCGTAGCATATTCAGTCAGATGGCGCAGCGGGACTACTTGATAAGTTTGCCGTACCAATCGTTTGACTATATCGTCCATTTCCTGCGGGAGGCTGCGATAGATCCCAAGGTCAAAGAGATCGATATCTGCCTTTATCGGTTAGCAGAAAACTCCAGTGTGATCAATGCCCTCATCAATGCCGCAAAAAATGGCAAGAAAGTAAATTGCCTGCTTGAGTTGAAGGCCCGTTTCGATGAAGAGGCCAATATTTATTGGCGCAACCGGCTGGAAGAGGGAGGGGTAAACGTGAACATTGGCGTTGTGCAATACAAGGTACATGCAAAGATTTGTTTGATTGCACGGCGCGAAAAGGGAGGAATGGTATATTATGCAAATCTGGCCACCGGAAACTTCAATGAGAAGACGGCCAAACGCTATGGGGATCACAGCCTGTTTACGGTCAATCCATTGATTACCAAAGATCTAAAACGCCTTTTCAGGGGATTGGAGAAGCAAACATTTCATCGGGGTTACAAAGCGATTATCACTTCGCCACTGGAAACCCGTCGACGCTTTTATGAGCTAATTACGAATGAAATCGAGATCGCCAAGTCCGGAAAAAAAGGATACATGGTACTAAAGATGAATAGCCTCTCTGACGAGGAAATGATCGAAAAACTTTATGAAGCGAATAATGCAGGGGTAACTATTCAGCTGATCGTACGTGGGATGTGCTGCCTTGTACCGGGGCAGCCGGGGTTCAGTGAACGTATCACGGTGAGAAGCATTGTGGATCGTTATTTGGAACATGCACGGGTGTGGATTTTCGGAAACGGCGGTGATGAATTGATCTACTTATCGTCTGCCGATCTGATGACGCGGAACATCGACCGGAGGGTGGAAGTCGCCTTCCCGGTCATTGATGAATATATCCGTAGAGAAATCCGCGATATCATTGACATTCAGTTACGCGATAATACGAAAGCACGCGAAATTAATCAATCAAACAACAATCGGTATATCGGTGGCAAGAGCAGAATTAAGCACCGTGCGCAGGAAGACATTTACAATTATCTGAAATATAAATCCTAATTAAACGTGAGGTACGCAGCAATAGATATCGGATCGAATGCAGTGAGGCTGTTGATAGCCGATATTATCCAAAACAATGGAACCATATCATTCAAAAAGAATACCCTCGTGCGGGTTCCCCTGCGTCTTGGGGATGATGCATTTATCGATCGGCATATATCTGAACCCAAAGCTACGGATTTGGTCAAAACAATGGTGGCTTTCCGTAACCTGATGGATGTATACAAAGTCAGTGAATACATGGCCTGTGCGACATCGGCGATGCGGGAAGCCGAAAATAGCAAATCGTTGGTCAAAGAAGTTAAGGAAGTAGGAATAGACTTGCAGGTTATTGGCGGGAGTGAAGAAGCGGAGATTATCTATAACAGCCACATTGAGCAACATCTCGGCAGCAAAAAGGCATATTTATATATCGATGTAGGGGGTGGAAGTACCGAGTTGTCTGTATTTGCCGATACCAAGTTGGTTGCGTCGGCGTCGTTTAACATCGGTACGATCCGTATATTGGACAACCAGGATAAGGAGGAAACCTGGGAGGAAATGAAAACGTGGGTGAAGAACCACACGCGGATGTTTAAAACGATATACGGGATCGGTACGGGGGGAAATATTAATAAATTGTCAAGATTGGCCAATGACAAAGAAGAAAAGCCCATTTCTTATACGAAATTGAAATCGTTATATGAGTATCTCAATTCTTTTTCTTTGAAAGACCGGATCAACGTGCTGGGGTTAAATAACGATCGCGCTGACGTGATTATCCCCGCATGCGAAATTTTTCTGACGTTGATGAAATATGGCAGGCTCCGTCAGGTCATCGTTCCCCGGGTTGGGCTGGTGGACGGTATCATACAAACCTTGATTGACAAAACGCTTCCGTCTGCGTTGCCGGAAAGTTGAAAAAGCGATAATTTTTATTTCGGCGAAAAGCTTGAATAAAGAAAAAATCTCTTACTTTTGCGCCCATAATACCTCTGCGGAAGTGGCGAAATTGGTAGACGCACCATCTTGAGGGGGTGGCGCCCTACGGGCGTGGCAGTTCGAATCTGCTCTTCCGCACAGCCAGTATAGCACCCTTGCGAAAGCAAGGGTTTTTTCATTTAAAGGGCATGCCAAGCTTGCTTGCGCGTGCCCTTTAAATGAAAAACGCAGGTACAAAGTGCCGTGCTATACTGGCTGTAAGCCTCTCCACCCACAGATGGCTGTTGGTTAAGTGCGGGGCAGCAGGACGCAGCCAACTATTCTCGCTGTGGCCTCCGAGTGCGTGGCAGTGGGACGCAGCAAATCTGCTCTTATTGCCAAATCACTATCGAGCATCACTTTTTTATCTCGTATAAGGTATATTTTATTGATAACGCATTATTATATCCCATATCCCGTGAAAAGGATAGCCGTTTATTTGTCCGTTATGCTGATCTGCTTTGCCATAAAGAGTTGCATCAATTCAGTGTCAAGCTCATGGGACACCATATGGCAACCGGTTTTTAGATTGCCGGCAGTAATACTTCTAACGGTATTGTATCTTTTGCTTATTTTGAAATTGGAGCATAATGAGTTGATAAAAATACGTTTCATCGCTCAATGGTTGAAACGACCCCTTGAAAGTCGTCGAGCTGACGCTCATTGTTCCGCAAATTGATTGTTTTTGAATAACAATGCAATTTAACGGAATTCCCTATATTTATCAGTCCGTTGTAGCCACTAACGCCACATGATTTTTATATGCTTGTGCGTAATCGAAAGATTTAATGTACATTTGGCATATAGCAATCGATTGAAAGCGGTTATGATTCACCCGGAGAATGCCGGACATAAAATCTTCAAATCGGCTTTAAGGGCATTTAAAGGTTTCTTTGGGCCTTTAATTCAACGTGAAGGGATATTATGAGGCGGAAGCATTGATTGAAAAATGGAACGATCGTTGTAGGTAGGGCACTGGACTGCAATCGTTCAGAGAAAAGTATTTTGAAACGGGTAAACAAGCTAATTTGAACCTAACATAAACCTACTTTATGCAATAAACGCTTAACCTTGCTCAAAAAAGCGGACGGAAGAACCCTTTCGATGACTTATGGGCTGAGGAAAGGTAAAAGTTGTGCCGTCTTTTAGATGGTTAAAGACTGGAAGGGAGTAATATCGATTTTTGTGATAGCGGTCGGCGCCATAGCTGACTGCTTTCTCACCTATTATTATGGTAGATTATGCAAGATATGACGACACCCAGTTAGTCGCGTTGCTGCGTGAACGAGATAAACTGGCATACACCGAAATTTATACCCGGTTTTGGCCTATATTGTTCCGTCATGCCCTGCGCTTGTTGCGCGATGAAGACGAGGCTACCGACGTGGTGCAGGATATCTTTGCTGTACTTTGGGAAAAGGCGACCGCTCTGAAGTTATCAGGTACGCTTGCAGGTTACTTATATAGCGCAACGCGCAACCGGGTAATCGACCGGATTGCTCGGCATAAGACAGAGCAATATTACCTGAATTCCCTGGAAGACTATCTCAAGCAAGGCACACCCGCTGCCGACGACGCGTTGATTGCCGCAGAGCTTGCCCAGCAGATCGAACGGGAAGTGGCCAAACTGCCTAAGAAGATGCGGCAGATCTTTGCTATGCGGCAGCAGGCCCAGCATTCCTACCGTGAAATCGCTGAATCATTAGGTACAACCGAAGGCAATGTTAAGAAGCAGCTTTACAACGCGATGAAGCTCCTGAAGTCCAAATTCCACATATGGTTTCTTGCCGGGATTTGGCACCTGCTCAGTTTTTGGTTCCGTCATTTCAATTAAAAGCAAAAATCTGAAACTTTTTCTTCCACTTTTAACGATCTCAACCGTCATATAGATAAACAGTAAAAAATAAATGGAAAAAGCGCGTGCGAGGGAGCTTTTGGAACGGTATCGAGACGGCAGATGCAGCGATGCTGAGCGTCGCCAGGTGGAAAGCTGGTATCTGCAGATGGCAGATACGATGAGCGATGCGGCGCTTACCGAGGCGGATTATGCGCGCGTAGACAAGAACTTGCGGAGCAGGTTGCCCGAAATGCAGCAAACGAAGGAGAAGCGATTACGTTCGCTGCTACCTTATGCCGCCGCATTAGCCATTGTGTGCCTTTCAACCTGGTGGTTCATAACTAATCGCCCGGCGGAGGGAGGTCTTGTTATGAGGGGCGCTACGGAAGACATCCTGCCCGGCGGCAATCGGGCTTTTCTTACCCTGGCCGATGGGAATACGCTCGAATTGAGCGAAACGCAACCGGGGATTGTCATAGGCAACGATGGGGTTTCGTATACAAACGGCAGCACGGTGGTTGATGATCCATCCTTAGCCACGCAAATTCAAACGCTTACTGTACCTAACGGTGGCACCTATCAGTTGACACTGCCGGACGGTTCAAAAGTTTGGCTCAACGCTGCATCTACATTGAGATACCCCGGTCGCTTCGATGAAAGTGAGCGCGTTGTCGAACTCGATGGAGAAGCCTATTTTTCTGTCTCGAAGATCAGGAATAGACAGAATGGGCAAACTGTGCCATTTAAGGTGTTGTCCGCTGGTCAGGTCGTTCAGGTATTAGGCACGGAGTTCAATGTTTTATCCTACGCGGATGAGCCTGAGGTCAAAACAACGTTGGTAGAAGGTAGCGTGCGTGTAGGAACTCCTGTTGGAAATACGTCCGTTGTGCTCCTGCCGGGAGAACAATCGAGCGTGTCTACCCAAGGAGTGGTAAAAAAAGCGAAAGTATCCCTAAAAAAAGAAATCGCATGGAAATCGGGCGTGTTCTATTTTGAAGAGACCACCTTCGCTGAATTGATGCGTCAGGCAGGTCGGTGGTACGACATTGAAATCCGCTATATAAACGATGTGCCGCAGGCGTCGTTCAGCGGGGTGATGAGCCGTCAGGTATCGCTAAAGACCCTAATTGAGTTTCTGGGTGAATCGACAGCAAAGTTTACGCTGAAAGGCAAGACCTTAACAATCGATTCCGATATGCATTAAAATTAGTTGCTAACCTATTTTAACCCATCAATGATGAACAGGAAACCTACATAAACAACAGTGTAAAACAAAAACAGGGAAGTGTTGAAGCCACCACCCTGTTTAGTTTGGATAAGCCAATTTTTAACCGGAGTTAACAGTTTTATTATAAACCTACCCGCTCACAAACTTAAAGAATTTCTGTGGTTTGTGCGCGTGGTATCTAAAAAGAAGTAATGTTAGTTACATCTCTTTCGCGTACCAAAGCTAACGAACATATAAGCCCTATATTCCTGGTTATGAAAATAACTACAGCTTTGTTACTACTTGGTGCATTGCATGTCAGTGCCCATTCTTTGTCGCAGACCATTACGCTGGACGCAAAGGACAAGCCCATCAAGCAAATTTTTGAAGCGATTCACGAGCAAACCCAGTTTGGTGTCATTTACAACGACCAAAAAATCAATCCAAATCAAAAGGTCACGGTGTTTGCGCAACAGATGCCGTTGGAAACGTTCCTGAAGGAAGTGCTGTCCTCGCGCAACCTTTCCTATCGGATCATGGAGCAAACCATTTTTGTGCAGGCCGGATTGGCCCATGAAACCGTTGGCAACCCCACGAAACCCGGAAAAGTTGCGCAACGCACGGTAAGCGGAACCGTCATGGATCAACAGGGGAATCCGCTGGAGGGTGTAACTGTAAAAGTAAAGGAGACCCCCTATGGCACCACCACAGATAGCGATGGGAATTACCAGCTGGCCGTGCCGGCCGCCGGAAGTGTGCTGGCATTTACCTTTCTAGGGTATGAACCTGTGGAGACAGCGATCGGGACAGAATTAACGATCGATATTACGATGAAACCTTCATTAAGTGATTTGGATGAAATCGTCATTATCGGATATGGAGCGCAAAAGCGCGAGATGGTCACCAGTTCCATTGCAACGGTCAAATCAGACGCGTTTAACAAGGGCGTAATCAGTGACGCGTTGACCCTTATAGCCGGTAAGGTCTCCGGCTTGTCAATTACGCGGCCGAACGGCGCAGACCCAAACGCAGAAGCTGACTTTTCGCTGCGGGGAGCGGTGTCTGTGGAGGGAAACCCCCAGCCATTAATCGTTATAGACGGGGTGCCGGGGGCGGATATCCGCTCCATTGCACCGGGGGATATTGAGTCTGTTGATGTGTTACGTGATGGCTCGGCAGGCGCTATTTATGGTTCGAGGGCCAATGCAGGCGTAATCATCATCACGACAAAAAGAGGCATTCCCGGTGCTACGCGGGTGAGTTACTCCGGATACGCATCGACCGAGACCATTGCAAAAAAATATGATGTGCTCACGGGTAGTGAGTTCAGGGAGCAGCTCGTCGCATTGGGCGATGTCAGCGCCCGTGATAAAGGCAGTGATACCGATTGGTTTGATCAAATGACACGTACACCCACCAACCACGGCCACAATTTGTCACTGAGCGGAGGGTATAATAAAACCACGTTCAACGCCACGCTGAACTATCAGAACTTCGAAGGGATTGATCTGGCAACAAGGCGTGAACTCATCAACGGCCGCCTGCAACTGAATACGAAAGCGCTTGACGACAAGCTCGACTTTTCGCTGATGCTAGCCAACGCATACGAAGACAAATCCTTTGCACATTATTATGGCTTTGGGCAGGCGCTTAAAATAAACCCTACCTATCCGGTTTTTGATGAAAATGGCGACTATTTTGAGTCGCCCGAATTTGGCGATCAATGGAACCCGTTGGCCGATACCCGGCTGACCACCAACGACCAAAAGGAAAAGCGGCTCCTGGGTACGGTAAATGTAAAATATGACATATTGCCCTCACTGACCGCCGGAGTTAATTACTCGCTGACCAAAACGGATTTATTGGGAGGTAGCTATACCAACACGGCGTTACGGTGGATGCAGACCAGTGGGTTGAACGGACAGGCTTCGCGCAGCGTAGATAATACCACAAATAATATTTTGGAGACCACACTGGCGTTTACCGAAGATTTCGACGATCATCACGTAAACGCAGTAGTGGGGTATTCTTATCAAAATGAATTCAATGAAGGAGTAGGTGCCGGAAACAATAACTTTCTAACCGACGTCTATTCCTATTATAACCTCGGCGCGGGGGGCGCAATATTCAATTATTCCCCCGGAGCGCAGCGTGGAGGTGTGTTTGTAAGCAGTTACGCGCAAGAGCAGGCCCTGATTTCTTATTTTGCCCGTGTTATTTATGATTATAAAGACCGTTACCTGCTCAACGGTTCGATAAGACGGGAGGGCGCATCCAAATTTGGCGATGACCATAAGTGGGGAACATTCTGGGCGTTGTCGGGTGGGTGGATTCTCAGTCGAGAAGCATTCATGGATGGTGTAAGCATGGTTAAAAGCCTGAAGTTGAGGGCTGGTTATGGCGTGACCGGCAACCAGCACAGCCTGCAGCCCTATCAGTCGTTAGCCACCATCGGTCGACTCGGGCGTGCTTACTTAGGTATACCCGGCAGTGGCTATTGGCTGGACACGTACGGGCCTGATATTAACTCCAATCCCGACCTCCGGTGGGAGACCAAAAAAGAGTTGAATGTTGGCGTGGATTTCACCGTGTTCAACAACGGATGGCTGAATGGTGCTTTTGATTATTACAACCGGAAAATCAGTGCCTTGGTAGGCAATTACTATGCGCAGGTACCCGCCGCTATTTGGCCGCTGATATTTGCCAATGCCGGCGAACTCGTCAATGAAGGTTTGGAACTCACGCTAAATGGAGCACTGATAAAAAACGAATCATTTGACTGGCAATTGACATTGGTTAGCGCGTATAACCGCAATGAGGTTACATCAATCAGCAGCGAACAGTTTCAGGGAACTGCCCATGATGTTTCTGACATTGGTATTGGAAACATCCAACGCATTGTAAACGGCCAACCTATAGGTGTATATTACGGCAGACGGTACGCGGGTTTAACGGACGATGGTAAATGGCTTTTTCTGAACCGTGCGGGTGAGTCGGTGACCGCAGACGAAATCAGCGGCGATGACTATGCTTATCTGGGCAACAGCATACCTAAGTTTAACATATCGCTTACCAATAACGTCACGTACAAAAGGTTTGATCTTTCGGTATTGCTGCGCAGCGCGTTGGGTTTCAAGGCAGTGAATGCCAACCGTATTTTCCATGAAAACCGGACATCGTTTCCCAGCAGCAACGTATTTCGAAGCGCATTTGACACGCCGCTGAACGATGCGCCGCTGTTTTCGGACTACTACCTGGAAAACGGCAGCTACTTGAAAATAGACAACGTAACGCTGGGTTACTCCATCCCGTTAAAAGGAAATTCGCACCTGAAGAAACTAAGGGTATCGGCCACGGCAATGAACCTTTTCACCATCACAGGCTTTTCAGGAATGGATCCGGAGTTGGGTATTAATACTTTCAACTATCCCGGTATCGAACAGAATTCCAACTACTACCCGCGCACGCGCAGCTTCACTTTCGGAGTGGCTGCTGATTTCTAATATCATAATAAGAAGAGTCATGAAAACAGCAATAGTTAAGAAATGCGGTTTTTTCGCCGTAGCTACGATAGGATTGATGGCGTTGTCATCATGCAGTGAGCTGGACGAGGTGGTTTACAGCAAAGATACCTCATCCAATTTTTATTCAACATCCGGACAAGTCATAGCCGCTTGGAACCTTCCCTACAGCTTTCTGCAAGGGATAACCTACAGCGTGCATTTCGCCATGGAGGAATTTCCAACCGACGAGGCGGCTGCAACGACCAAGTCTGGCCAGGGCTATGAAAACGGTACATGGGAACGCTTTCATAAACACACCTGGACATCCCAAGAACCATTTATCAAGTATGAGTGGAGCAATATTTTTCAGGGCATCGGCTATTGTAACAGTTTCCTGGACGCGATGGAAAACAGGGATCTGAGTGGTTTTCAGCTGCCCGTCAGCAAAGCGCAGATGGTGGCGGAAATCCGGCTGATGCGGGCGTTTTACTATTATTGGGCAATCAATGCCTTTGGAAACGTGCCCATCGTCACGCAGGTGGGGATACCATCGAGCCCTCCAACGGCGCCTCGGGCTGAAGTTTTTGAGTTTATCGAAACCGAAATCCTGCAAAATATCGATCAGCTTGGGGAGAAAGGCGATCCCACATGGTATGGACATTTCACCCGATCTGCCGCCAGGGCGCTTCTTGCCAAATTGTACCTGAATGCTGAAGTCTTTTCGGGTACGCCCCGTTGGGAAGACTGCATTGCCCAGTGTGATGCACTAATCAACGAGGGGCTGTATTCGCTCGATGAGACGTGGGATGCTCCTTTCAGGGCGTATAACGATAACAGCGCGGAAAATATCTTCGTGGTCGTATATGATGCCAATAATGCGCCGGGGTTCAATGCGCACGAACAGCAGCTGCACTCGGCACATAACCAGACGTATGACCTGCAATACTGGCCGTGGAATAAGATCGTCACCCAGGAGTCGTTTTACAGGCTGTACGGCGAAAACGATTTCCGTATCAATCAATGGTTGGCAGGGCCGCAGTATTATACCGAAAACGGCGAACAGCAACCGGTTTACGGATGGGATGGTCAGCCGCTGGTCATCACACCGGAGATCACCCAGTTTGTCAATATGGCGGGAGGCGACGGTCAGGGCGTGCGTAACATCAAATACGAAGTAGAAGCCGGAGTTCAGGCAAATATGAATAACGACCTGGTCATTTATCGCCTCTCGGATATTTATTTCATGAAGGCCGAGTGCATTATGCGGCTGAATGGCGGCATGGCCACGGCAGAAGCGGTCGATCTCATCAACGAAGTAAGGGCTCGGAGTTTTGCCGAGGGCGACCCCGATGCATCGTATACCATCGCCACACTGACCATGGATGAACTGCTGGACGAACGCGGACGTGAGTTTGCGTACGAAATGAAGCGCAGGGAAGATCTGATACGTTTCGGGCGGTTTAACGACGCTTGGTGGGAGAAAGCAGCGAGCGATGAAACAAAGCAGTTATACCCAATCCCAATGGAGATCTTGACAACCAATCCGGGCTTGGTGCAGAATGACGGCTATTAAGCGCATATTTCACAGAATAACGAATGAACTGAATAATCTTAGTTGCATGCATCAGCACATCAAATCTTGTTTCTATAGTGCCGTATTCGGCGTCGTATTTTTATTTGTAAGTTCCTGTTCGGAAGGCACCAAGCCGGATTTTAGTGGCTGGGAGGTTGCCGGCGGGAATGCGACATTAAACAAATATTCCACGCTCGACCAGATTGATACGGCCAATGTACATTTGCTTGAAATCGCGTGGCAGTATCACACAGGTGATGCAGACACGGCTGCGCACTCCCAGATCCAATGTAACCCCATCGTTGTCGATGGCGTATTGTACGGCACATCGCCGCAGCTGAAACTGTTTGCCATAGACGCGGCCACGGGCGAGGAGAAATGGACCTATTCGCCATTTGAAACGATTGAAGGCGACCGGGAAAGCCATTTTGGACTCAATAACAACCGCGGTGTGGCCTACTGGACGGATGGCAAGGGAACCAGCCGGATATTCTTTGGTGCCGGTCCTTTTTTGCATGCGGTGGATGCCGATACCGGCAAACCGGTGGAAACGTTTGGCGTTAATGGCAGGAAAGATTTGCACGACGGTCTTGGGGAGGAATTTGCCGATCTGTTCATTACCAACACCTCCCCGCCTTCGGTTTATAAAAACCTGGTGCTCTCGGGCACCCGCGTATCCGAAGCCATGGATGCAGCGCCTGGGCATATCCGGGCGTACGATGTACACACCGGGGAAATCAAATGGATGTTTCGCACCATACCCCGCGCAGGAGAGCCCGGGTCCGAGACGTGGGATGATCAGGAGGTGCTGAAATGGACTGGCGGGGGCAATAACTGGATGGGGATGACCATCGATCACGAACGCGGAATCGCGTTTGTACCCACCGGATCGGCTGCGATGGATTTTTATGGCGGCAAGCGTACCGGCTCGAACCTGTATACCGACTGTTTATTGGCGCTGGATGCGGCGACGGGCAAGTTGCTTTGGCATTTCCAATACATCCATCACAATACGTGGGACTGGGACCCTTCGTCTGCACCGGTACTGGTGACGGTCAACAAGGATGGCAGAGACATTGACGCCGTAGCGCAAACGACCAAAACGGGTTTCGTTTTTGTCTTTAATCGTGAAACCGGCGAATCGCTGTTCCCCATCAAGGAAATGCCGGTAGATACGGATACCGAACTGGAGGGCGAGAAGCTGTGGCCTACGCAGCCATTCCCGCAGAAGCCCGCTCCTTTTGTCCGCCAGTCGTTTACCGAAAAGGACATCAACCCCCATTTATCCGAAGAGGAGTATGAAGATGTACGGCAGCGGCTTGCATCCTACAAAACCGGAAAAATGTTTATGCCCCAATCCAAGCAGGGTACCGTTATCTTTCCGGGGTTCGACGGCGGCGCGGAATGGGGCGGTCCGGCATTCGACCCCACCACGGGCTTACTCTATGTAAACGCAAACGAAATGGCCTGGATACTCGAAATGTGGGAGGCTGAAGAAGAAGAAGAGCACGCCATTACGTATAAAGAGGCCGGACAGGCCCTTTACCAGCAAAACTGCATGGCTTGCCATGGAGCAGACCGCAAAGGCAGCGGCAACTATCCAACGCTTATTGGTATCGATGCGCGCTATGATGCCAAGGCATTCACCGAGTTCATCGAGGCGGGCCGCGGCATGATGCCGGCATTCCGGCATCTCGCGGACGAAGAGAAGGAAGCGATTGCTGCTTACGTGCTGAACCTGCAAGACGACCTCAAAAAGCCTTTTCAACGAAGAGAGGCTTCGCCGATCGAGGCGTTCCGTAAGCTTCCCTACAACATTTCGGGGTATAATAAGTTTCTAAGTAAATCCGGCAATCCAGCCATTGCGCCACCATGGGGAACGCTGAACGCCATCAACTTGCATACCGGTGAGCATGTGTGGAAAACCGTATTAGGCGAAGAAGCGTGGCTCAAATCTCAGGGTGTGGAAGAAACGGGTACCGAAAACTATGGCGGCCCCGCTGTTACCAAGGGCGGTCTCCTGTTTATCGGCGCCACCAAAGACGGCAAGTTCAGGGCCTTCAATAAGCGTACGGGCGAATTGCTCTGGGAAACCACCCTGCCCAATGCGGCATTCGCTACACCCGCAATTTATGAAATGGGGGGCAAACAATTTGTGGTGATTGCGTGCGGTGGCGGCAAGCTGGGCACTAAATCCGGTGACGCGTACGTGGCGTTTGCGTTACCAGATAACGTAAGAAACCAATAGCATGGAATTACTTCACAAACAGTGCCGCCGATCGTTTATCCGTTCAGCAGCCATGCTGTCCGGAGCCATGCTGTCGCAACCGCTGCTCTCTGCCGCGCCCATGGGTGGGCAAACGGTATTAAGTGGGCATCTCTGGGTATACGCAAGCCGGTTTCCGCCCCATTGGGATTGTACGCCGATTCTCGACGAAGTATTCAGCGACCTGAGCAGTGCCGGGCTGCAGGGGGTAGAACTCATGGAGTCCGTCTTAAGGCGGGAGGATGCCGTGCCCAGGCTTAACGCGTTGGTAAGCCGCTATTCGCTGCCCGTTACGGGTACGTCCTACTACGGCGACATGTGGGATGCCGCGCAGCGGCAGCAAATACTGGACGATGTGGAGCTTGTCGTCACGCGCCTTGCAGCATTAAACGCTACACATATCGGGTTGACAGTGGGAGATGCCGGCCGCCGAAAGACGGACCAAGAGCTGGACACCCAGGCGCAGGTGCTGGCTGAGGTGCTGGATATTTGCAAGCGCTATGGGATACAACCCAGTATGCATAACCATACCGTAGAGCTCATGGATGACGGGCGTGATCTGAAGGCGATGATACGCGGGGTACCCGAGCTTAAACTCGGGCCGGATATCAACTGGCTGATGCGGGCGGGTGTGGACCCTGTTGCTTTTATCTACACCTATGGGGACAAAATCACGTACCTGCACCTGCGCGACCAGAACAGCGCCGGGCAATGGACCGAAGCCGTAGGCGACGGTGTGACCGATTTCCCGGCCATTGCCAATGCATTGCGCGAGGTGGGATTCACAGGAGATGCAGCCATAGAGCTTGCGTTTGAGGGTACACCTACTGTACCGGTTAAAGCCAGTTGGGTGCGGAGCCGCCGGTATGTGAAGAAGATTTTTAACTGGTAGCAGGAGCTGAGTATGAAAATAGCAGGAGATAAGGAAAGCCAGTCCACCGGCGCACCCCATTTGAATGTAGGTGCAAAGGACAACGTTTACGATGCCATTGTAATCGGATCGGGCATATCGGGAGGTTGGGCTGCCAAAGAATTGTGCGAAAAAGGACTGAAGACATTGGTGTTGGAACGCGGCCGGAATGTTGAGCATATTAAAGACTACCCAACGGCCTATCAGCATCCGTGGGAACTTCCCCACCGGGGCCAGGTGCCGCAGAAGGTGCAGGAAGAAAATCCGATAGCCAGTAGCTGTTATGCCTTCAATGAATCCACCGCACATTTTTTTGTGAAGGATAAGGAGCAGCCCTATACGCAGGTCAAACCTTTTGACTGGATACGGGGCTACCAGGTAGGGGGAAAGTCGTTGATATGGGGTCGGTGGACACAGCGGTGGAGCGATCTGGACTTTGAAGCCAACGCCCGGGATGGTATCAGCATTGATTGGCCGATACGCTATAAAGACATTGCACCTTGGTATTCCTACGTGGAACGGTTTGTTGGGATCAGCGGCAACCGGGATGGTATTCCCCACCTGCCCGATGGCGAATTTCAGCCACCGATGGAAATGAACGTGGTGGAGAAACATTTGAAAAAACGCGTGGAGGAAACCTACCGCGACAGACATGTCATCATCTCCCGGACGGCCAATTTGACGAAAGGCCTGCATGGCCGGGGGCCGTGCCAGTACCGTGACCTTTGCGCACGCGGATGTCCGTTTGCCGGCTACTTTAGCAGTAATTCGGCTACGCTCCCGGCCGCTGCGGCCACGGGAAATCTGACGCTGAGACCTTTTGCCGTTGTCCATTCATTGATCTATGACGATCAACAGCAGCGAGCTACAGGGGTAAGGGTTATTGATGCCCAAACCAAAGAAACATTTGAGTACTATGCCAAGGTCATCTTTATAAACGCCGGTACCCTTAATACCACTTTGCTGCTCATGAATTCCACCTCTTCGCGGTTTCCGAATGGCTTTGGAAACGATAGCGGTGTGCTGGGGCATTACCTGATGGACCACAATTACCGCGGGCATGTGGAAGGACAGTTCCATGGGTATCAGGACCGTTATTACTACGGCAGAAGGCCCACCGGCATTTACATACCCCGGTTTCGTAACGTGGGTAATGATGTGCAGCAACACTACCTACGTGGTTTTGCGTTCGCTGCGGGCGTGACGCGGAGAAGTGGCAATGTACGCGAAGATGGTATCGGCGCGGCATACAAAGATGCACTTACGGAGCCAGGCGTCTGGGATGTATGGATGAACGGCATGGGGGAGTGCCTGCCAGATTACGATAACCACGTGACGATAAGCCCAACGAGAACGGACGAGTGGAGCATGCCACTACTCGAAATTGATTGCGAATACAAGACCAATGAGCTGGCCATGCTGGATGACATCCTGAATACCGGGCGCGAGATGCTAGAAGCAGCAGGTTTTTCCGAGGTGTATGCATACGACTCGAACCAGCATCCCGGACAAGGCATCCATGAGATGGGCACCGCCCGGATGGGGCGCGATCCGAAAACCTCGTTTTTAAACGGCAATAACCAGGTGTGGGCTTCGCCAAATGTATTTATTACCGATGGTGCTTGCATGACGTCAAGCGCCTGCCAGAACCCCTCCTTGACCTATATGGCACTGACCGCCCGCGCAGTGGACTTTGCAACGTCCGAGCTGAAAAAAGGAAATATTTAAACCATTTAATCAATAGATACAGCTTATGAAAAATCTAAGCACCTATCACGTTGGTTTACTGCTTTGCTATGAATGTGACGTACGATTCGCACGAATAGTGGCTGGTGTAACAAAGCATTTTCTGGTGCAAAAGCCATGAACTGATTACAAATTATTTATAAACTAATATGCGAAAGAAACTACTTGATAGATTCGCTTCATACCGGTACCTATACACGACAGCACTTGGCCATTTTTACATCATAGTCCTATTGGTATCTGCCGGCCCCAGTTTTGGCCTTTGCAATGCAATCACCATTCATAAGGAAGATGCCGTGGTCTGGTTGCCAGAGCAAGAGATCCGTGGCCATGCGGAAGGGTTTGGGGGGGAAGTCCTCACCGTACATCACAACGACTCATCATTTACCATAACGGCAATGCCCGACGGTACGTTTTCGTTCCCCGTGGAAGTCGTCGGACGGAGCGTCATTTCCGTTTGGGGTCCAAAAAATGGGCGGACCTACCGCTCGGATGAACTCGTACTCACGCTTGGCTACGCACCTTTTCCGTTGGTCCGTCCGATAGCTCAGGTAAGGGGTGATACGGTGACCTTAAGTGTGGACGTGACTGAAACGTTCCCCGCGTCGGTTTCTTACCGTTGGGAGGCCGCATCGGGCAATCCCGCCACGAGCGCCATCTACAGCATACACCACGGCGAGGCGAAGGCGCGTATACCGGAGACTTTCGGGGATTACTACTTCAATCTATGGGCAATAAGCGGTGGCGATTCGTTGCGTTTCCAGACGTATGTCACTCGGAATGCCGATGGCATCGCTGCTTTTGAGTTAGCGAAGACCAAGCCGTCATGGCTGGAGCAGGCGATTGTTTATCAGGTTACCCCCTCGGCTTTTACTGAAGGAGGGAGCCTGGCAGATGTCACGGCAAAGCTGGACGAGATCGCCCACTTGGGGATCAATACGATTTTGCTTCAACCGGTGTTCGCCACCCACGATGGCGGCCAGGGGTATGACATCATTGACTATTTTTCAGTGCGCGAAGATATCGGCGGTGCAAGCCAACTGCGCGAGTTCATTGCTCAGGCCAGGAAACGAAAAATGAAGATCGTACTGGATTTTGTTCCGAATCATACATCCGTGCACCATCCGTATGCACAGGATGCAATTACCCACGGTAACCGTTCGCACTATTACAACTTTTACCAGCGTGAGCTGGATGGTGCGCCCTACGGATCCAACTATCACCGCGATGCAAACGGGTTTATTTATTATTTCTGGGAGGGCATGGTCAACCTGAACTACCACAACCCTGAGGTACAACGGTGGATGATTGCCGCATGCACCCATTGGGTGCGCACGTTTGATATTGATGGTTACCGTTTCGACGCCGTCTGGGGCTTAGCTGCGCGTAATCCCGACTTTCCGAAACGGCTGGTCGCTGCGTTGAAGAGCGTAAAACCTGAACTGCTGTGTTTGGCCGAAGACAAAGCGTCTGTAAAGGAACCGTTCCAAATGGGGTACGATGCGGCGTACGACTGGACCACCGATACCAGCTGGGTATCGCAGTGGTCATGGGAAACAAATCATCACGAGCGCCACAGCGAAACGGTGTTCAACTACCCCACGGCAAGTAAGAGGACAACGCTGTTGAGGAATGCACTGTTTAATCAGAAAATGTATGGGCCGATGGTCCGTTTCCTTGAGAACAATGATTTGCCACCCTTCTTGTCTTCCCACAACCTGGAACAGACGAAAATGGCAGCAACGTTGCTGTTTTCCTTGCCCGGAATCCCGATGATTTACAATGGGCAGGAAATTGGAAATCTTAAACATCCATATGACGATAAGCCGATTTTCCGGTCTGGAAACACCATCGGCCAGTTGGACAGCGTGGGCTTGTTTCCATTTTATGCCAAACTCGCCAAGTTGAGGACAGCGCACGCCGTGTTGCGAAGCGAAAATATGAGGGAATGGCTACCCTCACAGGTCTCAAACCTACTATGCATATACCGGTGGACAGCGACACAGCATGCGTTTACGATAGTTAACCCCCGGGAAAACGCTTCCGCATTTCAGTTCGAAATCGATGCATTGAGGGCTATTGCAGGCAATGCCGACAATCTAACCTTGGTAGATTTAATCACCGACGAACGTTTTACCTCGATAACGGATAACGACAACCGATTATTGAATATACCGATGCCCGGCTATTCTACTAGGATATTATATCTTTCTAAATAAGAATTGACTTATCCGTTTAATAAATAAACGTGAAGTTTTTGATACTATACATAGACGCATAAAAATGAGGATCGAGGCCCTGCACCCGCGGGGTTCGAGTGGCTCGATATCAATGATCATGTAAACAGTGTGATTACATGGCTGCGCAAAGGTCTTGAAGGCGAGGGTGGCCTGATTTTTATAGCCAATTTTACGCCAAGCCCCGATTCTTCCCGTTTCGGGGATTTGTTTTTCTTCCCGTCTCTTGTTTTTAGGTCCATAGCTCATATAACAGAAATGGGGCGAGGGTATCGTATGCATACTTCACCATTGCGGTCATCGAATCCGTCGTGTTCACGGTATGCTAAAAAGTCCGTAGCTATTCAGGCAACTTCTTGATTTTCCTCAGGCTTTTGTTGGCTTGGGCCAGTTTTCTAGGAGCCAAAACTTTGCCCTTCAACTTATTCAGCTGTTCGTCAATCGTAATTGTCACTTTGTTACCAAGGACAACGTCTTCAATCTTCACTGCCTTTTTCATGATATACAAAATTACGATTTTTTCCTTTTAATGAGAAATCCCTTAGCTGCCAGTTTTTTATCAAACATGACAAACTGTGTGCCATCGGTGGTTTGCGAGTAGATATTGAATGTCTCAGCAAGTGTGGTATAATTTAGGCTAATGGCCATTCGATACAGCCGGGTCCGTTCAACGGTGCTTCCCTGAAAGTAGATGTAACGTTGCGGGTAGCGTTTTGTGTATTCCAGTACAGCGGCCACTACCGTGGCCAATATCTTATTTCTGTCGCCATTATCGCTTACGCTATAATCGTCTACCTCGCCATCCTCATCCACATCACCGAAAGCCAAATTATATACGCCATCCAAATCTGTAGGCATAAAAACAATTCGTTTTTTAATTACTCCCTTTCTGCCCTCGCAATGACCTCCCTCTTTTATCCGCTGGTCTACGCGCAACCGAGATTCCTCAAAACTTTTCAGTGCGATGAATACAAACGATGTATTATAACCGTTTTGCTTGAATCTTTTGACAGTTTCAATTATTTCGTCGTCCCTAAGATTGCTTTCAACCGTAAAGTCACTCCCGGCTGAGATTGCTTCGCGCACGGCATTTTCAAAAGCATAGTTCAGCGCATGATATAAATTCTCCTCAGGCAGGTCGGGCATCCGTTCTTCCAGTTTTTTCAATTCTATGTCCGGATCAAAAATAATCGCCCCTGCCCTAGATAGGTATGTGGAAAGGCTACTTTTTCCGGCACCGTTCGGGCCGGCCACAAGTATGAAGTGCTTCGATGTCAAGGTTAGGTTAGGGTACTTAATCTTCGCGCTTTGATCTCATCAAAGGCCGGTGCTAATTTTAAACACAACTCTTCATCTGACAAATCTACTACAGAATTATGCAGACCACCTCCCTTGACGGAATCATCGACTTTATATTGGATGCCCATTCTATCCAGAAGTTCGGTTAACGTCTTTATGTCTTTTTTCTTCGCTACTGTTGCAGTAATTGCTGTCATACCCAATAGCATTAATCAACACATACAAACTTACCAAAAAAATCATTGTATCTTCTAATACCATTCATCGAAAGGAAAAGGTGATCGACAATACTATCGATCCCGTTTCACGCCGATGATTATGCCCGAAGCCCAGTGTTGTTTGACCACCCACAGGTCTTGTCTGCCTTCCAGTCGTTCGATGAGCGCAATCGCCTTTTCCTGAAGTCCCTCCGGCCAGTTCGCCTGCGGGAGCATGTCATCAACGATATAAAGGCCTCCCGGTCGGAGCATGGCCAAGACTTCGTCTAATAAAAGGTATTTGCCATGCCAGGTGTCCGCAAAGATGTAGTCAAAAGATTTGGTTGAGTTCGATGTTACCCAATCAGCAAGCACTATCCGAAGACCATTTTGTGCCTAAGCCCTCCTCTACACAGAGAGAGGGCGCGCCACAAAATGAGTCTGTCGAGTTTGAAGAAAATGGAGTATATTAGCAGAGAACAACTGACAGTTTTTTAAAACCCATGACTGTCAGATCAAGTAGTGGCTATTACAGCTGAACCACTTTAATCCTTCTCTTCTGTATAAATTGTAGATCGTATCCGGGATAATCAAATATCAAGGTATCAGTAGTTTAGGTTTATCTTGGTTTTTCCGATGAGCTTCAACCTGAACATCTACTACTTTCCCCCTGATGGTATCCGCATTTAGTTTGACAGGCTTAACGTCTTTTAATGGGGTCCAGTTCAATCGATCTCCTTTTGCTTTCCTTTTGTAGTTACAAGTTGCATAGCCATCTCCGTTTTGCCCAACAAATACAAATATACAAATTCATATTGTAAATATCTGATTATTAGTGTTTTATTTTGAGATAACATTTAATACTATTTGAAGTTTATGTATTGACGTGTTTTTGTTATAAGCAAATCCATGATTTCTTCCAATTCTTCAGGTAGGCTAGAAGCAGTTATTGTAGCCATTTCATACAGCTCATTTTGTATAGTTTCCTCGTCGAAGTAGAGTTCATCATTATTGGCGGCGAGAAAAACGAAATAAGCCATTACTGCAACTCTTTTGTTACCATTTAGTAAGGGGTGATTTTTCGTGATTAAATAGAAAAGACGGGCGGCTTTCTCTTCAATGGTTTTATATAATTCTTCTCCGAAATAATTTGCTTGTATTTGTGCTATAATGCTCTCTAGTTGGCCAGAATACCTGGTTTCAAAGGCAGGTATATCTTCTGAAAACTCTTCATTTGCATCAATTAATTGATTAACAATGGTTTCAAAGTCCTCAAGCTCTAAATAGAAAACGCTATTTTCCCTTATCATACTTAGCCAGCTTGTTCAAAGTCGTAGACATTTTAGATAAACTTTCTTTTCGTACGCCTTTAAACTTACTGCCAGATGCCTTTACATCCATAAACAACCCAGTTTGGGTATCGCGTTTTACCCAAAGGCCAGTCTTCGGATTAAAAGTTTGAGACCTGCCTTTTACAGCCCCTATTCTTGCGTTATTATTGGGTTTGTTCGTAGCCATGATTCTGTATTTGATTCAAAAATAATAAAAAAGTTTAATACAAAACTTTATAATGAGAAGTCGGACTTTGTTAAATGGAAGATAGTTGTTAGGTCATATTACTTTTTGATAACCAGTTTTATGTGAAGTCAGGAAACCATTTTTTACCAACTCCTCCAACACCCCTTCGAGCACCTCGTCCTCCTTGCTGTCAATGTAAAGATGTTTCGCTGTATCCGCCAGCGATTTTGGCTCGTTGAAAAATCCATTGTCAATCATGCCATTTAACACCAGCCGCATATCGTCCGGATTAGATAAACTCAATACCTTTTTCTCCACTTTGGTGCCATCGCTTACCGGCCAGTCGTCATGAGGAATAGCAATTTCTTTAATTGATTTTTATTATCTTTGAAAAAGTAAGAATGAGGTAGATATGGAAGTAACGGTAGATATCAGATTTGAGCAATTGTTAGCTACAATCAAGAAATTGCCTGCAGCCAAAATCAAGCAATTGAAGTCAGCACTGGATGAGGGCTATATCAATGCAAAGGCCAGCGAGGAATTGTCGGATTTCCAGAATTACCTTCTTGGTGGCTCAGTAATGGATGCTGAACAGTATGCGCAGTTCAAGGAAAATAGAAAACATTTCAGCACATGGAGACAACGGTAGTTTGTCTAGACACCTCTATACTGATTGATTATTACCGGAAAAAAGATAAAAGGAAAAGTGCCTTTTTTCAATTAACTAATCGTTTCAAACTATTTTCAGTTTCGATAGTTACGGAATAGAATTCTTAATTTCGTTCCTAGGTTTAGGTTGATAGCCCCTAATCCCATTGGGGCGGATTCCCGTTATCTTTCAGGTAAAGGGTTTCTTTTTATCACCCCATTGTCTTTTTAACATATCTTAACAATCCTGCTGTAACAAAGCGGGGCCGGGATGCGTTATATGGTCAGTAAGTAAAATTTACAAAATTGTCTTTTCATAATTTAGGTTTATAATTGGTTAGTTAACAAGCCCCGATTCTCCCCGTTTCGGGGCTTTGTTTTTCTATTGTAGGCTGCAAAGCACAATTTATGATTATCCCATTACCGGTTTCCTACGAATGGCGCTGTATAAGTTGGTCGCTTCCGAAATGGAATAGGGGGGTATGCCGGTTGGTGGGCTATGTGTCCAAAGGCGGATCGCTGTCGTTCCACTTAGAGCTTTCGGAATACATGGCAGCCATCTGTGCGAATGAGCTTGGCGTGATAAATCAGGAATTGAAAAGGCTGTCAACCTTGTTCCAGTATTGTCCGGTGTGGGCCATTGGCGCTAAATGACGAGGAGGGAGGTGCACGATGGCAGCGGAAGATGCACAACATATTGAACAGGTTTTCCTAATAATGATGTTCCTTTGAAGTAAGCATGGCAAAATTCTGGTATGATATTTATTATTAATTTGCATAAAAAATGCAAATATTATGTTAATTTCATTTTTATAATTATTTTTTGTATCTTTGTATGTATAAAACGGATATATGTTAATATCATTTGCAGTTACGAATTTCAGGTCTATAAAGGGGCGGGTTGAGTTAGACTTGACTAAATCCGCGTTGAAAGGCACGCCCAGCAATTATTTTAAGGCGCCTGGCAAGCATACTTTATTGCATTCGGCTGTCATATACGGCCCGAACGCTTCGGGAAAGAGCGGGTTATTAAGGGCGTTCAAGGCGTTAGAATTTTTGGTGGGTCAATCTGCCAGCGCTAAGCCCGACCAAAATATCCCGCCTTACGAACCACACGCGTTGGAAGTGTCCTATGCGAAGCAGCCGGTGATCATAGAAGTGTCCTTCATCGCCAATAAGAGTCGATACGACTATAAAGTAGCATTCAGCAAGAAAAGAATAGAGGAAGAGGAGCTGTTTTACTATGCCAGTGGCAGCCGTAGTTTATTGTATAATAGACGTGCAGATCATGAAGTCAAATTCGGCGATTACTACAAGGGGCCAAAGAAGACGTTGGAAAAGCTGTTATTACCCAACCAGCTATTGCTCTCCAAGGCTGCCGAAAACAATGTCGATGTGTTGCTAGCGCCCTATCGGTTCTTTTCGCGTGATGTTATGGTATATCCGCTCATAGAAGACTACCATGAGGACAACCTGGCAAGGTTGTATGCCAAGCGGTTGGCGGAAAATAGCGAATCCCGGTTTTCAAAGCGCTTCAACGCCCTTATTTGTGCGTTGGATACAGGTATCAATTCCGTAGCAGTCGAGGAAGTGGATTGGGACAGGTACGAGTTTCCCAGCAATATGCCCGATGACGTTCAGAAGCGATTCAGAGAGGATTACAAATATGATATCAAAACACAGCATTCGATTTACGACGGAAAAGAAAGGGTAGGGGCTGAAAAGTTTGATGTCGATGACGAGTCAGCTGGAACGAAGAGCCTGTTCGTGATCGGCGGTATCATTCTGGATGCCCTGGAGCGTGGCCGTGTGCTGGTGGTCGACGAATTTGAGAAGAACCTTCATCCCAGTATTACGCAGTTTCTCATCCAGTTGTTCCACAACGAGGTGACCAATCCAAAGCATGCTCAACTGGTTTTTGCTACGCATGATATCACACAGTTGTCCAACGATAATTTCCGGCGCGATCAGGTATGGTTTACGGAGAAAGATGAGTACGGGGCCACTTCGTTATACCGCTGTTCGGATATTCCGGGCATTAGGCTCAATACACCATTGGATAAGTGGTATGCCTCTGGGCGTTTTGGTGCTACCCCTATTGTCAATGATGTTGATTTTCTAATCGCCATGAAGAAGGGAAGCGGTGAGGGTTAATGGCATTGGAAAGGTTATGAGAAAACTTGATGCCCCCATTCCGATAGTAAAGACTTTATTCTTGTATCGAAAATTTCTTGATATGTAAAACTAAAAACGTTAGATTTGTCACATCTAACAAAAACGAAAGACATCTAATTGGATGTCGCATTGCAAACTAAACTCAGCCAATGTGAGAACCGAATTCAACCTTTTTGAAGCCGCGAAGCGAAATTATCATGGTATAAGCCTCGATGAAAACGAATGTATTGAGCATCTCCGCGGTGCTGTAAAGAACAATCTAATAGATCGGGAAGAAACACAACATACGCTCGATAAGCTGCGTGCCTTGCAAGCAGAGACAGGGTTCGTAGCCAGTGATGAACTCATGGCCGATATCCAAGCCATGGAAAGCGAGGAAGTAACCGCACAGCAATTCCGGGTTGGCGAAGCATATGCCGAGATATTACTAGAACGCGAGTTCATGTGCCGGTTTCATTGGAACGAAAACAGGGACGCACGAAACCCGAAAGGAAACAAAACAGGTGCGGATTTGGTGGGGTTTATTGAAGTTGACAACCAGGTTTTGTTCCTTTTCGGCGAAGTAAAAACATCTTCTGAGACGGCCAACAGACCCCCACAGGTAATGACCAGCGCAGACGGTATCGAAAAGCAACTACGTGACCTGTATAACAATAAGCAAAAACGGGCCATACTAATTCAGTATCTTAGCAACAAAGCGAGGCTTTTTCCGGCCGAGCATCCGTTCCGACAGGATTTTGATGCCGGCTTGCACGCATATTATACCCAAGGACAACATTATCATTTGGTTGGCGTGCTGGTTCGGGATGTTCCGCCAGATGAGCGGGACATATCCGTAAGTTATCATCGGTTAAAAGAACAAATATTGGAGCCAAAAGGAATAAAGCTGTTAGCTTTGTACCTTCCCATTCGAAAGGAAGAATGGCTTCCTATTATTAATGGAATTGAGCGATGAGCGTCCAGTCTAAATACGGTCATTTGGAGCAGGCATATCCCGATATGCTTCGAGACATTGCTGAGCTCATTCAAAAGGCAAAGCTTGCCACCCGATTTGAGGCTGTTCAGCTCACCCAGGATGAACTTCAGCAACTCGAAACCGCCAAAGAACTCTGTGAAGTCGCTATTCTCCAACTTTGGGACAACCAAGATAGCGAAATATTTAAAGCACTTTGTGCCACGTATTTTGATATCACCAGTCTATTGCCTCATGGCGAGGGGAATGATCTATATATCTATGAACAAATCAAACTGATTGCGCTTGGGTATTTGGGGGAGCACTGGCATTTCGTAAGGCAATACCTAAAAGCGCATTCTGCCAAAATAGAAGCACTCGCTGCTAGCGGCGACTGGAATACACGAATGCTAACGCTTTGTTTCAAGGCAGTGGTCTACCTCGTGCAAAAGCGTTCCTGGGCCGATATCGATAATGCCGTATCGCTGATTAATCAGCTCCGCGAGGAACAACAGGCATTCGAAAAGGACTTCTTGGATCAGGTAAACGAAGGCAACCGGGGCTTCGGCGCATCGGAACTCGTCTCCCTGTATCATTTTGCGAAGAGTATCGAACTCTTGGGGCAATATTTAATGGAGGGTAGGCCCAATGACGTCGAGTCGCAATTACATTACCACGTGGGCATATCCCGAGAGTTTGCCCAAAAAGCAGCCAATATCACCCTCGGATTATTATACCAGTTTTTCGAAGCGTTTGTCGTCAAGATGGTGAGGAACACTATTTGGTATACCACGCGGGGTGTTAATAATTGGATTACCAAATTTAACCAATTTATCGCACGCCGCAAAGACAAAGGGGTGTTCGAACTGATGTATCCGCAAAAGGAATCCATTTTAGACGGTCAGTTACTGAATCCCGCTCACCGGGCTATCGTATTAAACCTGCCCACTTCCAGCGGTAAGACCATGATTGCCGAATACCGCATCCTGCAAGCATTGAATCAATTCAAGGAGCAAGGCGGATGGGTGGCTTACGTGGTGCCAACCAAGGCTCTCGCCAACCAGCTTTATATCCAGCTCAATAAAGATCTTGGTTTCATCGGCATCCGGGTGGAAAAAGCCAGTGGCGCCATTGAGTTGGATGGCTTTGAGCAGTATTTGGTGGAAGATAGGGGAAACCAGACGGATTTCGATGTGCTCATTACCACCTACGAAAAGATGAACCTATTGGTGCGGCAGGGATTAGGTACGACTGCCGAACGGCCGTTAGTACTTGCCGTTGTCGACGAAGCTCATAATATCGAGGAGAAGCAGCGAGGTCTTACGCTTGAATTGCTCTTGTCTACCATCCGTAACGATTGCGAGGAAGCCAATTTCCTGCTTATGACACCGGATATTTCCAATTCTGCTGAGGTGGTGGATTGGCTGGCAGGGGATAGGGGCAATGTAATCAATTTGGATTTGGATTGGTGGCAGCCCAATGAACGGGTTGTCGGTGCAATAGAGGCGAGCGGAAGGGGGAGAAATTACGACCTCGCCTTGAAAACACTTCATACCGACAAGGCCACTTACGAAATCGGTGAATCCATTCCGTTGGCCTCCTTTAGTAATTCTGCTGTAGCTAAGCGGGAAATAACCGCAGCCAAATGGAAGATCGCATCCTGCGTGGCATCTGAGTTTTTAAGTTTGGACAGTCCACTTATCGTCTTGGCTCGCCATCCGGCAGAAACGTATATCATTGCGGAGCAATTATACCAGCAGGTTGGAAATGACTTAGCCGCAGATGACGATGTCCGTTTATTAAAGCTGTTAGTTCAAAGTGAACTGGGCGATGACTTTCCATTGGCTAAATTTTTGGATCGCCGCATCGCCGTGCATAGCGGAGCCCTGCCGGATGAGATCCGGTTGCTGGTGGAAGACTTAATGGCCAATGGTAAGCTGCAAGCACTTGTTGCCACTACGACCATTGCCCAGGGCATTAACTTCCCGGTCTCTGCTGTAATTATGGGTTCGTACAGCTATCCCTTTGGTACCATGCCAGTGCGCGACTTTTGGAATTTGGCAGGTCGAGTCGGACGCGCCGGTCAAGATAGCATGGGTTGGGTTGGTATGGCTGTAAGGGACAATCAAGATTTATTGCAAGCTGCCCAATATGTCAATAAAGCTTCAGAAGACTTACACTCGCAGTTAGTCGACGCCATTGACAATGCGTTGCGTCATGCCGATCAAGATTTTGACCGTTGGCTTTTTGTAGACGAACGCTGGTCGGCTATTTTGCAATACATTTCGCATCTCCGTTTACAGACCGAACAACAAGGTGTATTTCTTGCTCAATTGGAGCAGAAATTACAAGGTACACTGGGTTACAGGCAGCTTCCACAAGATAAGAAGGATTTTTTAAGGGATCGTATACGGGCGTATGCCGGTACATTTACCATGGCCGATGCAAAAATGGCTGATGCTACCGGGTTTTCTACGGTAAGTGTGCGGCAGATGATCGGCAGGCTAGCCGGTTCGGGCTTAACGCCGAATGACTGGAACAAAAATCAATTGTTCTCCGAACAGAACCGAAGTATGCAAAAGCTCGTAGGCATCATGCTCAATACTTATGAAATCAAGAACTCCATTGATGAGATCAACACGGGCGCACAACGTTTGGACGGCGCTAGCATTGCCCGTATGATGATCGATTGGGTCAATGGTCGTGACATCGCAGCCATAGCTTCGCGTGTTTATCCTAATGAACCATTGACTGATGCTATTCAGAAAGCGACAAGGGCATTATATAAGGTAGTGGCCAATGCTGCTACGTGGGGCCTTGCTGCGCTTCAAAAGATGCCTACCAGCGGCGTGGATTGGGATAGCTTGTCTGATATCGAGAAAAAACGGATGGCGAATTTACCGGCCTATCTGCATTATGGCGTCAATACGGATGAAGGTGTATTGATGCGGAAGAGTAATGTGCCTCGCAGTATTGCTAATCGGCTTGGTCAGCTGTATAGCGCTTCCGTAGGAGGTGACATCTTCAACCAGTCTTCCAATACTGTGTCTTCTTGGATTAGCGGGCAGCATATCGATGTATGGAATGCTGCTCGTCCGGTGGGCTCAAAACTTTCCGCAGCCGATTATAAGAGAGTATGGGAGAAGTTGAACGGAGTTTAGGTGTACCATAATTGAACTATGACTACTTCGCTAAGGTACTAAATTTGATTTTTACCTCTTTATTTCTGTTTTAATTATAAGCATTTAGAAGTTCCTGTAGATTTTCCTTGGTTGCATCATCAAACCGGATTTTAAAGTCGAAAAGAGGATCTAACCTGAAAGCTCGGGCGCCATCTTTTGACTCACAAAAGGTGTCAAGTATTTTCCAAATTTGTTTTTTCTCATTTTTGAAATGAAGACGCTGAAATTCTTCTAATTCTTCTACCTATTTTTCAATACATTTTGATTAAGTAAATTGCGCTTTCAAAACAGCAACGTATTTATGAGACCTAACGTAACCGATTTAAAATTAGAATATCCCAACCTTACTGATGACTTTAAGGCACATCTAATCGATCCGTTGAACAGTCGGATTCTTTTCACGGCACCGTTTGGGAGCGGTAAGTCGACATTTTTACGTGATTTTTTTGAAAGCGACAAAGGGACAGAATACGTCACCATCAAGTTGTATCCGATTCACTATGCGGTCGCAACCAATGAAGATGTCTTTGAATTGATCAAGTTTGACATTCTATCGGAATTATTGATCCGATATCCCGATCTTATCGAAGAGGAGAAAGAGAAATTCTCTACTGCCCTTAAAGCTCAGGTATTTCTATTGCAACATCAAGGGGTCGATGATTTTGTAGGGTCAATCGTTTCTGTGGCGAGCAAAACAGGAAAATCTTTGATCGATATCCTGACAGCAATTAAAAAGCTCAAGCTGGATTTCAAACAATTTGAAGCCGAAGTGGACCGACCCGAATATAAGTCTCTTGAAGACTATCTCGATCGGTTTAGTGAACAGCAAGGAAGCGTACACGAAATGGACGATGTTTCCCACCATATTTTTAAACTGCTGGCCCGTTTGAAGCAGCCAGACTCAGCTAAGCAACAACAGCAGACTGTGTTGATCATTGATGACCTGGACCGGCTAGACCCCGAACACATTTTCAGGCTATTTAACATCTTCAGCGCCCACTACGATAGTGTTACTGAGCAGAATAAATTCGGCTTCGATAACGTCATATTTGTTTGCGATATACAAAATATCAAGCGAATGTATTTTCATCGCTATGGCAAGGGAGTTGATTTTTCAGGTTATATGGATAAGTTTTATTCAAGTCGTCCATTTCAGTTCGATTCCAAATTCAACGTTATAAACCATATAGACAGGTTTTTAATGCTCAAGCCATTAGAAGGCCATGAAAAGATAATTAAATCTCTTGAGTCGGGTTCTAGCTTCGGTGCTTACCGCCGCTTTCTAATGATTTCCCTCATCTACAGTGATTGTATCTCCCTTCGTACATTAGATCAAAGCAGGCCGTATGCCGTTCGCGATGTATTTAACCTGGAGCCATCAGGCAGCAGGTATGCAATATCCTACCCGTCGACATATGTGCCTTTTCTGTTGCTGGTCGATTATCTTCGATCCTTCACGCCAGATCTCGATCAACTTCGAGCCAATTTGCAGTACCTTGCAGCATTCATGAATGAGAAAGCCTTTGCAAGTTTAATCACGGATCATGCTAGAATAGATAATCTATCAAAGGCGTTACTGAGCGACTGCTTGACTTTCTTGTTGCCCAAAGCCACTGTTTTCAATGATGATTATTTGAATGAAAACGAAAAGGAAACCACTTATTATTTTAAAACCGGAGATAACGGAAGCGAGATTTATTTGGCTTATAAACTTCGGGAGGTCAGAGAGATGTATGTCCGTTTACGGCAGCCATGGGTCCTGGGCGTAAAGACGAAGCCGGAAGAAAATGCTTCTGCGGCAGAAGTCAATTTATTCTCGGTGATGGTTGATACACTCGATCATTGCATAAGAAACGGTATAATTATAAAATACTAAAAAAGCTAACATTCTGTTTCTTGATTTTAAAGACTTTCATTACCTTAGCCTCTGAAACAACTAACCGATATCGAAACTAAAACCACATTGCCTAAATGAATTCAACCGCTCAGTATGTTTTCCACCACCGTGCCGTCGCATTTTTGGATGTGCTTGGCTTTCGCCAGTTCCTCCAGGAGTTTGATTTAGAAGCACGGGCCAACCGTAGGCTGCCTGTGTTCGATAACGGCGAGCAAACGCTTGCACAAGGCAAATACGTCTCCGCCAAAGCAAACGACTTCATCAACACTTTCAAAGCAGCAATCGGCCAGCTTGATGAACAGAAATATCGTTACTACCTTTTTTCCGATAATATCTGTATCACTTCGATAGCAGAGACCACGGCGGCCGATTTACAGGATTTGCTACTGGTGCTTACCAAACTATATTTTGATTTTGCCAAGCGCGGCTATTTCTTGCGTGGTGGTATCGACTACGGTTTATTTATTGATGAAGATACCATTGCCATCGGCAAACCATTGGCTGTTGCCTACGAATTGGAGTCAAAAATGGCAATATACCCACGCATTGCGCTCTCGCAGGATATCGTTGACCAATTCCAGGCTTTCAATGCCTCCGGCGATAAGGAATTTGACTACCCGTTTGCTGATATACTAATTACCAATGCAGCGGATGCGGAGGCCGTGAGACATTTAAACATCTTCCTGCAAGTATTCCAGAGTGACTATGAAGAAGACCGCAGACGTTTCTTTTCGGATTACCGTGCCGTCATTACCCATCACCTTTCAATTAATTCCGGCAATCACCGCGTATATGAAAAATATCGGTGGCTCGCCGACCAATTCAACAGGTTTGTCGACGAATTTGTCAACCGGCTTGCCTATCTTGATAGCGATTTCGATCCGGAAAGCAGCGAAGGTTTTCTGGAATTTGTTGTACAACAGAAAATAAACTATGGCAACTGATTTGATTTACATGCCTACTTTCCGCTCCCGTCAGCAGGAAAATTTGGTGCTGCGCAGCTTTGAGTTTGGCCAGCATATGTACCCGATGATCGAAATCATCAAGGAGCACGATCGCAAACGGGATGAAGACAAGCAACAGCCGTTTCACGAGATATATGGCGGTCTGATAAGTGATATCAAAGCCGATCGGGTATTTGTGGATTTGCCTCTGTACCTGAAAGAGCGCGCTTCCATGAAAGCGGAAGTTATTACCTTCAGCCGGGGTACCATTGCGCGTATTGAGCGACGAACCGAAGCATTGATGGCCCTAGCTCCGCTGGCACCCAAAATTATACCTGTTGTCTCCTCTTACCTGCATAAGACCGGAGAGGTCGATAGCTTGGAGCAGCAGACAGCGCGATTACGGCAGCATTTCCCCTCCATTGCGTACCGCATACTTTATAACCATTTTCAGGAAGATTGGCCTATTGTGAGTGAATTGGCTACAGCTAATGACTTTATTATTCTTGATCTGGATACCATTGCCCCGTATCCAAGCCCGGTAATCCGCCAGATTATCAGCGCGTGGCGAGGCTTTACGACCTGCCCTAAAACCGTGCTTCGGAGCGCGATCAATACCGACATCCAGAACGTAGGTTTAGATCATGCGGAAATTGTTTACGATGCCGATAATGGTTTGTTGGATATGTATAACACCGCTTTTGCTGCCCAGAGTTTCGGCGACTATGCCGGTATAAAAAAAGATGACCTGACATCAGGTGGTACCATCAGTCCTGGGCTTATATTTTATGATGCAGTTAATAACCAATTCATAGGTTACAAGGGTGAGATAAAGGATCTATCTGAATTTGAAACCACCATCGTTCCCGCTGTGCTTCATTCAGATGCTGCGCAAGCCATGCAAGCTAGCGGTCTACCTTATTTAGATGAACGGAATTGGGGTTGGCAGACTTTGCTGCGCATCCAAAGTGGAGCGGAAAGCGGCAAGAGCCAGGCAAAATTCAAACGAATCTCCATGGAACATTACCTTCATTGTATGCGGGTCAAGATCGAAGCCGGTGAGCTAACGACAGGCTAATCCGCATAAATCAGACCCGGATGGACGTTGGTATTGAAGAAAAATTGCAGGTCTATCGGCAGGATTTCTTTCCAGTGGTAATTGATAAATTGCCAGCGGTCTGCGTAGCGTTTTTTCAGGATTGTTTTCAAACCTTCGTTAATCGTATCCGCATCAAAGTCCGATAGAATGGCGTTAAGTTCGGTATTCCCGAATGCGGTTTTCCGTTCCTGTTTGGTAAGCATCGCCAATTGTGCTATCGGGTCAAGGGAAGGGCTTCGATCCGCAGCACGATATTCTACTCGGCGGTTGCCGTCAAAGTACCAAATCCCATAATGTTGGGGTAGGGTAGAGGCGATAGTTTCCAGGTGCTTACTATCCACTACAACGGTATTGTATTCGAAAACATGGTGGTAGTCGGCACTTTGTTTATCCAGCCTACGCAATGTGTCCACCTTCGATTTTATTTCGAAACACTTAGAATCTCCATTTATCACCACAAAATCCGCGCGGCTATCTTTTGCCCGCACTTCAAACGCGGCTACGTAATCTTTTTTTCGGAACGCTCGTGCCAGCTTGTATTTCAGGCTTTGTTCGCCTTGGTGATGACGTAAGAGAATATTGCTGGTTTTTTGGTGGAGTTGATACTTGGTCAAACCATCCAATTTTCCCACTCCACATGTGGATAATGCCTGTTGCAATTGCTGCCGGTAATGCAGCGTATGGTAAGAGCGTGCTAATGTGGTGTGATCAATTTGGGGCATTCCTGTTGGATTGTTGTCTTATTTTGATATCAAAGGTATGGGATTTTTGAATAAAGCTAATAATTCTATTACCCATTCGGATTGACGATAATTAAATCACTAAGATTGATTCCTTCGTTTGCAAATAGCTCTGGTGTATCTTCTTCTCTGATATTCTCGAGCATTAATAAGGCTTTCGCCTGTTCAAAAGACTTCTTTACAGAAAGGCCAAAACTTATTGAAGAATAGAATTGAGAGGAAAAAACTCTTGCAGCTTTGTCACCTATGGATGTCGTCATGCCAATAGTGGCTTCCACATGCTTAGATACTTCTATGGCTTGATTTCTTGAATAGCAGGTGTTAAAGAACACCAATCTGATTTCCTCAGAAGAAGCCATCATAGTCTGTACAATAGCTTCTTTTGTTACGATTTTCGTTCTTCCATCGATACCTTGAAAAATGATTTCGTCATCATTCGATCCGTGGCCACTGAAATGAACGATTGCTGGTCTGTACTCGTTTATTGCTTGCAATATATCTATCGGTTGCACAGCCCAGCATGTTTCAAACCTTACTGAGTCACGGTGCTTAGACTTTTTTATCATTTCAGATATGGCTCTTGCTTCTTCGTCTAATCGTAAAGGTTGTTGATCAGTTGGATTTGAAGCTAAAAATAGCACCACGATCTTATTAGGGATCTGCCTTAACTCATCAATTTGAGCTCTGGTTTCAAGATGTAGTTGATTGTGTTTGTCAAGCGTGTTATTGATCAATTGTAAATGCCGTTTGTGTTCCTTTCCTTGTTTATCTAATTCAGCTTGTTTTCTTTTTTCGATAGCCGCTTCCTCTCTGTCAACCTTTGTTTGAGCATCTAAAATTTCTTTGTTTTTCTTCGCGATTTTACTTTCTATACTGGCAATATTTTTCGTATAAATTGCTAAGGCATTTTCATGCCTAGCTATTTCCTTTAATTTGGAAGTAATTGTAGTTTGTGATTTTGTTCTCCTTATGGCATCTGAGGCTCGGTTAATTTGTTGATTGGTATCTGAGGCTTTCTTATGTTCCTTAGCTTTGTCATTTGTCAGTTTGGATAACTCTTGTTTTTTCCTTGCAAGATTGCTTCTGAGAGAATCAATTATAGCCATATTATTTTTTTAAGAGCATTTTTTTAGGACGTTTTATACCTTTAAGAATCGTTAGGTTAGTTCAACCTGCAATCAATGAATTTTCTCAATTCCCTGCTCCAAAAAACTGATAAGCATGCCGCCGTTGGCAATCTTCACAGCCGCAGTCATCTGCGGGATGTACGCAATGGCAGCCGCATTTGCAACCGTTGGGATATCGATTATGGAGTATCTGAATTTCCCAATGGGGATTATTTGTCTGTTTCATCTTTTAACAAATCTATTTAACGTATTAATAGGGCCAATGCTTCTAACTTTAACTTTTCTCTAAATTGGTGTGAAAAATAGCCGGTCAAAATTCAACTAATTTTAACTCCTCCAGACGAATGGCCATCGCCTCGGGTGAAACCTTAAATACATTGGCAATTGATTGGAAGGATTTACTACCATATGATTCAGCGGAGGCTAATATACGCGACAAACCACGTAGGTCTTTGGATATCGCCCTCAACCTGCTTGGGTTATCGTTAATTAATTGGAAGGCTGTATCCTGATCTATGATAAACTTGATGGTGCTAAAATACTCGTGAAAAACTTTTATCACCTGTTTACGGGGCATCAGAAAATAGGAAGCGAACTTGTCAGCTTGTCTTTCTTCAAGGGTTCTCAGTACACCACCACCTGTTCCATCAAACGGGATGTCCCGATGCAAGACGGCTTGGGTGTGCAGTATTGCGTGCCCTAATTCATGCGCAGCTGTAAATGCTATTGTTTGTGAAGGAAAGTCGCTTGAAATTTGAACCATCCTTTTTTGTTGATCCAGTACGCCGGCTATTTCAGTAATGCCGTTATCTCCGAATTTTAGGCCAAGTTCTTTGGTTCTAAAGAAATCATAACCTAGAACTTTTTTGAACAATGTTTCCACGGACAATATTTCCAAAGGATCATTGGGTGTATTTTTTTTCCAAATCGTTCCTCGGTGTTTCCAGGCCAGCAGCTGCAGCTGTATCGCGTACTTTTCGATTTCAGCATCGGATTTACGCCTGCTGGATTTAGCATTCTTAAGAACGATATTAATGTCCTTGAACATCGCGGAGTTCCGTTGGGCTTCAGTTTCTAAGATTCGTATTTTTGAAGCGGCGATTTCATTCAGCTGTTCAAACTTAACTTTCAATTCAGCTGACCGTATTCTGATATCTTCACTCCATGTCAGCTCGTCGCTTTTAAAAGACAAAAGATTCAATTGGATTATGGCAAGACAGCCACCAACTGCGGCGACTGCTCCACTTAATGCAACATGAGAGTCTCCTCTCGCTGACTGGAATCCATTGTCAAATACAAACGTGGCTATTTCAGCCAGTTCGATACTTAATTCCGCAATCTTCATGGGGATAAGAATTGCGGGTTTTAATTCTTCCAAAGCCTGGCGAGCGAGCAGGTTTTTTTGAATAGGGTCCTTTTCTCGGTCTCTAGCTTCCCGTGATTTAATCGCCTTGTCAAATTGGATGGAGTCCTCATGGAATAAGGAGGAAAGTTCGGGGAAGATCCTGTCTTCAATACGGGATCTCATTTCGAAAAGCTCTTTTAAACGATCTGTATAAGCGCCACTTTTATTGCGTTCACTTGTTAGATTAATCACAGTGATCAATAATTTGGTGGATAGCATGCCTTGAAAGGCCGCAGCACTTCCTGAACCGGGTTTATGGCTGCCAATGCCAAATTTTCCCAATAATTCTTGAGTCGTTAAGTCCAGCAATTTTGAGCCCATCGTATGTTTTTTTACATATTTCAAATATAAATATTTAGTGCTGGCGTTCATCCGTAAACACATCAATAAAGGATATGTCATCACCGGAGACCCGCAACGGGAACGCATACAGGGGTTAGTTAGTTTCCGAACCCAAATAATCTGTTCATTTCCTTGAATACCGCCTCAAAATTATCAAGTGTTTCCGCCGAAAAATATTCTTGATCCACGCCGCTTGCAGCCAGTTTGTTGGCAGGTCGATAATGGTTAAACGTCTTGATGCTTAGAAATGTTGTCAATTGTACAAGAATGGGTTTAATTTTGTCATTCAAGTCCTCTAATTTAATATCACTGGAAAAAGCATCGTTATAAAACTTCAAATAATCGGCCTTGGTAAAAAGATCTTCGATATCTGCCGTGCTATAATCCTTCAGGAATTCGTCAAAAAAGCGAATCTTGTTCTTATTGATTATCTTATGTTCTATCAGGTCTTCCATTTTAGCTTTGCCTTTTGCATCCTTGAACGTATCCAAAAGGCACACAATTGAAAGGTCGCTTCCGCGAAGCAAGGAAATGAAGGTTGTCACTTTGTCCAATCCTCCGGTCGGTACTATGGTTATCTTTTCATTAAGTCCAATTCTTCCCATATCGAGTAAGAGTGACGACATTACCTGAAGATAAAGAAGGTCACTGGCACCCTCCACGAGTAAATTATGCTTTGAAATGAAAAGATTCTGTGCTATGTCATACCCTAAAGCTGCCTGTAAGGGAAACAATGTGTTGGGATCTTTTTCCTGTATACTGTCTGATATTTGTGAACCCCGATCAGTTTCCACTACCGTGCGAACTTTCGTTAAATCACTTGGTTCGATCATGAAAGGAGAATGCGTGGAATAAATTATCTGATAGTCTTCCGATAGGTCGGCGAGAAATCGTAACAAACTGTGCTGGGCCGAAGCATGCAGATTCAGCCCCGGTTCATCCAACAATAAAATGTACTTCGTTGTGTTGTCTTCCTGAATTTTCTTAAACCAAACGAGGAACGAGAAAAACCAATTGAAACCCTTGCTTCGATTTCTAAGTGGTAATGATACACCTGTTCGGCGGTTTTTAACACGGATATCCAACACGTGTTCAACCACTTTTACATCGGTTATTGTTTCATACCCACCTCTTCCGTTGGGCACATGTAATCGGTAAATAAGAATACACAACTTTTGGCAAATAAGGGTACACAATAATCGGCAACAATACCTACACAACTTCGGCAACAAACAGTGCAGAGTGATGGCAGGCTGCTTCGGTGTTATT
>Ga0164243_10000707_pt1 | contig 58888 bp, 56 predicted proteins | sample OricompcompostOP_FD_108781 | JGI IMG/M metagenome (GOLD analysis project Ga0164243, IMG submission 108781) | Organic Plus compost microbial communities from Emeryville, California, USA - Original compost - Organic plus compost (OP) | ecosystem: Engineered > Solid waste > Mixed feedstock >... | reverse complement strand
GACGCCGTTGCTGTTCGCGACGCCGGCCGCGATGTCCAGGCCGGGGTGGGTGCGGCGCAGGACGAGCAGCCAGGCCGGCAGCAGGTACTCGGCCACGGTGAGGCTCGCCGAGATGCGCAGCCGGGCCTGCCGGTCGGCACGCAGCGTCAGCACGCCGTCGGCGAGCGTCTGCGCGGCCTCGACCACACCCTGCGACCAGGCGACCACCGCCTCGCCGGCAGGCGTCAGGAGGCTGCCGCGCCGGGACCGCACGAGCAGCGGCACGCCGAGCCGGCGCTCCAGCTTCGCGAGCCGCGCGCTGGCGCTGGGCTGGCTGATCCCGTGCACCCGCGCCGCACGGCCGACGCTTCCCGTCTCGGCCACGGAGAGCAGCAGGTCGAGCGCGGGCAGGTCGCTCATCCAGGGCGGCAGTGGCATCGCTCGCAGTCTGTCACACGGCGAAGGAAGGGCCCCTTCCTCACGCTTGAGGGTGAGGAAGGGGCCCTTCCTTCGCCGTCAGCGTCCACCTCCGGTCGGATCAGCCGAGGAGGCGCGGCAGGGCCAGGCTGGTGACGCTCACCGCGACCCAGAGGATCAGGCCGAGCAGCAGCGGCCTGGCGCCGGCGCGGCGCAGGGCGGCCACGTCGGTGGCGAGGCCGACGGCGGCGAGGGCGACCGCGATCAGGAGCAGCGCCACCTGCTGCAGCGCGGCCTGGCCGGCGGCGGGGATCAGCCCGGCGGTGTGCAGCGCGGCCACGGCGAGGAACGCGACCAGGAACCACGGCACGAGCGACACCGCGACGCGAGCCCGCGACGTCTCCGGCACGGCCGCCCGGCGCCGCGTCAGGGTGGCGAGGACGAGGACGATCGGGATGATCATCAAGGTACGGGCCAGCTTGACGACGACGGCGTACGCGACCGCGTCGTCGCCGTAGGCGCCGGCGGCGGCCACGACCGAACTGGTGTCGTTGACGGCAGTGCCCGCGAAGAGGCCGAACGCCTGTTCACTCAGCCCGAGCGCGTGCCCGAGCGGCGGGAAGGCGAGGACGGCGGCCACGTTGAAGAGGAAGATCGTCGAGATCGCGTACGCCACGTCGTCGCTCTTCGCCCGGATCGCCGGTGTCGTGGCGGCGATGGCGGAGGCGCCGCAGATGCCGGTGCCGACCCCGATCAGCGTGCGCAGGTCACGCGGAACCCCGAGCCGCCGGCCCACCCACCAGGCGGCCAGCAGGCACACCGCGAGCGTGCCGACCAGGACGGGCAGCGACTCCGCGCCGACCGACGCCACCTCGCCGAGCGACATCCGCGCGCCGAGCAGCACGACCGACACTTGCAGCACCACGCCTCTGGCCAGGCCGAGCCCCGGCTCCCACGCCTCCGACCGGCGCCGCGCCAGCGGGCTCAGCAGCACCCCGAGGGCGACCGCGAACACCGGCGCGCCGACCACGGGAACCACCGTGCCGGCGACGGTCGCGGCAACCCCGAGCAGGACGGCCAGGCCAAACCCGGCCGCCGGGACGGGTGTGCGGCGGCGGGCCACGCCGCCGGTAAGGACGATCACTCACACAGCGTTCGCCGGGTACGAGACCGCCGGTAGCGGTCATTCGCGGACCACGGTCATAGGCAACGCCTATGACCGTGGCTCCCGATGTCACGAGAACGTCGTCAGGTCCGGGGACGGCAGCGAGAACGACGCGGCGAGTCCGCCGCCGATCCGTGGCTCGAGCTCCATTCGCGCGCCGTGGGCCCGGGCTATCGACGCGACGATCGCGAGGCCCAGTCCGAGCCCGCCTTCCGACATGTCCGCGGCGCGTCCCCGGTGCCGGACGAACGGCTCCGTGAGGGTCCCGACCAGGTCGTCCGGCACCGTGGGACCGGTGTTCTCGATGCGGACGTGAGCCGCCCCGTTCCGCCTCCCGGTCCGGACGACGACGCGGCCCGCGACCACGTTGTGCCGTACCGCGTTCTGCAGGAGGTTGGCCAGCACGCGTGACAGGAGCACCGGGCTGCCCCGCGCCGGTGCGGGGTCGAGGTGGTGGGAGATCGCTATCCGCTTGGCGTCCGCCTCGGCGCGTACGACGTCGATCTGTTCCCGCGCGAGCTCCGCGAGGTCCACCGGGTCCAGGTGCGCAGCGGGCTGCTCCGCGTCCGCGAGGTCGAGCAGTGCCTCGACGGTGTCGATGCTGTGCTGGTTGACCGTCCGGAGCCGCCTGGCCAGTTCGACGAAATCGGTGTCCTCCGGGCGGTCGAGCGCGACGGACAGCATCGCCTTGTTCGTGGCGAGCGGGGTTCGCAGCTCGTGGGACGCGTTGGCGGCGAACCGGCGGTGGGTCTCCAGCGACTGCTGTATGCGGTCGAGCATGCCGTTGAAGACGCGGGCCAGCTGCGCGAACTCGTCGTCGGGACCGGCGAGGGCGGCCCGCATGGTCATGTCGCCCTGGCTGACCCGCCGCGCGGCCTGGTGGATGGCGTCGAGCGGCCGGAGCAGGCGACCGGCGATGAGCCATCCGATCCACATCGCGAGGACGATCAGAAGCGCGGCGAACGTCAGGAAGCCGAGGTCCGTCAGCAGCGGATCGGCGCGGACCGCTTCCACGGCCGGCGCTTCGACGACCCCGGTCGCCACCGTGGGCCTCGTCCCGACCTGGACCAGGCCCGCGACGCGTACGTACGCGTAGAACAGCGCGACGAGAACCAGACCCGTGCCGGCGAGAAGCGCCGCGTACGCGAAGGCGAAGCGCGTCCGCACGCTGCTGACCAGCCGCCGGAACGGACGCCTCCCCGTCATGCGCCGGTTTCCGTGACGACGCGGTATCCCACTCCGGGAACGGTCGCGATCACCCAGGGCTCGCCGAGCTTGCGGCGCAAGGCGCTGATCGTGACCCGGGGCGAGTTGGTGAACGGGTCGGTGTTCTCGTCCCAGGCCTTGGCGAGCAGGGTCTCGGCGCTGATCACTCCCCCACGGGCCCGCATCAGCACCTCCAGGACGGCGAACTCCTTGCGGGAGAGCCGGACGAGGCGGCCGTCGCGGTACACCTCGCGCCGGAAGGGATCGAGGACGACCGTCCCGACCTCGAGAACCGGCGGATGCGCGGAGCCGGTGCGGCGGTGCAGCGCGCGAAGTCGGGCGAACAGCTCGGGAAACTCGAAGGGCTTCGCGAGGTAGTCGTCCGCACCGATCTCGAAGCCCGAGACCTTGTCGTCCAGCCGCCTCGCCGCCGTGAGCATCAGCACGCGTGGGCTTCGATCGCGCGCGGCGAGGACGCGGCACACCTCGTCGCCGTGCGTTCCGGGGACGTCTCGGTCGAGGATGACGACGTCGTACTCGTTGACGCCGGTCATCGCGAGCGCGTCATCCCCGTCATGGACCACGTCGGCGGCGATGGCTTCGCGTCGCAACGCCGTCTGGATGGCTTCGGCGAGGAAGACCTGGTCCTCGACGACGAGCACCCTCATCTGGCCTCCCGTTCCGACGGCCGCTCGTTCCGCCCAGTGAAACATACGCCGGGTTAGGAGAACGTAAGCGTTTTCTCTTACGCCGCCGCAACGCGCCGTCCGGCTGGATGGTCGTGCGTCGCCCCCGTCGGGGCGACGACGGACCGGAGGAGAGGATTCTCATGATCATCGGGCGGACGATCCGCGGGGGCATGGTCGGGCTGCTGCTCGCGCTGAGCCTGGCGGCGTGCTCCACCACACCACCGACCGGGACGCCGGAGCCCGAAGGCACCCGCGCGGCGGACGGCCGGCAGTGGGCACTCGACTTCGCGGCGTGCATGCGCGAGCACGGCATCGACATGGAGGACCCGGACCCGAACGGCGGGTCGGTGGCCCAGCGTCCGGCGGACGAGACCCCGGAACGCCAGGAGGCCACCGCGGCGTGCCTGGAGAAGCTGGGCCCCTCGCCGGTCCGTGACGGCGGCGGCTCGAAGGGTGCCGGTGGGCCGTCGGCCGAGGAGATGCACGAGCAACTGCTCGCGATGGCGAAGTGCCTTCGCGACCTCGGCTACGACGTCAAGGACCCGGCGAAGGGCAGCGGTCTCGGGATACCCGAAGGCATCACCGAGGAGGACCTCGAGAAGTGCGCCGCGTTCGCCCCACCCGCGGTGCCCGCCCAGTGACGCGGCGTCGCAGGACCTGGGCTCTGGTCAGCGTCGCGGCGCTGGTGCTCGCCGGGGCCGGCTCGACCGCGTTCATGGTGGCATCCCGGGGTGGCGGACCGGACGGCGACGCGGAGGCCCCGGCGCGGGTGCGGTTCCACACCGTCGAGCGTCGCGATCTCGCCGACACGGCGACGAGCCCCGGCGTCCTGGACTACGGAGACCAGCAACCGCTCACGGGGACCCTCAGCGGCACGATTACCGGGCTCCCCTCCGTCGGCCAGGTCATCGACCGCGGCGAGATCCTCTACCGGGTGGACAACGTCCCCGTGGTGTTGATGCTCGGCGACCTGCCGGCATGGCGCGCGTTCGACGTCTCGATGAGCGAGGGACCCGACGTCACCCAACTGGAGAAGAACCTGCGGACCCTCGGCTTCTTCGACGAGAAGCCCGACCAGCGGTACGACTGGGTGACCCGGGAAGCGGTGCGCGACTGGCAGGAGTCGCTGGGAATGCCGCGTACGGGCGAGATCCCGCTCGGGCGGGTGGTGTTCGCGCCGACGGCGCGTCGCGTCGGGGCCGTCACGGCCACGGTCGGCGGCCAGGTCGCGTCCGGCGGCGAGGTGTTGACGCTCACCAGCCGGGAACGCGCCGTCACCGTCCAGCTTCCGGTCGCGGACCAGCGTCTGGCCAAGGCCGGCGCGCCGGTCACCGTCCGCGTCCCCGGCGGCACCGAGATCGCCGGCAAGATCAGCTCTGTCGGCTCGCCGACGGAGATCCCCGACGGAACCGAGAAGAAGCTGGTCATTCCGGTCGGGATCACGCTCGACGATCCCAAGGCGGCCGGCGACCTGCAGCGCATCTCGGTCAGCGTCGGCTTCCGCAAGGCGGTGTACGAGCAGGTGCTCGCGGTCCCCGTCACGGCGCTCATCGCCCTGCCCGGGGGTGGGCTGGGCGTCGAGAAGCGGACCGCGGAGGGCATCGTGCGCGTCCCGATCGAGACCGGCGCGTTCGTCCAGGGGTTCGTCGAAGTCAGCGGCGGCGACCTCGCCGAGGGCGACCAGGTGGTGATGCCGGAATGACCCCGCTGATCGAGCTGCGTGGCGTCAGCCGCGACTACGGCCACCCGCCGACGCGGGCACTCGACGACGTGCGTCTGCGGATCGACCACGGCGAGCTGGTCGCGATCGTCGGGCCGTCCGGATCGGGGAAGTCCACCCTCCTCAACGTGATGGGCACGCTCGACCGTCCGACCAGCGGGACGGCGATCATCGACGGTGCCGACGTGGCTTCGCTCACCGACAACGAGCTGTCGGCGCTGCGCGCGTACCGCATCGGCTTCGTGTTCCAGCACTTCCACCTCACCGAGGGGGTACCCGCCATCGACACCGTCGCGGACGGCCTGCTCTACACGGGTACGCCGCCGGCCGAGCGGCGACGGCGCGCCGCGGACGCGCTCGACCGCGTCGGACTCGCGGGCCGTGCCCGCCACAAGCCGCACCAGCTCTCCGGAGGCGAACGTCAACGGGTCGCCATCGCCCGGGCCGTCGTCGGCGACCCGGCGCTGCTGCTCGCCGACGAGCCCACCGGCAACCTCGACAGTGTCAACGGCGCGGCCGTCCTCCAGCTGCTCCTCGACCTCAACCGCGCGGGGACGACCATCGTCGTGATCACCCATGATCCCGGCCTCGCCGCTCAGCTCCCCCGGCAGATCACGCTCAGGGACGGCCGCGTGCTCGCCGACACGGCCCTCACCCCGGCGGGCACACGATGAGGCAGGTCCCCCGGTCACGGCTCCTCGGCCGGGACGTCCTCCGGCTCGGCGGCGCCGGCCTGCGCTCGCGTCCGATGCGCGCCATCCTGTCCGCGGTCGGCATCGCGATCGGCATCGCCGCGATGGTCGCCGTGGTCGGCATCTCCAGCTCCAGCCAGGCGGAGTTCGCGCGGCAGCTCTCCCAGCTCGGCACCAACCTCCTGACCGTGTCCCCGGGCCGGACCCTGTCGGGACGCGATGCCATGCTCCCACCCGAAGCGGTCAAGCAGGTCCGGCGCATCCCCGGGGTGCTGAGCGCCAGCTCCGTGGCGGCGTTGACCGATCTCGCGGTCTACCGCAACGAGTTCGTCGATCCGCGGAACACCAACGGCATCGGGGTGCTCGCCGCCGACCGGGACCTCCTCGCCGTCACCGGCGGACGGCTGGCCACCGGCCTCTGGCACGACGAGGCCACCGCGGAGTTCCCCGCCGCCGTCCTCGGCGCGGACGTGGCGGCCCGGCTCGCCATCACCGAAATCGGAAGCCAGATCGTCATCGGCGGGCAGAGCTTCACCGTCATCGGGATCCTCGATCCCGTCCCGCTGGCCCCCGAGCTCGACGGCTCGGCCCTGATCTCGGAAGAGATCGCCGCCGCGCGCTTCGGCTACACCGGCCACCCCACGACCGTGTACGAACGCTCGACGGACGAGTCGGTCGCGGCGGTGCGGGAACTGCTGCCCGCGACGGTGAACCCCGCCGCGCCGGAGGAGGTGGACGTCAGCCGCCCCTCGGACGCCCTCGCGGCAAAGTACGCGGCGGACACGACCTTCGCCGGTCTGCTGCTGGGACTCGGCTCGGTCGCCCTCCTCGTCGGCGGCGTGGGCGTCGCGAACACGATGATCATCTCGGTCCTGGAACGCCGCCGGGAAATCGGGCTCCGGCGTGCGCTGGGTGCCACCCGGGCCCATATCCGCAAGCAGTTCCTGACGGAGGCCGTACTCCTCACCCTCGTCGGCGGCATCGGCGGAGCGCTGCTGGGCCTCGCCGTCACGGCCGTGTTCGCGGCGGTGAACGGCTGGCTCTTCGCGCTCTCACCGCTGGTGCTCGTCGCCGCCGTCACCGTGACCGTGGTCATCGGCGCGGTCGCGGGCCTCTATCCGTCCATTCGCGCCGCGCGGACGCATCCGACGGCCGCCTTGAACTCCTGACGTCCCGCACGCGCCGCCGCTGTGCCGACGGCATGATCCGGGTCCTGCTCGCCGACGACCAGGCGCTGATGCGGGCCGGGTTCCGGGCCCTGCTCGACGCCGAGGACGACGTGGAGGTCGTCGGCGACGCCCCGGACGGCGCCGCGGCCGTGCGGCTCGCGCGCCGCGTGCGGCCGGACGTCGTGCTGATGGACGTCCAGATGCCCGGCCTCGACGGCATCGAGGCCGCCCGCCGCATCGCCGCCGACCCCCGACCTCGCCGCGGTCCGCGTTCTCATCCTCACCAACTACGGCCTCGACGCGTACGTCTTCGCGGCCCTCCGCGCCGGCGCGAGCGGTTTCCTCCTCAAGGACGCCGACCCCGCCGACCTGCTGCAGGCCGTCGCCGTGGTCGTCCGCGGCGACGCGCTCCTCAAACCGGCGGTCACCCGCACGCTCATCAGCGAGTTCGTCGCCGGCCCGCCGCCGGACCCGGCAGCGGGCCGGGACGTGCTGACGGCCCGGGAACGGGAGATCGTCGAACTGGTCGCCCGCGGCCTGAGCAACGACGACATCGCCGCCCGCATGGTGATCGGCCTCTGACCGAGAAGACCCACGTCAACCGCGCGATGACGAAACCGCACTGCCGCGACCGCGCGCAACTGATCGTCTGGGCGTACGAGTCAGGCCTGATCACGCCACGCCGCCGCTGACCGACCGGTGCGCTCGTAAACTGCCGATCGTGGCAATGGACGAGTGGGACGTCGACTCGCTGGAGGACACGTTGAAGCGGCTTGTGGCGGACGCGATCGACGGGGAACGACAGCTCGTCGCCGCGCTCGAGGGGGCCTCTGAGAGTGTCCGCACCGGGATCGTGGCGGCACTGGGAGAGGCGACTGGCGAGCAAGGCGGACCACTCCTGCGTGCTCTCGCAGAGGACAGGTCCGTCGACACGGACACGCGTGCCATGGCGATCATCGCGCTCGCCAAACGTGTGGGCTCCGAGGGGTCCGCCACCTATTCCGCATGCCTGCGTCACCGAGATGTGATCCTTCGGGAGGCCGCGACCATCGCGATGGCATCCGTGGGAGACGCGCGGGACGTCGAGGTGTTCCGGGAGCGCTTGGTCAAGGCCGTGACCGCCCACCCGGGTGGTGGCCCGAGGTTGATACCGAAGCAGATGCTCTCGACGAAGTCCGACATACTTCAGGCGGTCGTCTACCTGGTCCGCCACCTGGACGAGAGCGCGCGTCAGGAGCTGGCATCTTGTCTGTTCCGCCATCGCGAGGCTCTCGCGAAGCCGGAACGCGAATGGCTGACCGTGTACTGGCCGGAAGCGGCCGGCTTCACCGACGCCGGGCTGCCTCCGGACATCCCCGACCTGGTCGCTTGGCAGAAGAAGCCATTGCTTGATCCGTACTTCTCATGACGGCGTGGCACGCCGTGCCGGCGCTGTGGACAGACGCGCTCGGCAGACCGTACCTAAGTACGGTCTTCGTCCCCGACCACCGGCGGGGGCGGGTGGCGGCCCATCCTCCGATGACATCGGCCCGCCGCGCCGCGACGATCGGCGCATGGCGACGTCTTCCGCGTGGACGGATCGGCTGGTGCCGGCCGGCCTGCTCCTGTTGACGGTCATCCCGGCGGTGGGTGGCGGTCTCCGCCTCGGCGAGCTGGCCGGCGGCGCGCCGGTCACCGCCGACAACGTCCGGTTCTTCGACGCGCCGGTGCCGGTCGTCGCCCACATCGTCGCCGCGACCGTCTACTGTGCACTCGGCGCGTTCCAGTTCTCCGGCGGGTTACGGCGGCGGTGGCCGCGCTGGCACCGGGCGACGGGGCGGGTCCTCGTCCCTTGTGGACTGGTCGCCGCCCTCACCGGGCTGTGGATGACCCTCTTCTACGACCTGCCGCCGGGTGACGGCGCCGTCCTGGCGGCCGAGCGGCTCTTCTTCGGGTTGGGGATCGCCGCGTCGATCCTGCTGGGCTTCGCGGCGATCCGCCGCGGAGACGTCGTCCGCCACCGGGCGTGGATGACCCGGGCGTACGCGATCGGGCTCGGCGCGGGCACCCAGGCCCTGACCATCGGCTTCTGGGTCGCCGCGGTCGGCCCGCCCGGCGTGGACGGACGGGCCGGGGCCATGGCCGCCGGGTGGCTGATCAACCTCGCCGTCGCCGAGTGGGCCATCCGCCGCAGGCCCACTTGATTTTGGTACGACCGTACAGGTACAACTGTACTTGTACCTTCGTACCAAAGGTGGTGGGCATGGACGAGCACGGGTCCCGGCGAAAAGGGCGGCACGATCCGGAGGGGCGGCGGCGGGCGATCGTCGCGGCCGCGGCCGGCATCCTGGTGGACGGCGGGTCCGGCGAGCTGTCGCACCGGCGCGTCGCCGAACGCGCCGGCGTGCCCCTCGGCGCGACCACCTACTACTTCGCCTCGCTCGCCGAGCTGGAGGAGGCGGCGCTGGCGGAGCTCGCGGCGAAGCTGGAGGCCGACATCGCCGAGATGGCGCGGCTCGTCCCCGCCGAGCCCGGCGACCCCGGCGCCGTCACCGCCGAGCTGGCCGCCGGCCTGCACGCCTACCTCAGCGACCGCGACAAGGTCCGAGCCGACTGCGCGCTCTACACCGCGGCCACCCGGCGTCCCGCGCTGCGTCCACTCGCGCTGGGCTGGTTCGAGGCGTTCACGCGGATCCTCCGCCGGTACACCGACGAGCGCACCGCGCAGGCCATCGCGATGTTCTGCGACGGCGCGGGTGTGCACGCGATGCTGCACGACGAACCGGTCGACGCCGCGTTCCTCGCCGACATGATCACGCGGCTCGCCGCTGGGAACCCGCGATGAGCGCCACCACCGGCGCGCCGGCCACGCTGGCCCGCGAGCTGCCGCCGTGGCGGCGGTGGGTGGGGCTGGTCGTCCTGTCGCTGAGCCTGCTCGCGGTCGTGATGGACATGACCGTGCTCAACGTCGCGCTGCCCGGGATCGCCGCGGACCTGCGGCCGTCCGCGACCCAGCAGCTGTGGATCGTCGACGTGTACTCGCTGGTCCTGGCGGGCCTGCTGATCTCCGCCAGCGCGCTGGCCGACCGCTGGGGACGCAAGCGGATGCTGCTCGCCGGGTTCGCGCTGTTCGGGGCCGCGTCCGCGCTCGTCCTGGTCGCCGGGTCGGCCGAAGCCGTCATCGCGGTCCGGGCCCTGCTCGGACTCGGCGGCGCCATGATCATGCCGACGACGCTGTCGATGGTGCGGACCGTCTTCACCGATCCGCGCGAGCGCGCCACCGCCCTCGGCGTCTGGGCCGCGATCGCCGCCGTCGGTGCGGCCGTGGGACCGATCGTCGGCGGGCTGCTGCTCGTCCACTTCCCGTGGCAGGCGGCCTTCCTGGTGAACGTGCCGCTGATGGTCATCGGGCTGGTCTTCGGTGCCTGGCTGCTGCCGGAGTCCCGGCACCCCCGGCCCGGCCGCTGGGACCTGTTCGCGACCGTCGCCTCCATCGCCGGCATGGCGGCGCTGGTCTGGGCCATCAAGGACTTCGCGAAGCACTACGTCGACGACGGCTTCGCCAACCCGGCCGCCTGGACCGCGCTGGCCGTCTCCGTCCTGGCCCTGACCGCGTTCACGGTGCGCTGCCTGCGCCGGCCCGACCCGCTGCTGGACGTGCGGCTGTTCACCAACCGCGGCCTCACCGCCGGTGCGGTCAACGCGCTCACCCTGATGTTCGCCACGGCGGCGCTGTTGCTGCTCCTGGCGCAGTGGTCGCAGCTCGTCGAAGGGCACTCGGCGCTGCGCACCGGGGTGTACCTGCTGCCGATGGCCGCCGGCGCCGCCGTCACCTCGCCGCTCGCCCCCGCCCTGGCCGCGCGGATCGGCGCGCGTGCGGTGCTCGGTGGTGGGCTCGTCCTCGCCGCGGCCGGGTTCCTGCTGCTGCCCTTGGCCCCCCAGCCCGTGGAGTACGGATGGATCGCGGCCGCACTCGTGCTCCTCGGCGCCGGCAGCGGTTCGCTGGCCGTCGCGTCGGTTCTCATCATGTCCGGCAGCCCGGACGAGAAGGCCGGTAGCGCCGCCGCGATCGAGGAGACCGCGTACGACATCGGCAACGTGCTCGGCGTGGCCGTGCTCGGCAGCGTCGCCGCGGTGGTCTACCGCGACCGGCTCGCGCTCGGCGACCTGCCCGGCACCGACGCGGCGAAGGAATCGCTCGGCGGCGCGCTCGAGATCGCGGCGGCCACGGGATCGGCGGAGCTCGCCGCACGGGCCCAGGACGCGTTCACCGCGGCACTGGTCGACGCGGGCACGGCCGGCGGCATCGTGATGCTGGTGGTCGCCGCGGCGGTCACGTTCCTCGCCCCACGGGAGACGCCGAACCGGTGAAGCGGCAACGCGGACGTGCGTACCGCTCGCTTTTGACAGGCCGATTTTCCAAATGTAGCGTCCGGATGTGCCCGACGCGCGGCTGACCGTCTCGCCGTTGCGGCGGCAGCTGCTCGACCGGCTGCGCGAACCCGCGTCGGCGACCCAGCTCGCCGCCGAACTCGGGCTCGGCCGGCAGCGGATCAACTACCACCTGCGGGCACTCGAGCAGGCGGGGCTGGTGGAGCTGGTCGAGGAGCGGCGCCGGCGTGGCCGGGTCGAGCGCATCCTGCGGGTCCGCTCCACGACCAGCGACGAGCACGCCGCCGAGCGGCTGATCGTCACCGCGGGCGACATCGTGCGCGACGTCTCCCGGATGCGGGACGCGGCCGCGCGCACCGACGCGCGCCTGCTCACCTTCACCCTCGAAACCGAGGTCGCCTTCGCCACGCCGGACGACTTCCGGCGGTTCAGCGACGCCCTCGCCCAGGCGGTCGGCCGGCTCGCCGCCGAGTTCACCGCCGGATCGACCGGTGGCCGGCGCTACCGCCTGGTCGCCGGCGCCTATCCCGCACCGCACGACGAAAGGAACGCGCCATGACCGATCCCGTCATCGTCGAGGTCACCGTCGCCGCTCCCGCCAAGGCGGTGTGGCGGGCACTGACCGACCCGACCGAACTCCACCGCTGGCACGGCTGGGACTACGACGGCCTGGCCGACGAGATCAGGATCATCTACGTCGAAGCCCCCACCATCTCCGAGGACGAGCTGGTGCTGGACACCGGCAACGGCCGGTTCGCGCTGGAACCGCAGGGCGAGACCACCGTCGTCCGCGTCACCCGGGCCGCCCCCGAGGGCCAGACCAGCTGGGACGGCATCTACGACGAGATCAACGAGGGCTGGCTGACGTTCGTCCAGCAGCTGCGCTACTACCTGGAGCGCCACCCCGGCGAGGACCGCCGCAGCTTCCACGTCGACCGGCGGATCGCGGTGCCCGAAGGCACGGTCTGGTTCCGGTCCGCCAACCAGACCGGCGTCCTGCTCGGCGAGCACGGCCTCTGCGTGGTCGGGCAGAGCGGCACGGTCGTCAGCACGTACGGCCTGGACGCCGCCGAGGAGAGGTCCGTCCGCGAGCGACTCGGCGTGTGACGGGTTCGCTGCCGGGTGCCGCGGAGCCCGCGGTGGGCCGACCCGCTCGCCGCGCTGCTGATCGCGGCGGTGGCGGTCAGGGAGGGCCGCGACGCGTGGCGGGGAGGCGGTGCCGCACACCCGGCGCCGCCCTGGTCCGCGACCGCGACGAGACCGCCGGCCGCGGCGGCGGCTGCGGCGCTGGAGAAAGATCCGCCGGCGGCCGATGAGTTTCGGCTGCCGCGCCGGTCTACCCACCGACACACCTGACTCGAAAGGGGCACCCGCGATGGCGAAGGTCATCTCCACGCTCTTCATCTCGGCCGACGGGGTTGCCGAGATCGACCCCGACTGGCACTTCCCGTACTTCGACGAGAACATGGGCCGCGCCGTCGACGAGGACTACCGCGCCGCGGACGTGCTGCTCATCGGCCGGGAGACGTACGACAGCTTCGCCGGCGCCTGGCCCGACCGCGAGGCGGCGGGCGGCGAGGACGCGCCGTTCGCCAAGCAGCTCGGCGACACGCGCAAGGTCGTCGTCTCCCGGCAGCCGCTGGAGTTCACCTGGCGCAACTCGGAGCTGATCGAGGGCGACCTCCTCGACGCCGTCCGCGCGCTCAAGGCCGATCCCGGCGTCAAGGGCATCCTGATCCCCGGCTCGATCTCGGTGGTGCGGCAACTGCTCGCCGCGGGGCTGGTGGACGAGCTCCGCCTGCTGGTGCACCCGGTCGCGGCGCGCAAGGGCCGCCGGCTCTTCGACGAGGGTGACGCCCCGTACCACCTGAATGTGGTCGCGACGGAGGCGTTCCCGACGGGCGTGATCCGCGTGATCTACGCGCCGGCCGAGGCACCGACCGCGGTGGGCTACGACGAGGTCAAGGACCAGGTGCCCGCCGGCGAGTAGGCGACCGGCAACGTGGACGCTGGGCCTGGCGGCCCGCGGCTGCCGGCGAACGCGACGGACGCGTCCGTCTAGGACGCTTCGACCACCCGTTTGAAGGCGGCAAGCTGGCCGCCGTCGGCGCGGCGGATCGCCGCGCGCAGCAGGCCGCCGAAGGGCCGCCACACGCCGCCGGCCCGGCAGTCGGCGGTCAGCGTCACCCGCGTGCGGTCGCCGTCCGGCTCGCACGTGTAGGTGTACGCCGCCGTCACCCCGCCCTGCGCGGAATGCACCACCACGGTCCGGCCCGGCTCCACCACCTCGACCCGCCCGGTCCGCTCCCGCCCGCGCGCTCGGAACGTCAGCCGCGTGCCGTCGACCCGTACGCTCTCCACACCCGGCAGCCAGGCGGCCGCGGCGGACCAGTCGGTCAGCCGCTTCCAGACCTGGTCCGGCGGCCGGTCGACGGTGGCGCTGGTGGTGAATGCTGTGGTCACGCCGGCGATCGTGCCCGACCGGGCCGGCCGCCGTCTTGGACGGATTTCACATCGACGTCCATCTCCGGGACGAAGCCGGGCTCGGCCAGCTCCGGCGGGAACGCGGTGCGCTGGGCGGCGACGTACCGCGAGGGGGTGACGCCGGTGTGCCGGCGGAAGTCGCGGATGAAGTGGCTCTGGTCGAACCACCCGTGCGCGGCCGCCAGGCCGGTCCAGTCGACCGGCCCGTAGACGTCGATGGCCGCGAGCAGCGCGCGCAGCCGCAGGATCCGGGACAGCACGCGCGGCGAGAGCCCGACGACCGCGGTGAACTCCCGGTCGAGATGGCCGTGCGACACACCCAGCTCCGCGGCCAGCCCGGCGATCGGCCGCATCGGGTCGGATTCGAGGCCGGCGACCGCGGCGGCGCACCGCCGCTCGGCCAGGGTCGGGCCGCGGGTCGTCAGGACGCGCTGGTACGCGTCGAGCGCCTCCGGCGCCGATCCACCGCGCAGCAGCGTCCGGCGCAGGTCCGCGGCGGCCGGCCACGCCGCCAGCAGGTCGGCCACCCGGCCCCGCAGGGCCGCCGGCGCCACGCCGAAGACGGCCCCGCAGCCGACCGGTGTGGTCACGACGCCGACGCAGTGCGTCTCGCCGAGCGGCTCGTTCACCACCGGACGGTCGTGCGGGCCGAGAAGGAAACCTTTGTCCGCCACGAACGTGGAACCGTCACCGGCGACCAGACGGATCGGGTCGCCGAGGACCACGACGCCGACGGTGGAGCCCGTCGGCGCGATCCGCTCGCGCCGGTAGTCGATCCGGCCTCGGGCATACCAGATCGACTCCACCCAGAGCGCGCGTTCGGGCGGCCGCCGCGTCACGTACGCGAACTCCACCCGCCCATCCCACCACCCCGGCCACGCCGGCACCATCACCGGACGACCAGGAGGATCGGTACGCCGAGGGCCGCCACGGCGACGACCGTGCCGGCCGTGCCGGCGATCCAGGTGGTGGGCCGCGCGTTGGCCAGCGGGCCCATCACCCGGCGGTCGCGGCAGAACAGGACGAGCAGCAGCAGCGCCACCGGCACGCCGAACGAGATGACGACCTGGCTCGCGACCAGCAGCGCGGTCAGCGGCACGCCGATGAGCAGGGCCGCGATCGCCGGCGCCATCGTGACCAGCCGGCGGACGTAGACGTTGAGGTGGCGGCCGAGGAAGCCGCGCATCACCACGTCGCCCGCGAGGGTGCCGACGCCGCTCGACGAGGTGCCCGACGCGAGCACGGCCACGGCGAACGCGATCGCCGCTCCGCCGCCGAACCGGGTCAGCAGCTCCTCGTGGGCCGCGAACAGGTCGCCGGTCCAGCCGCCGGCGGTCGCGGCGCCGAGCCCGGCACCCAGCGCGATCATGGAGACGTTCACGGTGGCGGCGGCGCCGAGGCCGAGGAGGCAGTCCATCCGTAGGGCCCGGCGTACCAGCCCTGGCTCGGCGCGCGCGGCGGAGGGTGCCATGCCGTGGCGCTGGACCAGCGCGGAGTGCAGGTAGATCGCGTGTGGCATGACCGTCGCGCCGACGATCCCCATGGCGAGGACGATCGACTCGGCGCCGGCGAAGGCGGGCACCAGCCCGCCGGCGAAGCCGCTGGCCGACTGGTGCCGGACGGTGAGCATGTCGTAGCCGACGCCCGAGCCCACGAGGATCAGCGCGGCGACGCTCATCAGCTCGAACGGCCGGCTGCGGCCCCGCCGGCGCAGCTCCATCAGGCCCAGCGCCGCGACCGCCGTGACGACGGCCGACAGCGCGACCGGCATGCCGAAGAGCAGCCGCAACCCGATCGCGGCGCCGACGAACTCGGCGAGGTCGGTGGCGAGGACGACGATCTCGGCCTGCGTCCAGAGCAGCCACCGGGCCGGCCGCCGGAAGCGCCGCCGGCACAGCTCCGGCAGGCTCCGGCCGGTCGCGAGCCCCAGCTTCGCCGACTGGAACTGCACGAGGGCGGCGACCAGGCTCGCGCCGACCACCACCCACACGAGCAGGTATCCGGAGGTCGCCCCGGCGGTCAGGTTGGTCGCCACGTTGCCCGGGTCGACGTAGGCGATCGCGGCGACGAACGCCGGACCCACCAACGGGACGACCCGCCGCGTCCGGGTGGCCAGCTGGGTGAGCCCCGGCGGCCTCGTGACCAGTTCGACGATCGTCATCGCGGCCTCCCGTCCGTCGCCTCGCGGATGCGTCTTCCCGCCCGCGCGTCCCGTCGGGGCCCGTGCGTGACCCCACCGGGCCAGCCCGGCGGGTACAGCGATGAGGTCACCGACGGCAACGATGGAGGACCTGATGTTCCGCCATACCGAACACCTTCAGTTCCAGGCCAAGCCCGAGAAGCCCGACGCCCTGTTCGCGATGAAGCTCCAGGAGCTCGTCGGCGGCCAGTTCGGCGAGATGACGGTGATGATGCAGTACCTGTGGCAGGGCTGGTCGTGCCGGATGCCGGGCAAGTACAAGGACATGATCATGGACATCGGCACCGAGGAGATCGGCCACGTCGAGATGCTCGCGACGATGATGGCGCGGCTGCTGGAGGGTGCCCCGGCCGAGACGACCGAGAAGGCGGTGGCCGCCAACCCGGCCCTCGCCGCCGTCGTCGGCGGCATGAACCCGCAGCACGCGATCGTCGGCGGCGGCAGCGCGGTGCCCCGTGACAGCCAGGGCGTCCCGTGGAACGCGGGCTACATCGTCGCGAGCGGCAACCTGCTGGCCGACTTCCGCTCCAACGTCGCGGCCGAGGCGCAGAGCCGCGTGATGACGAGCCGGGTCTACAACATGACCGACGACCCGGGGGTCAAGGAGATGCTCAAGTTCAACCTGGCCCGCGACACCTGGCACCAGCAGCAGTGGCTGCTCGGCATCCAGCAGCTCATCGACGACGGGTTCGTCGACGAGGCCGGGATCGAGAACTCCAACGCCGACGAGGAGAACCCGGACCAGAACCACACGCTCTGGACGTTCGACGACGACAGCAAGGCCCCGGAGGGCCGCTGGGGCCGCGGCGCGTCGCTGATCGGCCCCGATATCGAGGTGGTCGCGGCACGGCCGCTGACCGACGACCAGCCCATCGGCGCTCCGCCGGACCCCAAGCTGTACGTCACGTACGACGGGGCCATGGGCACGCCGAAGACCGGCGACGCGGCCGGCGCGCACGCGCAGGGCGTCAGCAACGTCGCCAAGAAGATCAAGGACGCGTTCGACTGAGGGGTACGCGTGACGGGGCCCTTCGGGGCCCCGTCGCCGTGCTCAGGCCAGGCCGGCGTTGCCGGCGAGGGCGGCGGCCTCGCACCGGGTACCCACGCGCAGCTTGCGCAGCAGGCACGCGGTGAGCCGCTTCACCGTGCGATCGGAGACGTGGAGGTGGTTGGCGATCTCCACGGTGCTGGCCCCCTGGGCGATCAACCGCAGCAGCTCACGGTCGGCGGTGTCGAGGTCGACGTGGATCGGCGCGCGCGGCGTGCCGAGGCCGAGCACCGTGGCCATGAGGTCGGTCGGGAGGACGGACCAGCCGTCGAAGACGGTCCGCAGCATCGGCACCACGTCCTCCGGCCGGCGGGCCTTCGGCAGGTAGCCGTCCGCGCCGACGCGGAGCGCCGCCAGGGCCTCCTCGTACCCGTCCAGCCCTGACATGGCGACGATCCGCAACCGGGGCAGCGTCTCGCGGATCGACGCGATGGCCCGCAGGCTCCCCGGCGGGCTCAGCTGGAGGTCCACCAACGCCAGATCCGGCGCGCACCGGCGCATGAGCCCGGCGGCCGCACCGGCCTCCCCCGTCGCCGCGACGACCTCGGCGCGGCCGTCGCTGGCCACCGGCAGGTGCGCGGACAGGCCGCGGACGAAGAGCGCCTGCTCGTCGACGACGGCCACCCGGAGCGTGGCGGAGGGGCCCATGGGGGCCGGGTGCCCCGATTTCGGCCATCCATTCCGCCGGCGGGCGGGCGGGGCCGGTTGGCCCGGCGGGGCCACGACTCGGCCTCACCGGGCCGGACGCGCGGGTACGCGACCGGCGAGCGGCCCGCACGAGAACGGAGTGCTCTCATGCTGACCCACCGGCAGTGGCGCGCGTGCCTCCTCCGCGACGGCCTCGCCGCCACGTCGCTCGGCCTGCTCGTCGCGGCCGGCGGCGTGCTGTCCTGGCCGGCCCTCGTCATCGCGGCGTACCTCGTGACGAGCACCGTGGTCCTCGGCACGATGGCGCTGCGAAGCTCGCCTAGTACGGTGCCCTTCCGGTCGCGCCGGCCAGGCCGGCGGCGTCCCACGGGTCGTCCAGCGCGAGCCCGCGCAGGTCGGCGACCACGCCCGCCCGCTCGGCCTCGTAGAGGCGCCAGATCACCCGCAACCCCTGCAGGCTCCCCGGCCCGTCGGTGAGCGGCGTGGCGCCGGTGTCCAGGCAGTCGACGAAGTGCACGAGCTCGCCGCCGAGATGCTTCGAGTCGGCCGGCACGGTCATCAGCACCTCGGCGCCGTCCGGGTCCGGTGACAGCCGGCCGGACAGGCCACCGCGAGGCGCCTCGCCGTCCCACGGCTGGTGCGCGTAGAGGATGCCGCGGGTCAGGTCCGCCTCCAGCATCCCGCCCTCGCAGTGGGCGTGGATCGCGTAGCCGTGCCGCGTCGCCCGCGCACCCCAGGTGCCGAAGTGGTAGCCCAGCGCTCCGCTCTCGAACTCGATCGTCGCGTTGCTCGTGCCCTCCATCTCCATCCACGGCGTGCCCAGCCGTGTGCCGGTGTGCGTCCCGCGCACCGGCCGGCCCAGCATCCACAGCAGCAGGTCGACGTAGTGGCAGCCGTGGCTGAAGAACTGGCCGCCGCCGAGCCGCGCCGCCGACCGGATCCAGTGGCCCTCGGGGTGCTCGGTGTGCTGCTCGGTCCAGATCGAGACCTGGAACGGCGCGCCGTAGGCGTGGCTCGCGACCAGCTCGCGGAGGCGGACCACCAGCGGGTGGAAGCGCATCGGGTACGCGGTCATCAGCGTCTTCCCGGCCGCGGCGGCCGTGTGGATGAGGTCGAGGCACTGCTCCTCGGTCACGGCGAGCGGCTTCTCCATGAGCACGTGCTTGCCGGCGCGCAGGCAGGTCACGCCCATCTCGTGGTGGAGGTCGTGCGGCGTGACGACGAGGCACGCGTCCACGTCGTCGAGGAGGTCGCGGTAGTCGGTGACGGCGCGCCGCGCGCCGAGCACCGCGGCCGCGTGTTCGGCGCGTTCGCGGACGACGTCGGCCGTGCCGACGATCTCGATCCGGTCGCCGAGTTCGGCGAAGACCTGCTGGTGGGCGTCTTCCATGTCGCCGCAGCCGATGACCGCGAGCCGGTGTGGTGCCATGAGCGTTACCTTCCATCGTGGACTGTCAGGTGAGGACGCCGCCGAGTTCCGTGCAGACCTCCACGAGCCGCTGGCCGACCACCGCGACGCGCTCGTCGCTCATCCGGTAGGCCGGGGCGGAGACGCTGATCGCGGCGATCGGCCGGTCGGCGCCGTCGAGGATCGGCGCGGCGACGCAGCGGGAGCCCAGCTCGTTCTCCTCGTCGTCGACGGCGTAGCCCGCGTCGCGCCGGGCGATGTCGGCCAGCAGCTCGTCGGCCGACCGGACGGTGCGCGGCGTGTTGGTCCGCGACCAGTCCACTTCGGAGAGAAGCTGCTTGGCCTCCGTCCCGGGGAGTGCGCCGAGGATCGCCTTGCCGAGCGCGGTGGAGTGGACGTTGTCGCGCAACGCGATCGCGATGCTCGTCCGCAGCCGCTGGTCGCTCTCGATCGCGTCGAGGTAGAGCACCTGACCGTGGCTGATGACGCCGAGGTTGACCGTCTCGCCGAACTCCTCGTGGAGCTGCTGCATGGCCGGCCGGACGAGCCGGACCAGGTCGGTGGAGTTGCGGGCCGCGCGGCTGAGCCCGTACAGCGCCGGCCCGAGGGAGTATTCCCGTCTGACCTCGTCGCGCACGACGTAGCCGCGTTGGTCGAGGGTCTTGAGGATGCGGTAGGCCGCGGGTTTGGTGACGCCGGTCCGCCGGCACAGGTGCGCCACCGTGCACGGGGCGTCGGTCGCCATCGTGTCGAGGATGTCGAGCGCCTTCACCAGGACGCCGACCTCGTCGGGCCGCCGTTCGTTGGCCATGAAAGCCCTTCCGTGGTCCGCTTTCCGGAATCGGATTTCGATGACCGTACACCTACGGCACCGAAAGGCCGAGTGTCAATGGCTTGGCGGCTGGGCTGTTGCGCGCGCGTTTCCCGCATCATCCGGCGATTGACAGGGTGGTCGGCCATCCCTACCGTGTCCGCATAGCAAAATCGGAGTCCGTATATCGGACCCGCCCAGAGGAGTCCCAATGTCTGAAGACAGTGCAAGGGATCGGGGGATCAAGCGGCGCGAAATGTTGCGGCTCGGTGCGTTCGCCAGCGCCGGGATCGCATTGGCGCCGGTGTTGAATGCGTGTTCGGTCGACAGCGGCACCGGTTCCAGCTCGGGAACCGGGTCCGGCGCCAGCCCGAAGGTGATCGGCAACGGCATCACGGAGAAGAAGCAGCTGTCGCCCTTCCAGTTCGGTGGCGCCGCCGGCGAGGTGCCGGCCGGCCTTCCCAAGCGCATCGCGTGGGCCAACACGTCGGATGCGGAGTTCTTCCTCCAGATCACGCGCTCGATCGAGGCCGCGGCCAAGGCGCGCGGGCTGGAGTTCGTCACGGCGATCGCCAACGACGACTCGGCCAAGAACGTCGAGCAGATCGAGACGTTCCTCCAGCGGGGCATCGGCGCGCTGTGCATCCAGCCGCTGGACGCCAACGCCCAGGCGCCGCTGATGAAGCGGGCCATCGAGGCCGGTGCGGCCGTGCTGTCGCTGGTCACGCCGCCCAGCACGTCGCAGGTCGTCGCCGACCAGTACAAGGTCGGCAACGCGCAGGGCATGGCGGCCGCGAAGTACATCACCGAGAGGCTCGGCGGCAAAGCCAAGATCGTGTACTTCAACACCGACACGATCGAGGTGCTCAAGGCGCGGCATCAGGGGGCCCTCGACGGCCTCGAGACCGCCGGCGCCGGCGCGGAGATCGTGGCCGACATCCAGCCGTCCGCGATCAGCCAGGACGGCGGCTTCAAGGCGATGAACACGATCCTCCAGCAGCATCCCGACGTCGACGTGGTGGTCGGCGGCGACACATACTGCCTCGGTGCGCTCTCCGCGCTGCAGGCCGCCGGCAAGGCCCGGCCAGAGATGTACCTGTCCGGCATCGACGGGGACGAGCAGGCCCTCGCGGAGATCCGCAAGGGCGGCGCCTACAAGGCGAGCTTCGCGTTCGCGTACCCGCTGATGGGCTACGCCTGGGGCCAGTTCGCCGCGGACTGGCTCGAAGGCAAGCCGATCCCGCAGGTCATGCAGTTCAACGCGATCGAGCTGAACTCCGCCGCGACGATCGACAGGTACCAGGCCGACATGAAGGCCGTCGAGGAGACGTGGAAGGACGCCTCGACGTACTTCACCATGCTCGGCTCCATCCGCTACGAGGACCGCGACCAGTTCATCAACTACGCCGCCTGAGTGAGGGTGATTGGGTTGTCGATCAGATCCCTGGCGGCGCCCCGCCGCTACCTGGTGCCCGGGGAGCCCAGCCGCCGCACCGGTCTCGCCCTGCTCTGCGGCGTCCTCGTCGCCTACTTCGGACTGTCCTACGACAACTTCTTCACCGTCTCCAACGGACTGACGATCCTCATGAACGTCTCGGCGATCGCCATCGCGGCGGTCGGCGCGATGTTCCTCGTCGTCTCCGGCAACGTCGACCTCTCGATCGGCGGCCAGTACGCGCTGATCTCCGTGGTCACCGCGCAGTTCGCCAAGGACTCCGGCAACGTGTGGCTCGCGGTCTTCGTCGGGCTGCTCACCGGAACCATCCTGGGTCTCGTCAACGGCATCCTCGTCAAGTACATGAAGATCTCGCCGCTGATCGTGACGCTGGGCACGATGGCGGTCTTCAAGGGGCTGGCTTACCTGGTCAGCGAGGGCCGGTCGGTGTTCGGCTTCTCCGACGCGTTCATCTTCCTCGGCCGGGCCCGGATCAACACGGTGCCGCTGCCGGTCATCATCGCCGCCGTCATCTTCGTCATCGGCGGGTTCTGGCTGCTCCGCTCGGCGACCGGCCTGCGGCTGTTCGCGATCGGCGGCAACCAGCAGGCGGCCCGGCTCACCGGCGTCGACGTCGACTGGCTGGTGGTCCGGCTGTACGTGCTCAACGGGCTGCTGATGGGTGTGGTCGCCGTGCTGACCACCGCGCGCCTCGGCAGCGGCACCCCGCAGATCGGCACCGCGTTCGAACTCGACGTGCTCACGGCCGTCATCCTCGGCGGCGTCGGCTTCGCCGGCGGCAGCGGCCACCCGGCCGGCGTGTTCGTCGGCGTGGCCACCATCGGCGTCCTCAGCTCCGGGCTGATCTTCGCGGGGCTGGAGGACTGGTGGCAGCAGATCAGCAAGGGCCTGGTCCTGCTGCTGGCGCTCGGCGCCGACCAGATCGCGGAACACCGGCGGGCCCGCTCGGTGCGCAGGGACGCGCCGGCGGAGGCGGCCGACCCGGCCCCGGTGGCGGCATCACCACCGGGGTCGGGTCCCGCGCCGGCGGCCGACGAGTACGGGCTCGCGGACCTGGCCCGGCGCGCTCCCGGCGAGGTGGTCCTGAAAGCCACCGGACTCGCCCGGCGGTTCGGTTCGGTCTTCGCCCTCCGGAACGGTTCGTTCTCCGTCCGCGCGGGCGAGGTGGTCTGCGTCGTCGGCGACAACGGCGCCGGAAAGTCCACCCTGATCAAAATCATCTCCGGCGTGCACCGGCCCGACGCCGGCACCATCGAGCTCGACGGCCGGCCGGTCGAGTTCGGCGGCCCGATCGACGCGCGGCGCGCCGGGATCGAGACCGTGCACCAGGACCTCGCGGTCTGCCCGAACCTCGGCGTGGCGCACAACCTGATCCTCGGCGACGAGCCGCGCCGGCGGATGTTCGGCGTCATCCCGGTCCGCGACGACGGCGCCGCGATCGCCCGCACGCGGGCACGGCTCGCCTCGCTGGGCATCACGCTGACCGACATGAACCGCTCGGTGGGCCGGCTCTCCGGCGGCCAGCGCCAGTCGGTGGCCATCGCCCGGGCCATGAAGGACGGCGTCAAGCTCGTCATCCTCGACGAGCCGACGGCCGCACTCGGCGTCGCGCAGACCCGCAACGTGCTCCGGATCGCCCGGCAGGCCGCCAACAACGGCGCCGGCGTGATCCTGATCAGCCACGACATCCGTACGGTCTTCGCGATCGCCGACCGGGTCGTCGTGCTCCGCCTCGGCGAGGTCGTCTACGACGACGCGATCGGCAACGTCACGCACACCCGGCTGCTCCACCTGATGGCGGGCCTCGAAGACGTCCACGGACCGTCCGGACCGGCCGGCGACGAGGCCGACCTCGACGCCGTGCCCGCGAAGGGAAACTGACCATGGCACTCCAGGACTTCGACCTCACCGGGAAGCGCGTGCTCGTCACCGGCGGCGGCGACGGCCTCGGCCGGCAGATGACGGAGGCGTTCGTCGACGCGGGGGCCACCGTGGTGATCTGCGGCCGCCGGCCGGAGCCGCTGGCGCGGACGGCGGCCGAACTGCCCAACGTCGTCCCCGTCCAGGCCGACGTCACCGTGCTGTCCGACGTGGACCGGCTGGTGGCCGAGGCCGGCGCGGTCGACGTGCTCGTCAACAACGCCGGGCTCTCGCACCGCGCGCCGTGGGAGCAGGTCCGGCCCGAGGACTGGCGCTTCATCATGACGCTCAACGTGGAGTCGCCGTTCTGGCTCTTCCAGCGCCTCGTGCCCGGCATGATCGAACGCGGTTGGGGTCGGGTCATCAACGTGGCGTCCGTCTACGGGCTGGTCGGCGGCGACGCCTCCCGCTATCCCGGCATCGGGCTCGACATCGCGTCGTACTTCGCCAGCAAGCACGGGATCATCGGGCTCACGAAGTTCCTCGCGGCCCAGGTCGCGCCGAGCGGGGTGACGGTCAACGCGCTCTGCCCGGGCATGTTCCCGAGCCCCGCCAACGACGACGCCCTCCAGCCCGAGGTCGTCGCCGCGCTGGAGGCCGGCACCCCCATGCGCCGCCTCGGCACCGACCGCGAGCTGCGGTCGGCGGTGCTCTTCCTGGCGGCGCCGGCCAGTTCGTTCGTGACCGGCCACAGCCTCGTGGTCGACGGCGGGTGGACGGTCTGGTGAGCGGCATGACCTTCGACCTGTCCCGGCAGCGGGTCGCCGACGCCTCCGCCCACGTGGCGGGCGGGGTCAACAGCGCCTTCCGCGTCGGCATCCGGCCCCATCCCCTCGTCTTCGCCGCCGCCGACGGCGCGATCCTCACCGACGTCGACGGCAACCGGCTCGTCGACTACTTCCTCGGCATGGGCCCGATGCTGCTCGGCCACCGCCCGCCGGCGGTCGTCGCCGCGGCCCGCGCACAGCTCGACCGCAGCATCCTGGTCGCCGGGCAGACCGAGCTGGAGTACGCCGCGGCCGAAGTGCTCACCCGCCTCGTGCCCTCCGCGGAGCTCGTGCGGTTCGCCGTGTCGGGCAGCGAGGCGGTGCAGGCGGCGCTGCGCGTGGCGCGGGCGGCGACCAGCCGCGCCACGGTCGTGAAGTTCGAGGGCCACTACCACGGCTGGTTCGACAACGTCCTGTGGAGCGTGTCGCCGGCCGTCGAGGAGGCCGGCCCGGCCGACGCGCCGGTGCCGGTGCCCGGCTCGCTCGGCCAGCGGCCCGCCGCGGACGTGGCGGTCCTCCCCTGGAACGACGCCGCCCTGCTGCGGCGCCGGCTGGCCCGCGGTGACGTCGCCGCGGTGATCATGGAACCGGTCATGTTCAACAACGGCGGCGTCCTGCCGCTGCCCGGCTACCTGGAGGCCGTCCGCGAGGCGTGCGACCGGACCGGCACGGTCCTCGTCTTCGACGAGGTGATCACCGGCTTCCGCGTCGGGCCGGGCGGCGCGCAGGCGGCGTTCGGCGTCACACCCGACCTCACCGTGCTGGGCAAGGCGCTGGCCAACGGGTTCCCGGTCGCGGCGCTGGTCGGCAGGCGGTCCTACATGGACCTCGTCGCCGGCCCCGTGCTGCACGGCGGCACCTACAACACGCAGTCCGTGGCGATGGCCGCGACGCTCGCCACGCTGACGGAGATCGCCAGCGGGCGGCCGTACGAAGCGATCGAGCCGGCCGGCACGCGGCTGATGGAAGGGCTGCGCAAGGAGTTCGCCGACGCGGGCGTCGAGGCGCGGGTCGTCGGCTACCCGGCCGTGTTCCAGGTGGGGTTCGGCGCCGTGCGGCCCCGCGACTACCGCGAGGCCCAGCGGGCGGACCGGGCCGCGTACGCCGACTTCGCCGCCGCGCTGCTCGACCGCGGCGTGCGGGTCCTGCCCCGCGGCACCTGGTTCGTCTCCACCGCGCACGGCGACCACGTGGACGCCACCCTCACCGCCGTTCACGACACCCTCCGGAGCGCCGCATGAAGATCGTCGACATCCGCGCCACACCCGTCACCGTCCCGCTCAAACGGCCGCTGCGCTGGTCGTTCGGGGTGGAGGTGGCGACCACCCGGGTGATCGTCGAGCTGATCACCGACGAGGGCCTCGTCGGCATCGGCGAGACCCGCGGCGGAGACGAGGTCGTCCGAGCCCTGGAGCTGCACCGCGACCTCTACATCGGGCTCGACCCGCTGGAGGTCGGCCGGGTCGGCCGCCGGTTCGGCGTCTTCCGGATGACCAGCGAGCAGCTGGCGCTGGTCGGCGCGGCGAAGCTGGCCGGCGCCGCGGTCGAGATGGCGTGCTGGGACCTGACCGGCAAGGCCCTCGGCAAGCGCTGCGGCGACCTCTGGGGCGGCATCGAGACCGAGGAGGTCGAGTTCGCCGCCTACGTCTTCTACCGGTACGCCGCACCGGGCGACATCGGCCGCGGCGACCTGCCCGAGGACGCCGCCGACCACGCCGAGGAGCTGTTCGAGACGCACGGGTTCCGCGACATCAAGTTCAAGAACGGCGTGCTGGAGCCCGCGCGGGAGATCGAGTCGGTCCGGCTGATGCGGGAACGGCTCGGCGGCCGGCTGCGCCACCTGCGGCTCGACCCCAACGCCGTCTGGTCGGTGGAGACCAGCGTCCGGGTGCTCAACGAGGTCGACGACTTCGGGCTGGAGTTCTGCGAGGACCCGACCTGGGGCATCGAGGGCATGTCGCTGGTCCGGGAACGCACGCGCGTCCCGCTCGCCACCAACATGTGCTGCGTCTCCTTCGAACAGATCCCGCTCGCCGTACGCGCGCGGGCCGTCGACGTCATCCTCGGCGACATCCACTTCTGGGGCGGTCCCGGCGCGGTGCTCCAGCTGGCCAAGATCTGCGAGACGTTCAACCTCGGCCTCAGCCTGCACAGCGACCGCGAGCTGGGCATCTCGACGGCGGCCGTCCTGCACCTCGCGGCCGCCGAGACGACGGTCAGCCACGCGATCGACTCGCACCTGCCCGAGCAGGCCGACGACGTCATCACCACGCCGTTCGTCTTCCGCGAGGGACGCCTGCCCGTGCCGACCGGTCCGGGCCTCGGCGTCGAGATCGACCACGACAAGCTGCGCTTCTACGCCGACCACCACCGCCGGGTCGGCGAAGGCAGCGAGTTCGACGTCCGCGCTCGCTTCCCCAAGTTCTAGGGGGTGCCCGTGTCAGCCGAATCCGGGCGGCTCGCCGGGCGGGTCGCGCTGGTCACCGGCGCCGCCGGCGGCATCGGGCCGCGCATCGCCGCCCGGCTCGCCGCCGACGGCGCCGCCGTGGCGGTCAACCACCTGCCGGGCCAGGAGGCCGCGGCCGCCGCGGTCGTCGGCGCGATCGTCGCGGCCGGCGGGCGGGCCGTCGCCGTGGCCGCCGACGTGGGCGACCCGGAGCAGGTCGGCGCCGCCGTCGCCCGCACCCGCGACCTGCTCGGGCCGGTCACCTCGCTGGTCTGCAACGCCGCCACCTCGGTCGCCGGCCGGCGCGACTGGCGCACGCTCACCGCCGCCGAATGGGCGGACGTCCTGCGGGTCAACGTCACCGGCGCCTTCCTCTGCGCTCAGGCCGCCTACGACGACCTCGCCGCGAGCGGTCACGGCGCCGTCGTCGTCATGTCGTCGGTGACCCCGCTGCTCGGCCGTACCGGCAATTTGGCGTACGTCACCTCGAAGGCGGCGCTGATCGGCTTCACCCGGTCGCTGGCCCGCGAGGTCGGCCCCGACGGCGTCCGGGTCAACGCCGTCGCCCCCGGCGCCATCCGCACGCCGTCCGAGGCCGTCTACGGCGACGAGGCCGAACTCGCCGCCGCGATGGCCGCCGTACAGGCCCTGCGCCGCCGCGGCGAACCCGACGACGTCGCCGCCGCGACCGGCTTCCTGCTCAGCGACGACGCCTCGTTCGTCACCGGCCAGGTGCTCGTCGTCGACGGCGGGTGGGTCATGCCATGACGCGGCGGGTCGCGGTCGCCAGCATCGTCCAGGAAACCAACACGTTCTCGCCGCGTATGTCCACCATGGACGACTTCGCGGCGCAGGGCCTCTGGGTCGGCGCCGCGGCGGCCACCCGGTCGGCCGGCACGAACACCGAGATCGCCGGCGCCCTCGACCGGCTCCGCGCGGCCGGCGTCGAGGGCGTGCCGGTCGTCCGGGCCTGGGCCATGTCGGGCGGGGTGCTCACCGCGGCGGCGTTCGACCGGATCCGCGCGCTCCTGGTCGACAACCTCGCCGCCGCCGGGCCGGTCGACGCGCTCGTGCTGTGCCTGCACGGCGCGCTCGTCGCCGAGAGGGCGCCGGCCGCCGACGCCGACCTGGTCGAGGCGGCCCGGGCCGCCCTCGGCCCCGGTGTGCCGGTGGTGGTGACGCACGACCTGCACGCCAACGTCACCCGCCGGATCGTGGCCGCCGCCGACGCGCTCGTCGGCTTCCACACCTATCCCCACGTCGACCAGGGCGGCACCGGCCGCCGCGGCGCCGACCTCGCCCTGCGTCTGCTGCGCGGCGAGCGGGTGCGCACCGTCCTCGCGAAACGGCCGATGCTCGTCCCGGCCGAGTCGTCGGCCATCGCCGACGCGCCGATGGCGCTCCTGCGGGCCCGGGCGGACGCCGCGACCGGCGGGCCGATCCTGGACGTCTCGCTGTTTCCGGTCCAGCCGTGGCTGGACGTACCCGAGCTGGGGTTCGGGGTGACGGTGACCCACGCGGAGCGTGCTGGCGCGGCGGCGCGGGACCTCGCCGAGGAGCTGGCCGAGGAGGCCTGGCGGCGGCGCGGCGAGTTCGCGGTCGACCCCGTGCCGGTCGAGGCGGCGATCGCGGGGATCACACCGGGGTCGGGGCCGGTGATCCTGGTGCAGTCGGCGGACTCGCCGACGGCCGGCGCCACCGCCGACAGCGCCGCCGTGATCGCCGCCCTGCTGGCGGTCCCGCTGCGGGCCTACGCCACGGTGGTCGACGCGCCGGCCGTCGCGGCCTGCTTCGCCGCCGGCGCCGGCGGGCGGGTGACGACGCCGGTCGGGGCCACTCTCGACCCGCGCTGGTCGGCGCCGGTCCCCCTGGCGGGTGTGGTCCGGCGCCTCGGCGACACGCCGGTGGTGCTGGCCGGCGACACGATGACCGGCCAGTCGGTGGCCCTCGGCCGCTGGGCCACCGTGGACACCGGAGGCGGTCTCGTGGTGCTGCTGACGGAGCGGCCGGCGCCGACCTTCGACCCGGCCGGCTACCGACACGCGGGGCTGGAACCCGCCGACGCCGACGTGGTCGTGGTGCGCTCCGCGACGCTCTGGCGCGCCGGCTACCGGGGCCTCTACCGGTCGTCGGTCCTGCTCGACCTGCCCGGCGCCAGCACACCGCGCTTCGACTACCTGGACTTCGCGCACGCGCCACGACCGCTCCACCCGATCGACGGAGGCGACGGATGACCGCTCCCCTGCGCGTCCACGACAACCGCGTCCCGGTCTACTACGCCGGTGGCGAGCGGATCACCGCGTTCCGCTCCGGGACGGCCGGCGGCGTGACCGGGCCGGAGGACTGGGTCGGGTCGCTGTGCCGGCTGCCGGCCGCGATCCTGCCGCCCGGCCATCCCCCGGACACCGGCGTCTCCCCCACCGCCGCCGGCCCCCTCGACGCGCTGGTCGCCGCCGACCCGGAAGGCTGGCTCGGCGGGCCTCTGGCGCGGGCTTTCGGCGGCGACCCGGGCCTGCTCGTCAAGCTCCTCGACGCCGGCGAACGGCTGCCGGTGCACTGCCACCCGACCCGCGACTTCGCCCGCCGCCACCTCGGCAGCCTGTTCGGCAAGACGGAGGGCTGGATCGTCCTCGACGCGGCTCCCGGCGCGACCGTCTGGCTCGGCATGCGGGACACCGTCACCCGCGACCAGCTCCAGGGCTGGATCGCGGCGCAGGACACCGCCGCGATGCTGGCCGCGATGAACGCGCTGACGGTGGAGCCCGGGCAGGTGCTCTACGTGCCGGCCGGGCTGCCGCACGCGATCGGCCCCGGTGTGCTCGTCACCGAACTCCAGGAGCCGACGTCGTTCTCGGTGCTCGCCGACCACACCGCGTTCGGCGTCGACGCCTCGGCCGCCACCCTCGGGCTCGGCTGGGACCTCGCGCTCTCCTGCTTCGACCTCGGCGGCTACGCCGGCCGCCTCGACGCCCTCCGACCGGCGCCGCGGACGCTCCGGGCCGGGCTGCGCAGCCTCTTCGGCCCCGAGGCGGACCCGTTCTTCCGCGCGTGGGAGGCGGTGGGCGACGTGGGCCTGCCGGAGCCGAGCTTCGCGGTCGTCGTCGTCACCGGCGGTGCCGGCGAGCTGTGCTGGGACGGCGGCGCGCTGCCGGTCGCGCGCGGGGACACGCTCGTCGCTCCGGCGGCGGCCGGCCCCCTCTCCTTCCGGGGCGAGGTCCGCGCGATCGTCTGCCTGCCGCCGGAGATCACCGACCCGCGACGGGAGGGCTGAGATGCGACAGGTGTGGATCACCGGCCCGGATGCGGTGGAGGTACGCGACGTCCCCGCGCCGTCGCCCGGGCCCGGCGAGGTGCTCGTCGCCACCGCGTACGCCGGCATCTGCGGTTCCGACCTGCACACCCTCCATCGTGGACACCCGTGGCTACCGTACCCGATCGCCCCCGGCCACGAGGCGTCCGGCGTGCTGGCGTCCGGCGAGCGCGTCTACCTCCGTCCCGCCGTCGCGTGTGGCGACTGCTTCTACTGCGCGCGCGGCCGGCCCAACCTCTGCGACGCGCTGATCGGCGTCGGGTCCCACGTCCCCGGCGCGTTCGCCGACGCGTTCGTGGCCCCGGCGGCGGCGCTGGCACCCGTACCCGAGGGGGTGACGCTCGCGGCCGCCGCGATGATCGAGCCGCTGGCGACGGCGGTGCACGCGACGGCCGTCGCCGGCGACCTCGCCGGGGCCACCGTCGCCGTGCTCGGCGGTGGGACGATCGGCCAGGTGACGCTCCTCGCCGCGCGGGCCGCCGGAGCGTCCACTGTGGTCGTCACCGATCCGGTCGCGGGCAAGCGCGAGCTGGCCCGCGCGCTCGGTGCCACGGCCGCGCTGGACCCGGCCGAGACGGCGGCGGTCCCCGGCGTCCTCGGCGGCCGCCCGGACGTCGTCTTCGACTGCGTGGCGAGCGCCGGCACGCTCACGGCGGCGATCGGCCTCGCCGTCAAGGGCGGCACGGTGGTCGTCGTGGGCGTCGGCCACGGACCGGTCACGGTCGCGATCGAGACGCTCCAGGACCAGGAGGTACGCGTCGCGGGCTCCGCGATGTACACCCCGGCCGACTTCGCCCGGGCGGAGGCGCTGGTCGCCGGTGGCATGCCGGTGGAGCGGCTCGTCACCTCCGTACGCCCGCTCGCGGAGGCCCCCGGCGCGCTGCGCGCCGCCGCGAACGGCGCCGACGTGAAGATCCACCTCGCCGGCCCGGCCGCGCGAACCGTTCCCGTCCAGGAGGAGGAGCAATGCGGGTAGCCACACCGGTCCTGTTCGGAGCGAACACGCCGCACCGGATGGTGGAGCTGGACGTCGCCGAGCCGCGCGCGGGCGAGGTACGGGTACGCATGGCGGCGTCGGGCGTCTGCCACAGCTGCCTGTACGCGATCGACGGCGACCACGCGAGCATCCCGATGCCGATCGTGCTCGGCGACGAGGGTGCCGGCGTGGTCGAGTCGGTCGGCCCCGGCGTGACCAGCGTGGCCCCCGGCGACCACGTGATCGTCAGCTGGGCACCGGGATGCGCGGAGTGCGTCACCTGCCGCCAGGGCTTCCCGGCGCTGTGCCGGCGGCAGCCGCCGCTGGGCCGGATGGCCGACGGCGCGACCCGCTTCCACCTCGACGGGAAAGAGGTGTTCCACTACGGCCCCGCGACCAACGCGCCGCTGACGGTGCTGGTGGAGCGGTCCGTGGTGCCGGTGAGCCCGGACATGCCGCTCGACCTTGCGGCGCTCATCGGCTGCGCCGCCGCGACCGGGGTCGGCGCCGTCCGCAACACCGCCCGCGTCCGCATGGGCGAGAGCATGGCGGTCGTGGGGTGCGGCGGGGTCGGGGTCAGCGCGGTGCACGCCGGCGCGCTCTCCGGCGCGTACCCGATCGTGGCCGTGGACGTGGCGCCGGCGAAGTTCGACGCGCTGATCCGGATGGGTGCCACGCACTGCGTCGACGCCCGCGAACCCGACGCGGTGGCGCGCATCCGCGACCTGACCGGCGGCGGCGTCGACCACGCGTTCGTGGCCACGAGCGCGGCGCCGGCGTTCCCGCTCGCGGTCGACGCTCTCGCGCCGCGCGGCACCTGCGTGCTGATCGCCGGCTATCCCGACGGGGCCACGGTGTCGTTCGACCCGGGCCACCTGCTCAACGGCGAGCGGCGGATCGTCGCCGCCAAGTACGGCTCGTCGAACCCGCCGGTCGACTTCCCCGGCCTCGTCGACCTCTACCTGGCCGGCCGGCTGGATCTCGCGGCGATGGTGTCCCGGCGCTGGCGGCCCGAGGAGGTGGACGCGGCCTACGACGCGCTCCGGGCCGGCACCGCCACCCGCGGCCTGATCGTGTTCGACTGATGCGCGCCGTCGTGGTGAGCCGCCCGGGCGAGGTGCGGCTGGAGACGGTGGCCGATCCGGCCCCCGCCGACGACGGCGTGGTCGTCGCGGTACGCGACTGCGGCATCTGCGGCACCGACCTGCACCTGGTCGACGGCGAGCTGGGCACCGACCGGTTCCCCCTGATCCCCGGCCACGAGCCGTGGGGCGAGGTCGTCGCCGCCGGCCGTTCGGCGGCCGGCGTCGCGGTCGGCGACCTCGTCGCCGTCGACCCGTCGCTGCACTGCGGCGCCTGCGACCCGTGCCGGCGCGGCCGGGGCAACATGTGCGCGCGGTGGAACGCGATCGGCGCGACCCGGCCCGGAGCGTGGGCCGAGTTCGTGGCCGTGCCGGCCGCCAACCTGCACCGCCTCGAACCCGAATTCCCGCTCGCCGCCGTCCCGCTCGCCGAGCCGGTCGCCTGCGCGGTCCGGGGCCTGCGCCGGCTGGACCCGAGCCCGGACGAGCCGGCGATCGTCTTCGGCGCCGGCACGATGGGCCTGGTCCTGGCCATCCTGCTGGACCTGCGCGGCGTCGGCCCGGTCACCGTGGTCGACACCAACCCCGCCCGCCGCGCGCTGGCCGCCCGGCTCACCGGAGCGGACGTGTGCGCGCCGGAGGAGGTGGCGGACCGGCGCGCGCCGTGGGTGATCGAGGCGACCGGCAACCCGGCGGCCTTCGAGCAGGCCCTGGCCCGCGTCGACCGGGCCGGCACGTTCCTGGTCTTCGGCGTGGCCAACCCGGCCGCGGTCGCGGCGGTCAGCCCGCACCGGGTCTACGCCGACGAGCTGACCATCGTGGGGTCGATGGCCATCCTGCACAGCTTCCCGGCCGCGGTCGCCACGATCCGCCGGCACGCCGAGCGGCTGGCGCCACTCGTCACCGACCGGCTCCCGCTCGACGCCGCCGCGGCGGCGCTCGCGCTGGTCCGCGACGGCACGACGGTCAAGACCGTGCTCACCCCGTGACGGCCGCCAGCAGGTCGGCGGGCAGGTCCTGGTAGGCCACCGGGCGAAGGAAGCGTTCGACGGCCATCGTGCCGACCGAGGTGGAGCGGCCGTCCGAGGTGGCCGGGAACGGGCCGCCGTGCACCATCGCCGCGTTGACCGCGACGCCGGTCGGCCATCCGTTGTAGACGATCCGCCCGGCCTTGCGCTCCAGCACCGGCAGCAGCCGCCGGGCCAGCGGGACGTCCTGTGTGCCCGCCTGGAGCGTGGCGGTGAGCTGTCCCTCCAGGGACTCGGCGGCCGCCAGCAGCTCGCCGGCGTCGGCGCAGACGACCAGCAGCGACGCGGCGCCGAAAATCTCCTCCTGCAGGTCGGCGCGGAACGCCTTGGCGGTGGTCTCGAAGACGACCGGCGCGGTGCCGTCGGGGCTGCCGGCGAGCGGCCGCACGTCCGGTGCCGCCGCGCGGCGGTGGACGCCGTCGCGGTACGCCGCGGCGATGCCGGCGGTCAGCATCGTCTCCCCCGGCCGGCCGGACAGCGCCTGGGCGACCGCGCCGCGGAAGGCGTCCAGCCCGGGGCCGTCGACCGCGAACAGCAGCCCCGGGTTGGTGCAAAACTGCCCGGCGCCGCCGGTGAGGGAGGCGACGAAACCCTCGGCGGTCGGCCCGGCGGCGGTCGCGAGCCGGTCGGGCAGCAGGAAGACCGGGTTGACGCTGGACATCTCGGCGTACACCGGGATCGGCACCGGCCGCCGCTGCGCGGTGGCCAGGAGCGCGAGGCCGCCCGCGCGGGAGCCGGTGAACCCGACCGCCGCCACGTGCGGGTCGGCGACGAGCTGCTGGCCGATGTCGTTGCCGGCGCCGAAGACGAGTGAGAACGTGCCGTCGGGCAGGCCGCTGGCGGCCGCCGCGTCGGCGACGCAGGCGCCGGCCAGCTCACTGGTGCGCAGGTGGGCGGGGTGGCCCTTGACGACGACGGGGCAGCCCGCGGCGAGCGCCGAGGCCGTGTCGCCGCCGGCGACGGAGAAGGCGAGGGGAAAGTTCGACGCGCCGAAGACGACCACGGGCCCGAGCGGGATCCGCCGGGACCGCACCTCGGGGGCGGCGTCGCTGGCGGCGACCCGGCGAGGATCGCGCCAGCCGGGCTGCTCGACGAGGTCGGCGAACATCCGCAGCTGGCCCGTGGTGCGGGCCAGCTCGGTGCGGGCACGCGCCTCCCCCAGCGCGGTCTCCCCCCGTACGCAGGCCACCAGCTGCTCGGTCTCGGCCTCGAGGTTGTCCGCGATCCGGCGCAGGAACGCGGCCCGGACCGGGTCGGGTGTGGAGCGGTAGGCGTCGAAGGCGGCGGCGGCGAGCCGGCACGCCTCGGCGGCGCCGGTGCCGTCGTCCATGCCGTACGCGGGCCCCGCGACCGCGCCGGTGGCCGGATCGACGGAACGCTGCTCGCCGGCCGTGCCGCGCCAGCGCCGGTGGCCCAGGAACATCTCGCCGGTCAGGGTGCGCATCAGCGGCTCCGCTCCGTGGCGAGCGCCTGGAAGAACAGGGCCATGCCCATGGCACCGGCGTCCGGGGTGCCGAGGGCCCGCTCACCGACGTAGCTGGCGCGGCCCATGCGGGCCGTGAGCCCGGCGGTCGCCTCGGCGGCGCGGCGCGCTCCGGCGGCCACGGCGGCCCAGTCGACCGGTCGCGGTGCGGTGGTGAGCAGGTCCAGGGCCGGCACGAGGCAGTCGAGCATCGTACGGTCGCCGACCCGCGCCTCGCCGACCCGCTGGATCGCCGCGACTCCGCCGGCCAGCCCGGCGACCAGCGCTTCGTCCTCTTCGGAGGGTCCGGTCGCGCCGTCGAGCCGCACGGCGATCTCCTGCAGCAGCAGGCCGATCAGCGGGCCGCTGGTGCCGCCCACCTCGTCCAGGAAGCAGGTGGCGGCGACCGCGAACTCGGCGGCGAGCCCGGCGCCGGCCGGGACGCGGGCGTCGACCAGACGCAGCGCGTCGCGCAGGTTGTCGCCGAAGTCGCCGTCGCCGGCCGCCTGGTCGAGGGCGGTCAGCGAGGCGTGCGCCTCGGTGGCGAGGCGCAGGTACGTGTTCATCAGCATCCGTGGCTCACTTCCGAAGCGTGGCGGTCCACACCGGCGCGTCCCACAGGCGCTGCCAGTCCGCGTCGAGCATGGTGAGGGTCAGCGAGAAGCCCTTCATGTCCAGCGCGGGGGTCCAGGTGCCGACGAGGCTGCCGCCGAGCGTCACGCCGTGCCGGGCGAGCTGGTCGGCGGCGACCGCGAAGACGTTGTGCAGCTCGATGGCGGTGGTGCCGCCGAGCCCGTTGACGAGCAGCAGCGCGCGCTCTCCGGACGGGGTCTTCGCGAGCAGATCGTCGACCATCCGGGCCACGAGGTCCTCCAGCGGCGGCCGCGGGATGCTGCGGGCGGCGCGTTCGCCGTGGATGCCCACGCCGTACTCGATCTGGTCGTCGGGGAGGTCGAAGGCGAGCTGCCCGGTGGCCGGCGAGGTGTGGGCCTGGGCCGCGACGGCGATGCTGCGGGAGCGGGCCACCACGCGGGAGCCGAGGGCGGCCAGCTCGTCGAGGGAGGCCCCCTCGTCGGCGGCCGCGCCGAGCAGCTTCTCCACGAGGATCGTGGCGCCGGTGCCGCGGCGGCCGGTCGCGGTGTCGGCGTTGTCGGTGGCGATGTCGTCGTCCACGAGGACGCGCGCGACGCGGATGCCGTCGTGGCGCAGCCGCTCGGCGGCGATGCCGAAGTTGATCCGGTCGCCGGTGTAGTTCTTGACGATGTGCAGGACACCGCCGGCGCCGGCCACGGCCCGGCTGGCCTGATGGATCTGGCGGTTGTGCGGCGAGGCGAACACCCTGCCGGGAACCGCGGCGTCGAGCATCCCGCGGCCGACGAGGCCGGCGTGCATGGGCTCGTGGCCGGAGCCGCCGCCGGAGACGAGGCCGACGCGGCGGCGCGGGTCCGGGGAGGTCGCGCGGACGAAGACGGGGTCCGGGTGGAGCGCCACGACGTCGTGGTTGCTCCGCGCGAACCCGGCCAGGGCCCGGTCGACGTAGTCGCCGCCGGACGCCAGGAACGGTTGCGCCATGTGTGGGTTTCTCTCAGTTGAAGCCGGGCGGGGCCAGGGACTCCCGCTCGATCAGGGTGGCGGGAAGGACGATGTCCGCGGGTGAACGCTCGCCGCCGAGCTGCCGCAGCAGCAGCTCGGCCGCGGCCCGGCCCATCTGGTAGGCGGGCTGCGCGATCGCGGTGATCGGCGGGTCGACGAGCGGGAAGAGGCTCATGTCGTCGAAGGCGAGAACGCTGATGTCGCTGGGGATCTTCAGCCCGGCCGTCCGGATCGCCATGAGCGCGCCGACCGTGACGAGGTTGTTGAAGCAGAACACGGCGGTGGGCGGGGACGGCAGGGCGAGCAGCTCGCGCATCGCGGCGAGCCCCCCGGCCTCGCCGAGATGGCCGTGCCGGATGTACTCGTCCCGCAGCGGCAGGCCCGCGTCCTTGTACGCCAGCCGGAAGCCGGACAGCCGCTGGCAGGCGGTGTCGAAGTCGCGCGGCCCGGAGATCATCGCGACCTTGGTGTGGCCCATCGCGAAGAACTGCCCGACCGCCTCCCGGGTCACCTTGCGGTTGTCGGTGCGCACCAGCGGCGCGCGCACCCCGCGCGGGCGGCGGTCGACCAGCACGAGCGGGCCGCGCTGGCCGGTGAGCGCCGAGGTGAAGCTCTCGTCGGTGCCCAGGGTGGTCGCGGCCAGCCCGGCGAGCGTCCCGTCGTGCAGCGACGTCACCAGCTGCCGTTCCCGCTCGGGGTTGAGGTGCGAGCTGGCGATGACGCAGTGGTAGTCGCTCTCCGCGGCGCGGTCGGCCATGCCCTGCGCGACCTCGGCGTAGAACGGGTTGACGATGTCGGGCACGAACAGCCCGAGCAGACTGGACCGTCCCTGTGACAGGGCCCGGGCCGCGGCGCTGGGCACGTAGTCCAGCCGCGCGGCGGCGGCCCGGACCCGGGCCTTGGTCTCCGGCGTGACCGACGGCTCGTCGCGCAGCGCGCGGGTCACGGTCGCGGTCGACACCCCGGCCAGCTTGGCCACGTCTCGAATGCCTGCCACAGGGACTCCTCGGTGGTGCCTACGAACGCCACGCGTCCATCATCAAACCGGAAGGACGCCCGCCTCCACCAGCGCGGCGCGGATGGCGTCGCGCTCGGCGTCGCTGACCGGGGTCAGCGGGTGGGCACCGAGCCCGCCGTCGCGGCCCTGGAGGGCGAGCGCGGCCTTGATGCGGACGGTCATGTTCGGCCCGTCGATGGCCCGCCACACCGGCAGCAGCTTGTTGTGGATGTCCAGGGCGGTCTTGTGGTCCCCGGCCCGCACCGCGTTCCACTGCGCGACGCACAGCTCCGGCACGACGGTCAGGGTGGCGCTGATCGACCCCTGCGCGCCGAGCAGGTACGCCGGGTAGAGCAGGTCGTCGACCGCGGTCAGCACGGCGCCGCCGCTCGGCGCGGCCTTGAGCAGGTCGGCGAGCTGGTGGATGTTGCCGCCGGACTGCTTGACGCCGATGACGAGGTCGACCTCCTGGAGGACCCGGCAGACCGTGGTCGCGGGGATCAGCGCGTACGGGATGACGTTGTAGATGACGACCGGCATGCCGGTCGCCTCGGTGATGCGGCGGTAGTACTCGACCGTGGTGTCCTCGTCGGGCTGGAAGAGGTAGTGCACCGGGGTCACCTGCAGCGCGTCGACGCCGGTCTCCTTGAGCGCCAGCCCGTAGCGGACGACCTCGGCGGTCGAGTCGCGGATGATGCCCGCGATGACCGGCACGGCGCCGGCCACCTCCTCGGCCGCGACCCGCGCCACGGTCACGGACTGCTCGATCGACAGCATCTGCCCGTCCCCGGTGGAGCCGGTCACGCACAGCCCGTGCACGCCGGCCGTGAGGTGGAACCGGATCTCCGCGCGCAGCGCCTCGACGTCGATGTTCTCGTCGGCGTCGAACGGGGTCACCAGCGGCGGGATGACGCCCGTGAGGTCGGCCTTGGTCGCCAGGGTCATTGTGTCGCAGCCTTTCCGGGGATCGACGGTCTCATGTAACCGGTTACAAGCGGGGTCCATGTTGCGCCTCCGGACACCGGCTGTCAACACCTAGTTTCAGGCCGATGAACAGCACTGATTCGTCGCGTGCCCTTGACACGACGGCCCACCACCGTCACGGTGTAACCGTTAACACGGGGCGGCAATCAACCGGCAACTTCGAGGACACACGCACATGACCCGACGCCACGCGCGAGCGGGGCGATGGCTGGCGGCCGCGGTCGCGGCCGGCGCCATCGCCCTCACATCGGCTTGTTCCCCTCCCACCGCGAAGAACGACACCGGCAGCGCCGACGACGGCGGCCCGGTCAAGCTCACATTCTGGACGAACCTCACCGTGAAGACCCAGGCCGACGTCATCCGGCAGCAGGCCGAGAGCTGCGTCGCCCGGCAGCAGGACGTCACCGTCTCGTTCGAGGCGGTGCCGTTCGACAGCATGTACCCGAAGATGGTCACCGCGTTCCGGTCCGGTGACGGCCCGGACATCATGAACACCATCGAGGGCGGCGTCGCCGCCGCCCAGGCCGGCGACTACATCGTGCCCGTGGACGACGTCGTCGACCAGCACGGCCGCGACGACTTCGTCGCCTCGTTCCTGCACGCCGTGGGCAAGGACGGCAAGACGTGGGCGGTGCCCGACTGGGCTCTGCACCAGGAGGTGTACTACCGCAAGGACCTCTTCGCGGCCAGGAACATCCCGATCCCCACCACGTGGCCGGAGCTGCTGGCCGCCGCGAAGCGGCTCGACGACCCGGCCGGCGGGGTCCGCGGCTTCGCCGTGCCGATGGCGTCGGCGCTCGTCGCACCGCAGACCTACTACCAGTTCCTCTACGCCAACGGCGTGCACACCTTCGACCCGAAGACCGGCGAGTACGCCCTCGACCGGGACCGGGCCAAGGCGGTCGAGGCCACCCAGTTCATGATCGACCTGTACAAGGCCGCATCGCCGCCGGAGTCGCGCACCTGGACGTGGACCGACTTCCGCACCGCGTTCGTGCAGGGCAAGGTGGCGATGACGCTGGACTTCGGCGCCGTCGTCGGCCTGGCCAAGGAGCAGAACCCGGCGATGCTCGACAAGATGAGCGTGTTCCCGCTGCCCGGCCCCCGCGCGGGCGTCGAACCGCAGGGCTCCATCGGCGGCGGCTACTTCTTCATGGTCGGCAAGAGCAACGAGCGCCGGCAGAACGCCGCCAAGGAGCTGGTCGCCTGCATGATGCAGCCCGACCTGGCGGCGGCGAGGGTCAACACCCGGCCCGTGTTCGCGCTGCCCGCCACCGAGAGCGCCGCCGCCTCGCCGGTCTTCACCGAGAACCCCACGGTGCGGCAGTTCTCCGCCGAGATCGCCACGATCCGCGAGAAGTCGCTGCCCGAGTGGTACCGCTACGGCATGGAGGCCGGCCTGAACCAGCTCGCCGGCCAGATCGAGGCGACCACGTTCGTCGGCGACAACCTGCAGGCCGCCGCGGCCGGTTCGATCACCGCCGAGAAGGCCTTCGACACCATCAACGCCGAGATGAAACGTCTCGCCAAAGTGAACTGAACGGCGGACCGATGGCTACTCCCGCAGTCCTCACGCGCGGGTTGGCCGGACGGCAGCAGCGGGCGGGGCTGGCCTTCGCCCTGCCCGCCGCGCTGCTGTTCGTCGCCATCCTCGCGTACCCCATCTTCGAGAGCTTCCGCACCTCGCTGTTCTCGATCGACCTGCTGACCGGCGACGCCGCGTTCGTCGGCTTCGGCAACTTCGGCACGCTGTTCGGCGACCGTGCACTGTGGTCGACGGTCGGCAACACTCTTCTGTGGACAGTGGTGTCGCTCGCCGGGCAGCTCGGGCTCGGCCTGCTGGCCGCGTTGCTCATCGACGCCGACTGGCCCGGCATGCGCTGGATCCGCCAGCTGCTGCTGATCCCGTACGTCGTGCCGGTCATCGCCAGCGCGCTGGTCTGGCAGTGGATGCTCGACGGGCACTACGGCATCATCAGCACCAACCTCCAGTCCTGGGGAGCGCTCGACGCCGGCGCCAACCCGCTGGGCCAGGAGAGCACGTCGCTCGCGACCGTCATCCTCGTCAACGTCTGGCGCGGCTTCCCGTTCGCCATGCTCGTGTTCTGGGCCCGCATGCAGGGCATCGACAAGGCGCAGTACGAGGCGGCCCGGGTCGACGGCGCCGGGCCGTGGCGCGAGTTCGTCCACGTGACGCTGCCCAACCTGCGCTCCGCCGCGCTGTCGCTGCTGGCGCTGCGCGGCATCTGGACCCTCATGTACTTCGAGCTGGTCTGGCTGCTGACCCGCGGCGGACCGGCCGGCTCCAGCGAAGTCCTGTCGACATACATCTACAAGGTGGTCATGGGTGAGTTCCGCGTCGGTTACGCAGCAGCGATCGCTTCCCTCGCCGGGCTCTTCCTCGGCGCCGCCGGCCTCGCCGGGTGGATCGTCTACCGGCTCCGCGCGCGGCGGGATGCGTAGCGGACGCACGGGCCGCTCGCTGGCCGGGCTCGCCGGCCGGATCGTCGCGCTGGCCCTCATCGTGTTCTTCGCCGTCGGGCCGATCCTGTGGATGATCGTCAGCTCGGTCCGCCCGGCCGACCAGCTCTTCCAGCCCGACCCGTCGATCGTCCCGACCGGGGTCACGACGGCCTGGTACGAGGAGGTGTTCGGCTCCGGCGCGCTGCGCTGGTTCGCCAACAGCTTCGTCGTCGCGGCCGCCACGACGCTCGTCTCGCTGGTCCTCGGCACCGCGGCCGGGTACGCGGTCACCCGGTTCACCTTCCCGGGCCGCCGCGTGCTGCTGGCATGCCTGGGCGTCTCGTACCTCTTCCCGGCGATCCTGCTGCTCGTCCCGCTCTACCTCGTGCTCTCGTCGCTGGGTCTGGTCGGCGGCCTGGTCGGCATCGTCATCGGCCACCTGACCATCACGCTGCCGCTGACGACCTGGCTGATGAAGTCGTTCGTCGAGGCGGTGCCGCGCGACCTCGAGGAGGCCGCGTGGGTCGACGGCCTCGGCTACCTCGGCGCGTTCCTGCGCGTGACGCTGCCCCTGCTGCGCACCGGCCTGGCCACGACGGCGATGTTCGCGTTCATCCTGTCGTGGGACGAGTTCCTGCTCGCCAGCGTCATCGCGCAGGGCGACAACGTCACGGCGCCGGTCGGCATGGCCGGGCTCGTCACGTCGTTCGACATCCGCTGGGGCGCCATCATGGCGCTGAGCACCCTGGTGACCATCCCCGTCGTCGTCCTCTTCTTCGTGCTGCAGCGCTACTACGAAAAAGGACTGACGGCCGGCAGCGTGAAAGGCTGATCTCCTTGACCACCCTCCTCACCCCGCAGGTGCTGGTCGTCGGCGCCGGCTCGGCCGGTGTCGCCGCCGCGGTCGCGGCCGCCGAGTCCGGCGCGGAGACCCTGCTCGTGGAGGCCACCGGCCACGTCGGCGGCACCCTGGCCAACCAGTTGCTCGAACACAGCGCCGGCTTCCACGACGCCGCCGGCAACCAGGTCACCGGCGGCGTCGGCCAGCGGGTCATCACGCTGTTGCGGGAGTACGGCGGCTCGCCCGGCCACATCCCCGACGACGTCGCGTACACCGCGACGCGCACGCCGGTCAACCACGCCGAACTGGCCATGTGCGAGGCGATCCTGCTCCGCCGGGCCGGTGTGACGCTGATGCTCGACACGGCCGTCGTCGCCGCGTCGACCGAGGGCAGCACGGTGACCGAGGTCGCCGTCGAGACCGCCGGCGTCGGCCGTACCCTGATCCGGCCCGGCGTCGTCGTGGACTGCTCCGGCGACGCGGTCGTCTTCGGGCTGGCCGGGGCCGCGCTGCAGACCGACCACCCGGGCCGCACGCAGCCGGTCTCGCTGCTGCTCAAGCTCGGCGGGGTCGACTTCGGGCCGCTGCTGGCCTATGCCCGCGACAATCCCGCCGACTTCCGGCCGGGCGGCCGCGTCGGCCGGCCCACCGACGACCATGTCAACCTCTGGGGCTTCGGTGCTCTCCTCGCCGCCGGGTACGCCGACGGCCGGCTCTCCTGGCGGCGCACCGAGCTGCACCTGGCCGGCTGGCCGACCCGCGGCGAGGCGGTGCTCAACGTGACCCGGACGGTCTCGGGCTACCTGGTGCTCGCCGAGCAGGTGATGCAGACCGTGGACTGGTTCCGGCGGTACGTGCCGGGCGGCGCGAAGGCGTACCTGGCGGCGGTCGCCGACCGGGTCGGGGTCCGCGAGTCGCGGCGCATCCTGGGGCTCGCCACCCTCACCCGGGACGACGTGCACGGCGGCCGGCGCAGCCCGCAGAGCGTCGGCATGGGTGCGTTCCCGATCGACGTGCACGACGCCGACTCCCCTGGGCTCTCGCACACCGACGGGCTGCGCGCCGCCTACGACATCCCGTACGGCGTGCTGGTCGCCCGTGACCTGACCAACCTGCTCGCCGGCGGACGGTGCGTGTCGACGACCCACGAGGCCAACGGCTCGGCGCGGATCACCGCCACGTGCTTCGCCACCGGCGAGGCGGCCGGCACCGCGGCGGCGCTGGCCTGCCTCGGCGGCGTCGACACCCACCACGTGGAGATCGACAAGCTCCAGGCCGCGCTCCGCGCGAGGGGTGTGATCGGCGCGCGCGGCTGCCCCAACGGATGATTCCCGTCACGACCCGTCCGGGGACTTGCATCATCATGCAGTAGTGCGCATATACTCGCGGTCGTGTCCAAGGTGTTGAACTCCCTGCCGGTCGGCGAACGCGTCGGGCTGGCCTTCTCCGGCGGCCTCGATACGTCGGTGGCGGTGGCGTGGATGCGCGAGAAGGGAGCCGTCCCGTGCACCTACACCGCCGACCTCGGGCAGTACGACGAGCCCGACATCGCCTCGGTGCCCGCGCGCGCCACGGCGTACGGCGCGGAGATCTCCCGCCTGGTCGACTGCCGGTCCGCGCTGGTCGAGGAGGGGCTCGCCGCCCTCGCCTGCGGGGCGTTCCACATCCGCTCCGGCGGCCGGGCCTACTTCAACACCACCCCGCTCGGCCGCGCCGTCACCGGCACCCTCCTGGTCCGCGCCATGCTCGACGACGGGGTCCAGGTCTGGGGCGACGGCTCCACGTTCAAGGGCAACGACATCGAGCGGTTCTACCGGTACGGGCTGCTCGCCAACCCCTCCCTGCGGATCTACAAGCCCTGGCTGGACGCCGACTTCGTCAGCGAACTCGGCGGCCGCAAGGAGATGTCGGAGTGGCTGCTGGCGCGGGGCCTGCCCTACCGGGACAGCACCGAGAAGGCGTACTCCACGGACGCCAACATCTGGGGTGCCACCCACGAGGCCAAGTCGCTGGAGCACCTCGACACCGGCATCGAGATCGTCGAGCCGATCATGGGCGTCCGGTTCTGGGACCCCGAGGTCGAGATCGCCCCCGAGGACGTCACGATCGGCTTCGAGCAGGGCCGCCCGGTGACGCTCAACGGCAAGGAGTTCGCCTCCGCCGTCGACCTGGTGCTGGAGGCCAACGCCATCGGCGGCCGGCACGGCCTCGGCATGTCCGACCAGATCGAGAACCGGATCATCGAGGCCAAGAGCCGCGGCATCTACGAGGCGCCGGGGATGGCGCTGCTGCACGCGGCGTACGAGCGACTGGTCAACGCGATCCACAACGAGGACACGATCGCCAGCTACCACATCGAGGGCCGGCGGCTGGGCCGGCTGCTCTACGAGGGCCGCTGGCTGGACCCGCAGGCGCTGATGCTGCGCGAGGCGCTGCAGCGCTGGGTCGGCTCGGCGGTCACCGGCGAGGTCACGCTGCGGCTGCGCCGTGGCGAGGACTACTCGGTCCTGGACACCTCGGGCCCGTCGTTCAGCTACCACCCCGACAAACTGTCGATGGAGCGCACGGAGGATTCGGCCTTCGGCCCCACGGACCGTATCGGCCAGCTCACGATGCGCAACCTCGACATCGCCGACTCCCGCGCCAGGCTGGAGCAGTACGCGGGGCTCGGCATCGTCGGCCCGCGGCTGATCGCCGCCGCACTGCCCAGCGCGACACCGCTCATCGGCGCGATGCCGGAGGGCGGCGCCGAGGCGATCGCCTCCCGCGGCGAGGTCCCGGCCGACGAGGAACTCCTCGACCGCGCCGCCATCGAGTCCGGCGTCGACTGACAGCGAAAGGAAGGGCCCCTTGTTAACGCCTGGGCGTTAACAAGGGGCCCTTCCTTTCGTCGTGGCCGGCCGGAACGGTCGGCCTCCGTCGCGGCTTCGGGCGGGTGGAGCTCGCGGCGCGTTGACGGGGTGTCGGGGCGGACCTAAGATCGTCGGTCATCGACGTGGCTCGGCGTTGTGCCGGGCTCCGGGACGACGCGCCGGGAGCCGGTGCGGGCGGTCGAGCGGTACGGCATGCGGGCTCATGCCGGGTGTTCGGCTGTCCTTGTGCACGGCATTCCCCCGCGTCGCCGGCCGCTTCCCCCGTGATCCGGGACGGCCGGCGTGCCTCCCGGAAGGACACCCCCAGCAATGCGTTCATCACGGACGCGTCGGGCCTGGCCGTACGCCTGGCTCGCGTTCGCCGTCGCGGCGGCCGTCGCCGTCGTCGTACCCGTCGTCACGTCGCCGGCCGCCCGCGCGGCGGAGCCGGTCGTCGTGGTCACCAGCACCTTCGAGGACGGCACCACCCAGGGCTGGACGCCCCGCGCCGACGAGACCGTCGCCGTCAGCACGGCCGTCGCGCGCACCGGCACCGGCAGCCTCGCCGTCACCGGCCGCACCCGCAGTTGGGAGGGGCCCGTGCGGGACCTGCTCGACTCGATGGAGCGGGGCACCCGGTACACCCTGTCGGTCTGGGTCCGGCTCGCCGCCGGCGAGGCCGGCACGCAGGCCCGGCTCAGCGTCGAGCGCCGCACCGCCGGCACGCCCTCCTACGACCAGGTGGTCGGCAACACCGCCGTCACCGCGGGCGGCTGGGTCAACCTCCAGGGCCAGTACACCGTGGCCCACGACGTCGACTTCCTCACCGCGTACGTGGAGACCGCCAGCGGCACCGCCTCGTTCCACATCGACGACTTCACGCTGTCGTACGTGCCGCCGCTGCCCGTCCAGACCGACATCCCCGCGGTCAAGGACGTGCTCGCCGGCGAGTTCCCCATCGGCGCGGCCGTCGAGCGCGCGCAGCTCGTCGGCACCCACGCTCAGCTGCTCACCCGGCACTTCAACTCGGTCACCGCCGGCAACGCGATGAAGTGGGACGCCACCCAGCCGACCGAGGGCCAGTTCCGCTTCACCGACGCGGACGCCATCGTGGACTTCGCGGAGGCCAACGGGATGCGGGTCCGCGGGCACACGCTCGTCTGGCACAACCAGACGCCGGCGTGGGTCTTCCAGGACGCCGCGGGCAACCCGCTGCCGGTGAACGCGGCGAGCAAGCAGCTCGTGCTCGACCGGTTGGAGGCGCACGTGCGCGAGGTCGCCGGCCGGTACGCGGGCCGGATCAGCGCCTGGGACGTGGTCAACGAGGTCATCGACGAGGGCCAGTCCGACGGCCTGCGGCGCAGCCGCTGGTACGAGCTGACCGGCTTGGACTTCATCCGTACCGCGTTCCGGGTCGCACGAGAGGTCGACCCGGCGGCGAAGCTGTTCATCAACGACTACAACACCAACGTCCCGGCCAAGCGCGACCGCCTGTTCAGCCTCGTCAGCACGTTGCGGGCGGAGGGTGTGCCGATCGACGGCGTCGGTCACCAGATGCACGTCAACGTGGACTGGCCGTCGGTCAGCGAGACCGAGGCGATGCTCACCCGGTTCATCCCGCTGGGCGTCGAGCAGCAGATCACCGAGATGGACATCTCGATCTACACCAGCAACGGCGAGTCGTTCCCCACCCCGCCGCAGGACCGGCTGCGCCGGCAGGCGTACAAGTACCGCGACCTGTTCGACCTCTACAAACGCTACTCCGACGAGATCACCTCGGTCACCCTGTGGGGCCTGGCCGACGACGGGACCTGGCTGGACACGTTCCCGGTCAACCGGCTCGACGCCCCGCTGCTGTTCGACCGGCAGTTGCAGGCCAAGCCCGCGTACTGGGGTGTGGTGGACCCGAGCCGGATCGACGCGACACCGAGCCCGTCGACGTCGGCGACCGCGACCCCGACGGCCACGCCGACCGCGACGCCGACCGGGTCTCCCGGCGGCTGCCGGGTCAGCTACGCCGTCGTCGGCCAGTGGCCCGGCGGGTTCCAGGGCGACGTGCGGATCACCAACACCGGCTCCGGCGCGGTGAACGGCTGGACGCTGCGGTGGACGTTCGCCGACGGCCAGCAGGTCACGCAGGGCTGGAACGGCACGTACACCCAGAGCGGAACCGCGGTGACAGTCGCCGCCGCGTCGTGGAACGCCGCGCTGGCGCCGGGGGCGTCGGCCACGATCGGCTTCCTCGGCCGGTGGACGGGCACCAACTCGGCACCTACCGCGTTCAGCCTCAACGGCAGCCCCTGCGCCGTCGGCTGACCGCACCGGCCGCGCGCGCTGGTGGGCACCCTCCACCGCCACCAGCGCGCGCGGCACCGAGGGTCAGCGCGGGATGTTCCAGGCGTTGACCCGGACCGACGCGGTGTCGGTGGCGTCCTCGTCGACGACGCCGAGCACCTGGATGGCGACCACCTTGCGGGAGATGCCCTGTGTCGCCGCACGCGGGCCCGACGTGAGGACGCACATCACCACGCCCTGCTTGACGGGCACGGTGGCGCCCTCGGCGAGCGGCCCTGTGCGGACGGCTTCGACGCAGTCCTTGGCGGTCAGCGTCGCCAGGTCTCCTTGGGGCAGTGAGGCGGCCGGCGTGGTGACGCTGAACGTCGGCACGTTGCTCGGACCGCAGTTCACCTCCATCGCCAGGTCGCTGATCTGGTAATCGGACCCAACCTCCGGCTTGTCCAGGTCGACGTACGTGTTGTTGTCGCAGCGGACCTGGACCCGCAGGTTCTCGCCCTGGTACGCGACCGTGTACGAGGCCGCCGTGTTGAGCGGGATGTCGTCGTTGGCCTCTCCGGTGGTGGGGTCCACGGCCGGTGGCTCGGCTGGTGCGGTGGTCGCGGGCACCGTCGGCGCGGAGGACGATCGGACCGGCTGACCGTCTCCTGCCGGTCGCAGGGCGATCGCCTTGGCGTCCTTGGCCTGGTCGAGGGCCCGCCACGCGATCAGCGTCGACGCCGCGGCGACGAGCAGCGACAGCACCGACACGGCGACCGCCAGCACCGGCCAGAGCTTCCGCTTCACCGCGGGCGGCTGCGGCGGCGTGCCGCCCGAGCCCCGCTGTCGCGGTGGTGCGGCGGGCTCCGCGCGGCCGGATCCGGCGGGTGGGACGGGCGGTGCGGATTCCATCTACGGGACCTCCAGTGTGGACCGGGCGGCGGCTCGGAACGATGACGTCGTCGGTGTGCGCGGCGAATCCTATTCCAGTGGGAACGCGGCCGGTGCTGTCACCTATCGGTCACTCGGCTCCGTTTCGCTCCGGAGTGGAGAATGTTCCCAGATGCTATCCGTACCCGCCCCCTATTTGACGCCACGGGAGCAATTCCGTTGTCCGAAGACTCCACCCTCACCCGTCCCGACGGCCCGGCGCGGCGGCATGGTGCGCGAGCGCGCGCCGACCGCCGGGGCCACCGCGTCGGGATCGCCTCGCTGGCGGTCGCCATCGTGTCCGCGGTGATCGCCTTTCTCGCCTGGCGGCTGCCGGTGCCGCCGGAACCGGGCCCGGACGGGACGGCACCGCCGTCCACCGCCGTGGAGGGCACCCGCGCGCCGGTGGCGACCGGTGGCGCGACGACGCCGGCGGCGATCCCGCTCGACCGGCTGGTCGTGCAGTCCGGGCGGCCGAATATCGATCCACTCCCAAGATCCATAGCCGACAATCCCGCGTACGCCGGGGGAATCGCGATAGCGTGCCCGACCAACCAGAACGACGACCCCATTCGGGAGATCGTTTTCAGCCTCAAGCGGCGCTATCTCGATCTCGCCGCGACGATCCGCCCGTACACCCCGGAGGACCCCGCGGCACGCGCGGAGGTGATCCTGCGGGTGGGACTGCGCCAGCGGGACGGGTCGCTCCGCCAGGTGGACCGGGCACGCCACCTTGGCGCCACGTCCACCACGCCGGGACGGATCGCCGCGACCGTCGACGACGCCGAGGAGGCGACGGTCAGCGTCCGGTGCGAGGCGGCCGGTCATGTCCTGCTGGTCGGCACGGCGACCCCGGCCTGACCGGCCCCGCGCCGCGGCACACCGGCCGCGGGGTTACCGCGGTCGGCGGCGGGCCGGGTGGTCGGCGCAGCCCCGGCGGCTCGCGCCGTTGGTGCGGTCGAGGAACGGTCGTCCACAGTGGATGCAGCACTTGATCCGGCGCCAGTCGCCGCCGGCGGCCACCACGACCGCCAGCGCGCCGGCGGCGGCACCCGGGAGCTGCGGGATGGTCAGCCGCCACCGGCCCGCGGGGCACGCCAGCTGGAGGGTCGCCACCGACAGGCGGTCGTTCAGCCGCGCGGCCGCGCGCCGTTCGTCCGGGAGCGCGGCCGCCACCTCGGCGAGCAGCAGTGCCTCCGCCCGGCGCAGTGCCGGGTCGAGGATCCGGAACGGTGGTACCACCGCCCGCCACAGCCCGCCGGTCATCCCTCGACGAGGACACCCATCGAGCGGGCGGTCCCGGCGACCTGGCGCATCGCCGCCTCGATGTCGTCGGTGTTCAGGTCGGGCAGCTTGCGTTCGGCCACCTCGCGCAGCTGCACACGGGACATCTTGGCCACCATCTGCCCGCCGGGCCGCGGCGAGCCGCCGGCCAGGCCCAGGACCTTGCGGATGAGGTACGCCGTCGGCGGCGTCTTGTACCGCAGCGCGTACGAGCGGTCCTCGAAGATCGTCACGACGACCGGCACGACGTCGCCGCGCTGCGCCGCGGTGGCCGCGTCGTAGTCGAGCTTCACCTGCCGGGTGTTGATCCCGGTCGGCCCGAGCATCTTCCCGATGTCCACCATCGCGGCGTTGCCGGCGTCCAGCTCCAGCGTCAGCACGCGCGTGACCTTCTTCTTGCCAGTCATGCCGCGACGCTAGGAACTCCAGCCGCTGGAGGGTCAAACGCTCTTGCGGGCGGCCGGTACGGCCAGCTAAGTTATGCACCCTAACTAAGGGAAGGCTAACCTGTGCGGAGCGGCGGCCGTGTGGCGACATTCGCGATCGACGACGTGGTGCGGGCCGGTGTGCGCATCGGCCTGGCCGACCTGACCGTGCAGGGTGTCGCCGACGCGCTGGGGGTGACGGCGGCGGCCGTCTACCGGCACGTGCCCAGCCGGTCCGCGCTGGAGCGGCTCGTCGGCGAGGCGATCCTCGACCAGTTGACGCTCGTCGACGACCCCGCCGACGACACCGTGGCCCACCTCGTCGGCTTCGGCCGCCAGCTGCGCGCGTTCACGTTGCGCCATCCGGGCTCCGCGGAGTACTTCCTGCGGCTGTTCCCGCGCGGGCCGTCGGGCGTCCGGCTGCTGGAGCACCAGATCGCCGCCCTCGGGCGGCGCGGTTACGACCCGGCCGCCGCCACCGTGTTCAGCTCCGCGATCGCCACCATCGCCCTCGGCGCCACCGTGGCCGAACAGCAACGCCAGGCGGCCGCCGCCGACCGGGCCGCCACCGAGGAGGCCATGGCGGCCGTCGCCGCCTCGCCGATCCTGCGGCTGGCCTCGGCCGGCATCCCGGCCCACACACCGGAGGACTACGTCGTGCTGATGCTCACCGCCGCCGCCACCGGGCTCGTCGCCCAGTTCCCGCCCGGCCGGCCGCTGACCCTGCCCACCGGGGACCGCTGATGGCCAGAGGGTACGACGGCGCCGTCATGAAGGTCTTCGGCGCGCAGGAACACACCGTCACGGTCACCGCCGTCGAGGACGTCACGCCCCACTACCGGCGCGTCACCGTCGAGGCCCCGACGTTCTTCGACGGCAAGACGCTCGAACCCGCCTGTTTCGTGCGGCTGTGGGCACCGGACGGCTCGGGACGCGAGCACCAGCGCGGCTACACCGTCGTGGATCCCGACCCCGACGCCGGCCGGTTCAGCCTGGAGTTCCTGCTGCACGAGCCGGCCGGCCCGGCCAGCGCGTGGGCACGGGCGGCGAAGCCCGGCGACACCATCCAGATGTCCTGGTGGGCCTCGCCGCACTTCGTCACCCCCGACCCGGCCCCGGACGGCTACCTGCTGATCGGCGACGCGGCCTCCGTGCCGGGCATCAACGCGATCCTCGCCACGGTCCCCGACACGACCCCCGTCGAGGTGCTGCTGGAGCAGTTCCACGACCTCGACCGGGAGATCCCCGTCACGCCGCATCCGCGGTGCACCGTCACCTGGCTGCCCGCCACCGGCGACCCCGCCACGCTGGCCGGCGCGGTCGAGGAGCGCGACTGGTCGAACTGGTTCGCCTGGGTGACCGGCGAGTCCGCGACCGCCAAGCAGGTCCGTGCCCGCCTCAAGGAGCTGGGCTTCCCCAAGCCGGACGTGCACGGCCGGGCGTACTGGAGCAAGGGCCGGGCGATGGGCACCGACCGTCCCAAAGCGACGGTCGAGCGCAGGCCGGCCCCCTCGGTCCGGGCCGGGCAGTGGCGGTCGCGTGCCGGGGCCCGCCTGCTCGCACCGCTCCGGTCCCGCCTGATCGCGGCCGGGCTGGTCCAGACGCTCGTCTCGTTGCTGCAGGTGGCCCCGTACCTACTGCTGGTCGAGCTGTGCCGCCGGCTGCTGGCCGGCGAGGGCGACCTGGCCCGTCTCGCCGTGCCGGCGCTGGCGCTGATGGGTGCCGGCGCGGCGCTGGCCGGCCTGCTGGTGGTCGCCATGCACGTGGTCGACGCGCGGTTCGGCCACCAGGTGCGCACCGCCGTCGTGGACAAGCTGTCCCGCCTGCCGCTGGGCTGGTTCACCACGCACAGCTCGGGCCGCATCAAGCGGGCCGTCCAGGACGACACCGCCGACCTGCACTATCTGGTCACCCACGCCGTCCTCGACCTCGTCGCGGCGCTGGTCGCCCCGCTGGCGGTGCTGGCCTACCTGGCCACCGTCTCCGGCTGGCTGACCGGCATCCTGCTGATCCCGCTCGTCGTGTTCTTCTTCCTGACCGCCCGGATGCTGCAGTCCTCGTCGTCGCAGCTGGCCCGGTTCACGACCTGGGAGGCCCGGGTCGGCTCCGAGGCCGTCGCGTACCTCGACGGGCTCGCCGTGGCCCGCGCCTACGACGCCGGCCGGGCCGGTGGCTTCCGCGCGAGCCTTGGCGAGCGGGCCCGCTTCCTCGACGCGTGGCAGCGGCCGCTGTCGAGCCGCAAGACGCTCGTCGACCTGGTGACCCGCCCGCTGACCTCGCTGCTGCTGATCGTCGTGGCCGGCGGGCTGCTGACCCGGGCCGGCGTGCTCGATCCGCTGGACCTGCTGCCGTTCCTGCTGCTCGGCGTCACGTTCGGCAGCCAGCTGCTGGCGGCCGCGTACGGCATGGGTTCGATCCGCGACGCGCGGGCCGCGGCCCAGCGCATCGGCCTGCTGCTCGACGAGCCCGAACTCTCCCGCCCGGAACGGCCGGCGCGGCTGGCCGGGGACCGGCACACGGTGCGGTTCGAGGACGTGCAGTTCAGCTACGACGGCCGGCACACCGTGCTCGACGGCGTGACGCTGGCTCTGAGCCCGGGCACGGTCACGGCGCTGGTCGGCCCGAGCGGGGCGGGAAAGTCCACCCTGGCGGCGCTGCTGGCCCGCTTCCACGACCCGGTCGCCGGTCGCATCACTGTGGACGGTGTCGACCTGCGCGACCTGACCGCCGACGAGCTCTACCGCACGGTCGGGTTCGTGTTCCAGGAGACCATGCTCGTCCGCGGCAGCGTGCACGAGAACATCGCCCTGGCCCGGCCCGACGCCACCCGCGCCGAGGTCGAGCGGGCCGCCCGGGCGGCCGGCATCCACGAGCGGATCACGCGGCTGCCGGCCGGCTACGACACGCACGACGCCCGCCTGTCCGGCGGCGAGGCGCAGCGACTCGCCATCGCCCGCACGTTCCTCGCGGACCCCGCCGTCCTCGTCCTGGACGAGGCCACCGCGTACGCCGACCCGGAGTCCGAGCACCAGGTGCAGCAGGCCCTCAGCCGGCTCGCCGCCGGCCGTACCGTCCTCGTCATCGCCCACCGGCTGCACACCGTGACCGGCGCCGACGCGATCGTCGTCCTCGACGGCGGCCGGATCGCGCAGCAGGGCACCCACTCCGAGCTGCTGGCCACCCCCGGCCTCTACCGCGAACTGTGGCAGGCCGCCCGACCCGAGCAGGTGACCGTGTGATCGACCTCGTCGGCGACCGCCGGGCCGCGGCCCGCTACCTCGGCCTGCTGGCCGTCAGCGCGGTGATCCGCGCCGGCGCCGTGCTCAGCCTCGTACCGCTGCTGCCGGCGCTCCTCGACGGCGGCGACGTGCTCGGCCCGGCGGCGCTCCTCGCGGTGCTCGTCGTGGCCGGCTGGGTGGTCGACCACCGGGTCGCCGGTGCCGGGTTCACCATCGGCTTCGGGCTGCTGAACGGCCTGGAGGGCCGCCTGCTCGACCGGCTCGAACGCATCCCGCTCGGCTGGCTGACCGACGACCGGCGGGCCGAGGTGCGCCAAGCGCTGACGTCGGCCGGGCGGGAGCTCTGCTCGGCGGTGGCGTGGCTGGTGACCCCGGCGGTCAACGCGCTGCTCACCCCGGCGCTGATCGGGCTGGGCCTGCTGCTCGTCGCTCCGCCGCTCGGCCTGGTCGCGCTGGCGGCGGTGCCGCTGCTGCTGGGCACGCTCTGGGCCAGCATGCGGTGTGTCAAGGCGGCCGACGCGTCATACGCCGCGGCGTCGCGGGAGGCCGGCGCGCGCGTCATCGAGCTGGCCCAGGCCCAGCCGGCGTTGCGCGCCGCCGGACGTGCCGGCACCGACGGTACGGCCGTCGGCCGGGCCCTCGCCCGCCAGCGCGCGGCGGTGCTGCGGCTGGTCGGCTTCGGCGTGCCCGGCCAGCTCATGTTCGGCCTGGCCACCCAGGCGGCGCTGCTGGCGCTGGCGGCGGCCGCCGTGCTGGCCGACGTGACCGGGCCGCGGGCGGTGGCCCTGGTCGTCGTCGCGGTCCGGTTCGTCGAACCGTTCACCACGCTCGCCGAGCTCTCCCCGGCGCTGCAGAACCTGCGCGGCACGGTCGCCCGCGTCCGCTCGCTGCTGGCCGCACCCACGCTCGCCGGCACCGGCGCCACCCCCGACCGCGACGCGCCGGCGATCGAGCTGCGCGACGTGCGGTTCGGGTACGAGCCGGGTGTGGCCACGGTCGACGGGGTCTCGTTCACGGTGCGGCACGGCACCACCACCGCGGTCGTCGGCCCGTCCGGGGCCGGCAAGAGCACCCTGCTGGCGCTCGTCGCCCGCTTCCACGAGGCCGACGCCGGCAGCGTGCGGGTCTTCGGCCGCGACGTCCGCGACTACGACCCCGCCGACCTCATGCGGCAGCTCGGGATCGTGTTCCAGCATCCGTACCTGTTCGAGGCGAGCCTGCTCGACAACGTCCGGCTGGGTGCCCCGGACGCCACCGAGGAGGAGGTCCGGGCGGCGGCGTCCGCCGCGCAGCTCGACGAGGTGGTCGACCGGCTGCCCGACGGCTGGGACACCCGCGTCGGGGAACGCGGCGCGACCCTCTCCGGCGGCGAACGGCAGCGCGTGAGCATCGCCCGCGCGCTGCTCAAGCGGGCCCCGATCCTGCTGCTCGACGAGGCGACCGCGGCCCTGGACAACGCCAACGAGCAGGCGGTCGTCCGCGCGCTGGAGGCCGGCGGCCGCGACCGGGCGACGCTGATCGTCGCGCACCGGCTGGGCACGATCGCCCGCGCCGACCAGATCCTGTTCCTGGACGGCGGGCGGGTCACCGAGGCCGGCACGCTGGACGAGCTGCTCGCCGCCGGCGGCGGCTTCGCCGCGTACTGGCGCCATCGCGAGCAGGCCGCGGGCTGGACGCTGACCCCGGCCGGGTGACCGACCGGCCCAGCGCGGTCAGGACGTCCCGGTGTCGCGGTGGTGCGTGGCCATCCGCCGTTCGCGCTCGCTGAGCGTCGACCACGGCGCGGGCGTCACCCACGTGCGGTGCTCCCCCACCGGACACCACTGGTAACGCCGCTTCCCGAAGCGGATCGCCTTGATCGACACGCCGGGGACCCAGATGGTGGTGAACACGTGGCCGGCGCGGCAGCGGACCGGCATCTCGGCGTCGAGGTCGCCCGGTCCGCCGCGGTGGGCGAGGCTGACGAACGCCACCGTGCCCACGCCGACCAGGAGGGCGAGCAGGAACACCACGACGGCGGTGTCGGTCACGTTCCCACCGTATCGCCTGTCCCGGGCCGCGGGGGCGCGGTAGGGGCAAGGCGGTATGGTTCCGTCTATTCACATCGGTCTCTGCTTGGCCCTATCCTGCGGCAACCCGGTAACCCCGGTTCCCCGCCCGTGAGGAGAACGGCGTTGAGACCCACCTCGATCCTGCGCGCAGCGATGACCGTGGCCCTGGGCAGCACCGTGGCCCTGGCCGTGCCGGCCGTGGCGCGCGCCGGCGTGAGCGTCGCGGCGGTGCCCGACGTGTCGCTGGCCAACCAGCGCGCGCACCTCCAGCAGTTCCAGAACATCGCGGCCGCCAACGGCGGCAACCGACGCGCCAACACCGCCGGCTACACCGCCTCGGTGACCTATGTGTACGACCGGCTGGTCGCCGCCGGGTACAGCGTGGTGCGGCAGAACTGCACGTCCGGCTGCACCTCCGGGGCCGGCCCGAACGTGATCGCGGAGTGGCCGGGCGGCGACCCGAACAGCGTGTACATGTTCGGGGCCCATCTCGACGGCGTGGCCGCCGGCCCCGGCAGCAACGACAACGCCTCCGGGTCGGCGACCGTCCTGGAACTCGCTCTGACCCTCGCGGCGGCGAACCCGCAGATGCGGTCGCGCGTGCGCTTCGCGTTCTGGACCGACGAGGAGCAGGGCCTCAACGGATCGGAGTTCTACGCCAACACGCTGCCGGCCGCGGAGCGGGCGAAGATCAAGGCGTACGTCAACTTCGACATGGTCGCCTCCGTCAACGGCGGTTACTTCATCAACCGGATCACCTCGGCGGTCGGGCAGACGCTCAAGGCGTACTACGACGCGATCGGCGTCGCCACCGAGGAGAACACCGAGGGTGCCGGACGCTCCGACGACGCGCCGTTCAACGCGATCGGCGTGCAGACTTCCGGCGTCGCGGCCGGCGCCTCGCAGGTCAAGACGGCGGCCCAGGTCGCCAAGTGGGGCGGGACGCAGAGCGCCTTCGACCCGTGCTACCACCGCGCGTGCGACAGCTTCCCGGCCAACATCTCCGACACCGTGCTCAACCGCTCCGGCGACGCCGCCGCGTACGCCCTGTGGACGCTGGCCACCGGCACGCCGCCGGCGACCGTCTGGTCGGACACCTTCGAGACCGCCACCGGCTGGACCGTCAACCCCGCGGGCAGCGACACCGCCACCACCGGCGCGTGGGAGCGGGGCGACCCGGAGGCCACCACCTCCAGCGGCGCCAAGCAGCTGGGCACCACCGTCTCCGGCGTCAACGATCTGGTCACCGGACGCCTGGCCGGAGCGTCCGCCGGCGACTACGACCTCGACGGAGGGACGACCAGCGTGCGGTCGCCGGCGATCACGCTGCCGGCCACCGGCACCCTGTCCCTGTCGCTGTCGTGGTACCTGGCGCACGGCAGCAACTCCTCCACCGCCGACTTCCTGCGCGTGTCAATCGTCCATAGTGGTGGGACGGCCGCGCTGTTCACGCAGGCCGGCGCCGCGACCAACCGCAACGGTGCCTGGGCCACCGGCACGTGGAACATCACCGCGTACGCCGGACAGACCGTGCGCGTCCTCGTCGAGGCCGCGGACGCCTCCGGCGCCAGCCTCGTCGAGGCCGGCGTCGACGACGTCGCCATCACCCGCCAGTAGGCCGCCCCTCGGCCGCCCGCCCCATACCGCCCGCCCACGCGTCGATTTAGGTTGGTGGATGTCGGAGCCACCGTTCCGGAGAGGAGAAACACATCGTGGTGTCTGTCTCGATACGACGCCTGGGCGGCGCGGCCGCCGCGGCGGTGCTGCTGGCGACGGTCGCCGTCGCCGCTCCCGCACAGGCGGCGTCCAGCCGGCCCGGCGTGAAGGACCTGACCCGGTCCGTCACGCTGGCCGGCGTCCTGCGCCACCTGGTGGCGTTCCAGGCCATCGCCTCGCTCAGCGGCGGGAACCGCGCGTCGGGCGGGGCCGGATACGACCGCAGCGCCGACTACGTGGCCACGCTCGCGCGGCTGGCCGGATACCGCGTCACCCGCCAGGCGTTCCCGTTCAACTTCTGCGAGGACACCGGCTCGTCGTTCACCCAGGACTCGCCCACCCCGACGACCTACGTCGACCAGGTCGACTACGACGTCATGGACTGCTCCGGCGACGGCACCGCGACCGGGCTCGTCGTCCCCGTCGACCTCGCCCTCACCACCCCCAACACCAGCTCGTCGGGGTGCGAGGCGAGCGACTTCACCGCCGAGGTCAGCGGCCGGATCGCGCTGCTGCAGCGCGGCAGCTGCTCGTTCGGGCAGAAGGTCGCCAACGCGGAGGCCGCCGGTGCCATCGGCGCCATCCTGATGAACCAGGGCGACTCCACCGCGCCGGACCGCCAGGACCTGTTCTTCGGGACCCTCGGCAGCCCGGTCGGCATCCCCGCCGTCTCGGTGTCGTTCCCGACCGGAGTCGCGTTCGCCGGCACCACCGGCCTCACCGTCACGATCACGACCGAGACGGTCGCCGAGGTCCGCCAGACCGAGAACGTGTTCGCCGAGTCCCGCTGGGGCGACCCCAACGAGATCGTGATGGTCGGCGCGCACCTGGACTCCGAGCCCGACACCGCCGGGATCAACGACAACGGGTCCGGCGCCGCCGGCATCCTGGAGGTCGCGCTCCAGATGGCGAAGTACAAGACCAAGAACAAGGTACGGTTCGCGTGGTGGGGCGCCGAGGAGTCCAACCTGGCCGGTTCCACCTACTACGTGGCCAACCTGCCGCAGCCCGAGCGCGACAGGATCGCGCTGTACCTCAACTTCGACATGATCGCCTCGCCGAACTACACGTTCGGCGTCTACGACGGCGACGACTCCGCGGGAGAGGGCTCGCCGGCCGGCCCGCCCGGCTCGGCGCAGATCGAGGACGTCTTCGAGGCGTTCTTCGCCTCCCGCGGCGAGGCGACCGCGGCGGCCGACTTCACCGGCCGCTCCGACTACGGCCCGTTCATCGCGGCCGGCGTCGGCATCCCGGCCGGCGGCCTGTTCACCGGGGCCGAGGTCCGCAAGACGGAAGCCGACGTGGCCCTCTGGGGCGGCGTGGCCGGCGCGCAGTACGACCCGTGCTACCACGCGCCGTGCGACAGCCTGACCCCCGAACGCGACGGCGCGGACGCCGCGCTCTACCGGCAACTGCGCCGCGAGTACCGGCTGTTCGGCAACATCAACACGTACGCCCTGGAAACCAACGCCGACGCGATCGCGACGGCGGTCCTGACCTTCGCCAACGACACCTCCACGATCCCGCCACGGCCGGCACCGGCCGCGGCGACCCGCTCGGCGGCCGCCGCCAACGCTGCGGAAGGCTCGCTCACGCGGTAACCCACACTGCCAATCGGTAGGGGCTCCCCGGCCGGGGAGCCCCTTTCCGCTGGCGCGCCGAGGGGTCGGTCCGTCGTTATACTCGAAGGCCCGACGCGAGGTGAGAAGGATGGAGCACGACCCGGTCAGCCCAGCGACAGCCGATTTCGTCGAGGCGCTGACCGAGTTGCGGGTCGGCCGCGGTCTCAGCAAGAAGGACCTCGCCGCCCAGATGGACTTCGATCCCTCCTACGTCAGCCATGTCGAGAGCGGCCGGCACCGCCCGACGATCGAGTTTGCCGATCGCGCGGATGCCGTGCTTCAGGCCGGCGGGCGGCTGCTGGCCTTGTTCGAGAGATACGCCGCCGCCCACGGTGACGGCAGCGCCCCGCGTGCCCGGGGCGTCCGCAGGCCGCTCCCGGCCGGCCTGACGGTCGCCAGCGAGCGCGCCGAACTCGCCCTCGACGAGGACGGCTACTACCACGTCCGCGTCGTCCGCGAGATCGTCAACTCGGGCGACGCTCCGCTCACCAGGTTCCCGGCGCGGATCGAGGTCGACGCGCATCCGCACGATCATCGCGCCTCGGCGCTGTTCTACCGCGACAATCCGGTGACCCTTGCCGAACTGGGGTTCGAGGCCACCTTCAACGGCGCACCCACCTGCTGGTCGCTGGCCCGGGACTACGACGCGTACAAGAAGATCTACATCAACTTCCGGCCCCACGACGTGCCCACCCCGGTGTATCCGGGCGACAGCGCCGTGGTCGGGTGTGCCTACCGCCTCCACGAGTCGAAGTGGGGCCCCTGGTTCGAGCGGGAGATCCGGTGGCCGACGGATTCCCTGTCCATCTCGCTCCGGTTCCCGACTCGCCGCCGGGTCCGTCTCACCGCGGCCCGCGAGGTGACCTGGAGCGCGGACAACCCGCTGCCGCAGGGCACCACGGCGTCGCCCGAGGCCCGCTTCAGCGAGTTCGCCTGGGACATCGCGGTGCCGAGGCTGACCAACCAATACCGGTTCGACTGGATCTTCGCCGCCACCGCGACGTAAGCGCCGGCGGGACCACGCGGCGGGTCAGCCGGCCGACACGGTGGAGCGGTATTCCTCCACGGGGATGAGCCTCGTGCCAGGCACCCGTACCTCGTCGAAGAGCACCTTGTTGAGGTGGTCGATCTCGTGCATCACCGAGCGCGCCATGCTCGGGCCG